>Ga0114969_10001738_pt1 | contig 18333 bp, 17 predicted proteins | sample M_130807_MF_Meta_FD_87316 | JGI IMG/M metagenome (GOLD analysis project Ga0114969, IMG submission 87316) | Freshwater microbial communities from Lake Montjoie, Canada to study carbon cycling - M_130807_MF_MetaG | ecosystem: Environmental > Aquatic > Freshwater > Lake | place: Lake Montjoie...
ATCGTTATCACGGACGTACATGGTTTCCCGCTTTAAATCGCTACAATGAATCGGACGTTTATACACATCCATCTCATTCAACTTTCTTACCATCTGCCGCGAAATGCCTTCCACGTAACCGAGTTCGCCCAGTTCTTCCAAATCCGAGAACTGCAGCATCATAGAGTTCACAAAGTCGGTGAGGTTCATTGCATCCTTGCATTTTTCATTGAGAAACACTTGCATATTAAAGGTTTTGTTATTACAATTATTCATATTATTGGTGGTATTCGTATTGTTTTTACAGACTTCTAACATTTGCTGTTGCATTTCCAACGTCTGTTTTTGTAAATCAGTATTGTTTTTAACGACTTCCATAATCAAACTAGTCAACATTTTTACATCATCGGGCGAATTAATTATTTTATTTTCATCATCATCTGTTATATCATTTTTTAATTGAATAGTACACCTTTTTTTATGCGTATATAATCCCTGTCTATAATGATATTCCTTACCACATATACAGTTAAATTTTTTTGGCGACTTTTCGCCATTTAATTGTAACTCATTGTAATTATTTTTATGCTTTCTAGTAGTCAAATGTTTATTATAATCACTTTCTTTGCTACATTTATAATCACAATAAACGCACGTATGTTTGATGGCGAGTTTTGGCGAATTTTCTGTAATCATTTGAACTCTATATTAGAATGACATAAAAATCGCCTAAATCCTTTTTATAAAATAGTTTTTTTATGAAAAAAATTAGCATCACAACTTTTTTCATCCGAAAATGGAAATGAGAGCATTTCAGTCACAACTCACTTTTTCATGTTTTTTCGCTATATTAAGTGGCGCTTTTGGAAAATGGACATTTATTTTTGTCCTTTTTCAAAAAACTTTCACCAAACCCAGAAACTTGTTTTTTATTGATTTTATAAAAGAGATAGAATACCCTCATTAATGAAATACACGATATTTGTTTTTAGTATGAGAAACCGTCGTAGGAAAACTAGTTACAAAACCAGTTTCCCCTTCATAAATAAACCGATTAATTTTGTTTATCCAAATATCAAATACATTTGTATCGGTAGTAAAATCGGTATTTGCATCTAATAGTAGTAGTGGGCTTTTGATGTTTGCATTCAATAGCCATTCCTCGTGGTATTTATGGCAGTTTTGGAGGTAGTCTAATGGAATCGTTTCGCCTTGGCGTCCGCGTTTGATAACGCGTTGATAAGAAATGTCAGGTTCAGCCCGAACATAAATGAACTTAATTGGCGGAAAATCAGTAATAAATTCATGCACCCATTTGGTATAAATATTGTATTCAATTTCTTCAATCTTTTTGTCATCAAAAAGCATCTTGGCAAACACTGCCGAATCCGTATAAATGCTGCGTTCCATAAAAATCACCTTATACTTTCCCTTTAATGCTTTTCGGAAAACCGATAACCGAGTGATATAGGCCATCATTTGAAAGGAAAAGGCGTATTTCGGTTGATTTGCATAATATTTTTCTAAAATAGTTTCACCCGAACTGTCTTTAATCGTATTCCAAATATCAAGCGGTTCTTTAATAAAACAAATAGACGGATCAAATTGACATAATTGCTCTAATTGTTCAATTAAGGTTGATTTACCTGAACCAATGTTTCCTTCAAGTGAAATAATAATTGGTTCGGGCGAAGATAACGGAAAAGACAATTGTTCCATTTTTGTAGGTGTTATGATATGTTATTAGATTATATTAATGATGGTTTAATTCAATTTTATATATAATTCAAACATATATAATTCAAAAATCATTCAAACATATATATCATTAAACCTAAAATTGAAATAAAGATAAGGTGTCATAGTATCTATTACAATAGTGTCAAACTACCATCCGCAATCTAAGATGAGTTTTATAACCAAACAAACCAAATTAACCAAAGATGAATGGACGAACATTGAAGTGCCTTGCAGTGATTCTGAAAAACGTATTTTATCCCTTATTGAAGATGGATATGCTGATGTAAACATTCGGCGGAACTATACATCATCACTTGCACGCCATATTAAAATAACACATCCAGAAAAATTCAGTCACTATTTGTATGAAAACTATTTTAAAAAACATATGGATGGCTTGTGTAAGAAATACAGTCCGTTCTTTCCAGAATTGGTTGAGATGATAACATGTTTGGATAAAAAGGTTGGCAGTGGCAGTGGCAGTAGCAGTGGCAGTGGCAGCAGTAGTAGTAAACAACCCGTTTTAAAAAAAGCGGATATGATTCGTATTGAAAACACTTCAAAAAATATTGATGAACACAAGGACGCAATTTTTGAATATATTTTAATTGATTTATTAGAAAAAATGCTGGCAAAAAAACACTTAAAAAAAAGCACTACCAGCGGAAAAAGTAGTAGTGGTAGTAGTGGTAGGAATGAATGGTTATTTCAGTGTTATACACTTCATCGTCTATTAAGTTATACGGTAGAAGATAAGAATCCGATTGTATGTAGTCAAGTGGAAAAGATTATTCATTATGTTGTTAATGAATCGCTTGGTTGTATAGAAGAAATGCTTTCCCAAAGTTATTCGTTGATTGAAAAAAACGACTATCTCTTGAAGCATGCAGACGAGACCTTATACGACCACCAAAAGGAACTGTTTAGTGTATGCAAGAACCCTAACCCTAAATTGGTCTTGTATATTGCACCAACCGGCACGGGAAAGACAATGTCACCGCTTGGCTTATCTACCAATCATCGGGTTATTTTTGTATGTGCCGCGCGACACGTCGGTTTATCCTTGGCAAAAGCGGCCATTTCAATGCATAAGAAGATTGCTTTTGCGTTTGGGTGTAGTGATGCAGAAGACATCCGTTTACACTATTTTGCAGCGAAAGAATACACGAAGAATGCAAAAAGCGGCGGCATTGGGAAAGTAGACAACACCCAAGGTGAAAAAGTAGAAATTATGATTAGTGATGTGCAGTCCTATCTACCTGCAATGCTCTATATGCTTGCATTTAATCCAAAAGAAAAAATCATTACGTATTGGGATGAACCGACCATTACAATGGATTATCCTGAACACGAATTGCATGGGATGATTAATAAAAATTGGACGGAGAATTTAATCCCGAACATGGTGCTGTCTTCGGCAACGCTGCCACAACGCAATGAAATCACCGATACAATTATGGATTTTTGCGGACGGTTTGCAGAGGTTGATGTTCACGAAATTATTAGTTATGACTGTAAAAAAACCATTCCACTTTTGAATCGTGAAGGGTTTGTTGAAATGCCGCATTATTTGCATTCCGCGTATGCAGAGGTATTAGAAGTGGTAGAACACTGTAAGCGACATAAAACATTATTGCGTTATATTGATTTGAATGAAGCCGTGAAATTTATTCTGACGGTTCAGCGGATGCAAAAGGATAATGAGAATACGATTATTATGAATAACCGCTATACGGTGGAAACCTATTTTACGGGTATTGATACCTTAACTATGGCCAACATTAAACTGTTTTATTTGGATTTGCTGGGTAATTTGAATCCGGACGCCTATCCGTTGGTTTATAAGGAACTGGGTGGATTGCGGAAAAAGGCGCAAGAATCCAACGTGAATATTGTAACCACGGATGCACATACCTTAACGGATGGACCCACCATCTTCTTGGCGGACGACATTCAGAAAATTGCGCAATTCTATATTCAATCCGCCAAAATTCCGAGTTATGTCTTGAAAGACGTAATGGATAAAATTGTGTTTAATCGCAATCTGCATGAACAACTTAAAGTATTGGAAAAAGATTTGGAAGATGCAACGACCTCTACAACGAGCGATGGCACGAAAAAAGATAAAACCACGCGGGATGATAAGTTATCGCCGGAGTTGAAAGAAAAGAAACAAAAATTAAATACACTAAATGCAAGTATTCAGACCATTATTCTAACGCCGATGTACGTGCCGAACACACGCGATCATTTGTATAAATATGCAGCGAAAATGGAACACGCAAATGCATTTACGTGCGATATTTCCGAAGAAACCGTTGAACAAATTATGCGGATAATGGATGTGGAAGATTATTGGAAATTGTTGTTATTGATGGGGATTGGGGTATTTGCAGAACATAAAAGCGTCCGCTATACCGAGGTTATGAAAAAATTAGCCCAGGAACAAAAACTGTTTATGATTATTGCATCCAGTGATTATATTTATGGCACGAATTATCAGTTCTGCCATGGCTATATTGGCAAAGATTTGGGTGACATGACCCAAGAAAAATGTATTCAATCGATGGGTCGGGTCGGGCGCAATAAACTCCAACAGAATTATAGCGTCCGCTTTCGCGACAATGCCTTAATACATAAATTGTTTCACCGAGACGATAACAAACCGGAAGTTGAAAATATGAATCGGTTGTTTAACACATTATAAAACTAATTTAAATGTATTATACGTAGTGTAGTTAATATAAAGACAACGAATAACAAAAATGTCGCCCGAATATTTTGTTATTCCTTTAATCATGAATCAAGCAACGAGTATTATTAATACCTTAAAAACCGGGATTATTATTTTTGATTTTTCAATCCTCCTCATTTTTATTTTTATGTTTTATATGACCGATGTAAATTATATTAAAAAATATTATTACTCTTGGAATGAAAATAGAAAAAACAGTATTGTGATTTGTAATGAACAACGAACGCGGTCTATCCGTTTTCGGGCAATTATGCATTTTTTGGCAAAACAAAACGATACCGTGTATTGCATCCGCGAAGATACTGAATTTGATTGGGATGATCTAGAAAAACGCAGTGAATATCTGGTAGACCAAGTGAAAGAATTTAAGTTGACAGATACGATTTATGGGAAGATAAAGAACGAAGAAAAAGAGAAAGTTAGAAATCCGGAATCCAATAATACGGTTGTCATTGAATACAACACATTGATTCTCTTTTCCTATAAACACAACTTAGCGTATCTCCAAAAATGGATTGATGAACGCGTGAAAGAATATAAAACATATTTGAAAACCTCGTCTAATGAAAAACAGCTGTTTATTACCGTATCAACGGATACGAACCCTGAAAAAAAGGTCAAGAATAAAAATAACAACACTAACGGATTATTAATTGATTCGGTTGAATGGGAATCCTCTATTACCTTTGAAAACAGTTATTTCCAAGAAATGGACGACATTATTAAAAAAATAGATTTTTTCTTGAACAATAAGGAGTGGTATATGAAACGTGGTATTCCCTACAATTTGGGGATTTTATTGCATGGTGAACCTGGCTGCGGGAAAACACGGTTTATTAAACAATTAATGAACCACACCGGACGGCACGGGATTGATATTAAATTAAATGATGCAATGGACTTTACGTATTTACAAAATATCATCTACAAAGAAGAGTTGGATGATACGCATATTATACCCCAAACCCAACGTATTTTGATTTTTGAAGACATTGATGCATTGGGCGATGTGGTGAAAGACCGTGATTTAAAAAAATCAGTGTCGGATCTATCACTACATGAATCGCATTTTGTAACTGTTGACAAAGGAAAAGAGAATAGTAGTAAAAATAATAATGATATGTTGAATAGTTTTTTAAAAATAGCAAATTCATCCTCCACGTCGTCATTGTCTCAAGCAAAATGTAATAATAATTTGTCGTATTTATTGAATATGTTAGACGGGATTCATGAATGTAGCGGACGCATTCTTATTATGACTACAAATAAATTAGATGTCTTGGATAAAGCACTGATTCGTCCCGGTCGTATTGATATTAAAATCAACTTTCAAAAATGTTCGCTCTATGACATTTCACAGATGATTGAAAAATTTTGGAATATTGTTATACCATCAGAAACACTATTGGCAGAGATTCAGCGAAAATACACGAATGCCGAAGTGATTAACATTTTTAGATCCACGGATGATTTTGAGAGCATCCGCCATGAGTTTGTATAATGAAGTAGTAAACTACCTATACTGAATGATACCTATACTGAATGACTCTATTATAGTTTTTTTTGGGTCTTACGGGTCTTACGGGTCTTACGGGTCTTACGAGTCTTACGGGTCTTACGAGTCTTACGGGTCTTACGAGTCTTACGGGTCTTACGGGTCTTACGCTTTTTAATTTTTATTCCCCCGCTGGATGGATTAAAATTAAATTTTTCACACATTTCTGCTAAGTCAGCACCCTCTTTTTTTTTAACATTTGTGTTAAATGTTATACATTCTTGATAAGCAGTATCGGTGTAATACTCTGTTATTATTTTCTCAATATACGCTTGTTTTTCTCTTGCAGTCATAAAGTCAGGTAAAAATTTAAAACAACCGGATGGTTCATGTTGTCCCTTTTTAATATTTTTTATACATAAAGAAAATTTAGTAGCGGATGGACTATCAGCACCCGTGGTTCTAGTATTACGCCAATAATTTTTATGAGAGATTCTCCAAATTGGATAGGTTTTATCCGTCGGGTCTGGATTATTTTTGTTATTCGTTATACCTTTCAATTTCCCCCAATAACTTATATCTGGTTCGGCAGCATCGTCCATACGTTTTGTAGTTAATGTTGTTTTGTATAATGTATAGGCTTCGTCATCTTCTTCACCCTCACCTTCTCCTCCATTAATTAAATATAATTGTTTAAAGTTATTTTGAATTAACTTATTTGGCGAGGATGATGAAAAGACTATATGAACTTGGTGTCCCCTCTTATTTTTTAATTTATTAGCCCATTGAGAAACGACCCATTCTGTAAATTCAAGCGGTATTCCATGCCTACTTTTATAAGAAGGTTGTAATTTTTCCACCTTAGATTTATCCTCAAGTGTAGTTCGGTTATATTCTTTTGTTTCATATGGATTGTTTGTTGATGTAATACATAAAACGTCTAAGTTAAGGTCAGTGCATGCATTTTGCCAGGCATAAAAATGCCCTTTATGTGGGGGGGGCAATAACAACCTGCAATAAATCCGATTGTTTTATTCTCCGTTATGGTTGCATCAATATCTTTATTTTCTATATTATTTGTATAAAAAGAGTGTAATTTACTTTTATTGTGGGTGCTCATTGGTAATATATAATTATACAATAAAATATAATTATACACTAAAGTTGGCAGTTAAGGATTATCAAACGGTTCTAGGTCTTCCTCGGTATCTTTTGTGGGTCCTTCTTTGAAAATAGATTGTTTTTGTCCCTTATATAATTTGTAGGTGGCGCCAATCGGGTTAAAGAAACGTGTTGAAAATAAAAATAGGATAAAAAACGCAAGTAAATAACGATACTCCCAATGGGTTGACCCTAATACATAAATTAGAATACAAATAAGCGCATACATTACTAGTTGGGCAATATTAAATAGTTTTTCAATTTCTAGTTTTGTTTGCATGCCGCGTTCAAAATCATCATCCATAAATTGAAAAAATACCATACCGCTTGACCCCGTGGGTTCAAAATAATATTCGTAAAATGGATAATTGGTTTTAGTTCTAATATACCAATCAACTATTTTTTGGGGGAAAATATAGACAATCGGTAGTCGTGTAAAACATTTATAGACATAAAATGGTTTAAATTTCATTTGTTCGGTTAAATTGTAATCCCATGTTTTATGCAAGAAAATATTATTAATGTTTTTTATTAATGCTTCATTTTGCGTGCTAATGATGTAGGCGCCGCCCCTGGCTAACCGTAAACCAATTTCAATAATTTTAGTATCACGGTATTGGGCGTTTACAATACCTGTAAATTCGGTCATATTTAGGTTAACCCACTCCACGACATTGGCCGGGGGGGTTAAAGCAGGAGAGACCAGTTTCCAATCATCACTAAACCCATTTTGTTTATCCGAATATTGATAGGTTAGTTGATGAACGATTTTCCCTTTTAATAAGACAAAATCAGTCATACCTTCGGTTGCATCAATAAATTCGGACCACATCATATTTTTATAACCAATGTATTTTTTCAACTCATCTGCATCGTTCACCTTAAAACAGTTTTTAGAAGAAGCGCTTAAATGCCCCCAGCGCGGTTTTATAAAAATGGGATAAACAACCTTCTCTTCTTTTCCAGCAAGTTTTTCTAAACGACCGCCGACTAATCCTTGACTTTTAATAATCCATAATTTATCGTAGACACGTTTGAAACGCGGGTATCTTTCATAACAAACTTTATCATAAAAAGGCATTTTATCCGTTAAATGTAGTGTAAAATGGTCAATGTAAGGATTGAAATACCCCATCATGGAACACCATTTTTTTTCATATTGCATTAAATAGTTAAATACATCGGACATTTAATACTAGCTACTATATAGTATATACTATAGTATAATATTTATTAAATGAATATAAAACTATTACATTTTATATAGTATACAAAATGTCGTTTGCATTAAAGGGTGGTTATAATGCATTTTACCGAAAGATTATAAATGTGTCTTTAAAAAAAACAACTGTATGGAACCGAGGAGCGGTTATAATAAATGGGGTGAGATGTAATATTGATTCTGCAAGAGATAACGAGATAGAAATTATTAAATACAATGATATGAATACATTATTGGTAAATGATGCAATTATTTATGAAAACCAACGGTTATTTACCTATGATATTAATCTGAACTATAATTTTCAATACAAGACTGATTTCAGTAAGAAAAATATATACAGTTATATTGATTTTAAGGCGGTTAATTATAATGACCTTGAGCATCTATTTTCCACACACTGTTTGAAGTAAAAAAGGATTAATCATTTACATAAATGATATTAAACCCTTTTTATTAACTATAGGTAAGTGACACGAATCACACACAGACCATCTAGTAAACCATGATTGTAACGCTATTAGATCCAAATGTGTCAACGACCATGAACGTGTTTATCGTTATTGCCAATATTATTAACCTCTTATACAATATTCCGCAAATGATACATACGTATAAAACAAGGTCTACAAAGGATTTTGATGTTTGGTTTATTGTCTTAAGATGCATCGGTAATACTATTTGGTTAGTCTATTCTATCTACCTTAATATTTTTTTGATGATGTTGAATAATCTAATTACGGTAGTCTCATCCATTTTTATTGGGTATTACAAACTACTTGAAATCGTAGAACAAAAAAAGTTGTATAAAAACCAAATAAATGATGAAGACATCATTACGGTAATAGATTCTACTGAAAGTATTATATGAGTGTATTGATTGATATTCATAATATAAATATTATTTTATGAATTGTTATTTTATGAATTGTTATTTTATGAATTGTTATTTTATGAATTATTATTTTATGAATTATTATTTTATGAATTATTTTATAGTTCTAAGTCATATTTTTCCTTTATTTTCTCTCTAAATAGAGTCAACTGTTCTTCTAATCTATAATTATCAGGCAACACCATTCTTAAATTCAGTCTTTTTTCTTCGGTGCCAACACTTTTTTTATCAAATACGAGGTGAGGTTTATTGCGTTCTTGTTTTAAGGTAATATAGGTAGGCAATGCCGTATCTGAATTATCTAGAGGATAAACATCGTTTTCTAAATCAGTTACAACTTTATTTGCGCTGGCTAATTTTTCCAATAGACTTATTTTATTTGATTTACTAGACATCCAGGGTTTATCTATTTTGGGATGTTTTTCTACCTTAAAGAATTCTCTATAAAGTTTTTTCTCTTTATTATAACATTCCTTATAATAGACTACAAATTTCATCATCATTTGTTGCGTAAGACCATCGGGCAATTCCCGCGCAGATGATTTACGCTCACGTTTAGTTCCTTCAGAAATGCCCTTTGAATTTTGTTCTTGTTCACTTCGGGAGGCAATTCTCAGATTTGTAAGTGTATTATTTAAAGGATTTCGGTCAATATGGTCAACACTAATAGTCTTCGTGCCTTTTCCATTACCACGACAATCGGTAACGATTTGATGGATATATAAGTTACTAGCACATCCAATATACCCATTTTGATGTTTATAAAAGGTTAATTTTTGTCCATTATTATATAATTTCTCAAAATCTAATATTTTTTGATAGGATTCAGGACAAAGAATGCATATTGAATTTTTTTCACAATACATTATAATAACCTCTTCATTCTCTTGATTTCTTATTCTCCACATTGGATTTTTTAATACATATGCGTCATTTCCAGAAATCAAATAATGACCTTGTATATATTCAATTACATCATATTTTTTCTTTACTTCTTCGTGATATTGATGGTATATTTCTATATTACGCCTACGTAAATCATAGGGATTATTATTTTTGAAAATATAATTGATATTACTTGAATTATATGAAAATAGAAGTTCTAATAATGAAAAGCGTTTATAATTATATAAATATGACGGATAAACATCAGAATTATTTATGAAATTTAGTCTCTTATCTTCTAGTATAAATTTATTAAAATCGGAAAAATCCAGATAATATTTTTTCCCCGAAAAATCTAATACTCCGCATAATAAAGTAGTATCAACACTTGGAATTGCCTTCATTTGTTTATGGTTTAATACCATATCTCCCGTGGTAATAATAGAATCAATTTTCTCACTAATCATAGACTCCATAGAAGTAATCATATTATAATTAATATAGTATGATTTTGTTTAAGTAGTTTTTTATATAAAGTAATAAATAATAAAACACAAACCCATTCCGCTCAATTGGAATATGCTAAACCACCCATTCCGGACATCACACGCAACACGTTGTAGTTGGTGGCATACACACGGACCTTCGCGGTCGAGGTACCGGCAACCGTCGCGTTAGACAGGACAAGCTGGAGCGTGGCGTTGTCAATGCGCGAGAAGTTGCAGGAACCCGAGGGCTGGTGCTCTTCCGGGCGGAGGGCAAACGAGTAAACGTTGATCCCCGTGTCGGGGTTGCGGGTGTGGTGCTGGTAGGGCTGGACGAGGTCAAAGTAGGTTCCTTCACGCTCCGAGAAGCGGTCTTGACCGTTGAGCTGCAACTTGGCAGTGACAACGGGGTTCTGACCCCAGCAGTGCATGTCAAGGGAGCTCTCAGCCAAAACGAAGGTTCCGGCATCAGACACACCCGAGGCAACCGCATTATCAAATGCGGGGTAAGCACCATTGCTGGAACCACCGGTCCAGTCAACATTTCCACTGGTAGTAACATCCACCGCGCCGGGGTCAGCGAAGAGACCAGACCCGTTAATAAACCCACTACCAATAACGGAGGTCTTACCACCGAACGCCATAATGGAGTTAGGGAGGGCATCAATACCATCCGTGTAGTTGAAGGGTTGGGCACCCAGGGCAGAGTAGAGAGTGGTGCCGCAGGTGAGGGACGAGCAGTAGTCCACGTTGGCATCAGGCTGAACCACAAAGACCAACTCCTTGCAGGGGTGGTTAAAGTTCAACTTGATCTTGTTGGACGAGGAACCGACGGATTCATCACCCGTGAACTGGAGCTGCTCAATTAAGTATTCGTGGGGGTTCTGGGCCATACGGCGACGCTCATCCGTGTCCAAGAACACGTAGTCAACATAGAGCGAGGCGGCAACGAGCGACTGGTTGTAGGCGTTGGTCACGCGCTGGCTTGCCGAATTGGCGCACGTAAGGTCAGCAACGGCCCACAAGCACTCATCAATCGGGCGGATATCAAGGTTAATCTTGACTTCGTGGTATTGAAGCGCAATGAGGGGGAGGGCAAGACCGGGGTTTCGGCAATACCAGAACTGAAGGGGGACATACAGTGTCGTTTCAGGGAGGGCATTGCGGGGCTCGCACACTTGGGTGGGCGCCGAGGACGAACAGGGACCGTCCACCGCCGAGAAAGAGGGGTCCGTGATGAAGGTAAGCTGGGTCGTGTTACCAATCATACGGTAATAACCACGCTCCTGTTCCTTGGAAAGGGTGAGCTGGTTCCACAAGTGCATCCAGTCACCATACTGGCGATCAATGCGCTGACCACCGATTTCAACCTCAACCTGGGAGATCATTTGCTCACCAGGGAAGTCAAGCCAGCGGGCCCACACACCCTTACCGCTGGTGTTACCCATGTTCTGGTTAATTTCCGGCAGAGTGACCTGCAGGTAGGTGCGGTAAGCCAAATCACCATTACGGCTGATGGTGCAGGTCACACGGCGACCAAAGTCGGCTTGACCATTAAAAGTCTGCTCAATAGATTCCATCGAGAAGTTCGTGTGACGACGGTAAGTCACCTTCCAGAAGGTAATCTGGGGATTACCCGTAAGGTAAACGTCTTGAGCGCCATAAGCTACGAGTTGCATTAAACCTCCTCCCATTGTGTTATACTATTGCTAAAGAAAAAAAAATCACGAAAAAAATAATTAATTTAACTTATTTAATTATTTTTAAAAATGAAACTATTTAATTTAATTATTATACTTTTTTATTTGGTGAATTTAAGTTTGATTCAATGAAATTATTCAAATATGTGTCTAAATATACTTCTCTTTTCCCTTCATGCTTTTTTGAAAAGAAGAATTTATTATCACGTTTTTTTACAGACCACCCTGAATCTAAAGCATTCCAAATAAACGACATTTTTTGGAATTGGATAAAATCAATATCTAAATTAGATGGAATAGTTATATTAAAGTCCATTGTTAGGAATAGAATAGAAAACATTAACTATTTCTAAACCAAATTCTTTTGTTTTTGCTTAAATAAAAAGCACCTACGTATAAATATATGCCAACATTTAAACCTAAAAATCTTAAAAAAATTATAGTTTCTAAAAAAAATATAACTACATTGGACGGTAAACATAAAGAAATAATTGAAACGATCAATACTATGAAAGAAAAAGAACTTCCACGTTTACTGAATGAAAAAATGGAGTTAAAAAAAGTATTAAAAAAGGGCAATAATACCATAGATGAAGAACTAGAGATGAAAGATAGACTTGAAGTATTAAAACAAGAGATACAATTAATAAAGCGAAAGGAAAAGGAATACTATCTTAATAATTCTTCCTATGTATTTGATTATTTTGAGAATAAAAAAAAAATTGCAGAATGTGAAAATAAAACAACTTTATTGGATAATTTTTTTAAAATAAAATCCGAAGATACGACATTAAGTGATGAATTGTGTAATGAAAAAAAGAATATACAGACCTATATGAGAAATGTAGATGAACGTTTTTTAGATATTAATAATTTTATAAATGAAACGGACATTTGTAAGTTTTGTAACAAGGGCGAAATGATTGCAGTTGATTATGAAGGAATTATGATATGTAATAGTTGTTCAACCAGTATTAAATATTTGGTTGAAAATGAAAAACCTTCGTATAAAGAACCACCTAAAGAAGTCTGCTTTTATGCTTATAAGCGTATTAATCATTTTCGTGAAATTTTGGCACAATTTCAAGCAAAAGAAACAACCCAAATACCCGACGAAGTCATTGAAAACATTATTCAACAAATAAAAAAAGAGAGAATTGATATGTATCAATTAACCAACAAAAGAACAAAAGACATACTTAAAAAACTTGGCTATAATAAATATTATGAACACATTCCATTTATTAAAGATAAGTTAGGTATAAAACCACCCATTATGAGTTCCGATTTAGAAACCACCTTGTGTAATTTATTTATGGATATTCAAGGACCCTATGCTAAATTTTGTCCGGATGATAGAGTAAACTTTTTAAATTACTATTATACCGTTTATAAATTATGTGAATTATTAAATCAGCACCACTTTTTGCCGTATTTTCCAATGTTGAAAGATAGAGAGAAAAGGATAGAACAGGATGAAATATGGAAAAATATTTGCGAGGAACTCGGATGGGAATATATTCCGACCATCTAAGTTAGGTGTGTGTGTGTGTGTGTGCGCGCGAGTTCAACATAACTTAGTATACTCTTTATAGGGCAATATGAATAGTATTTTAATTAGAAAAAATAATAATATGGAATTTAATAGCGAACACCAAGTTGACCCCCACGACATATAATAGTTAAAATAAGAATATAACAATATTAAAAGAATAATTAAGGTTATAATGGGTAATTTAACCGCCAACACAAACCCTAGCGATAAATATAAGTAGCATAGTATTTTCTCGTATTTTGCCAATTCAACCCATTTCCAACGTAAATGGTTATTTGTATTAACCTGTGTTATAAATTGAACCGGATTATATAATTTCTTGTAGACCGAAACAATAAGTAGGATTGAAAAATAAAACAAGAATAGAGTAGTTTTTATACTTAAATATTTAGTTGGGAGTGTTAATATCACTGCTAAGGGTTGAACAACCCAAATAAGCAGCCACCCAACCACCGAAAATAGTTTATTCCTAACTAAATCTTTTGTTTTTATACTTTTCCATAAAAAGTATTCAACTAATTGCATGGAAGAAAAAGAAAGAAAGAAAAATTAGACACTCCAGTGATCAAATTCTTTTACCTTGTATTGGGTATAAGTATTATTATACCATATAAAAATTAGAACAAGTGAAGAAAACATAAAGGTGTTCAATGAGATTGTTTCATTCCAACACATTTATACTATACATTTATAACAACCCTATTTTATTTTATTTTCATATATTTTTTAGTTTCATATATTTTTCATAGTTTCATATATTTTCTAGTTTTCATTGTGTTTTCAAGCAAACCTTTCGTCTGCTTAACCTGCTTGAATTGACTTCACTTGTATCCTGTAAAAAAAGAGAGGATACCCTTACAATGAAACGAAACGAAACGAAACTATAGTATCTATAATTGTTTTGATACTATAGTTTTTTTTTGCCTAAAGAGTGGCAGTTCCCACGTTAGAACCCACCAGGAAAATGCACTAAATTGGCACCGATACCAAACCCTGCACCTGAGCGAGCACTCACACCCATACTGGGGACATATGTATCTAAAATACTAAAGGTAGCGGCCGCAGTCAGCGCAATTAATGCAATTTCATCAAACTTGAGAGATTGTTGGGGAATGGCAAAAGCGGCAATTGCAACCATCAACCCTTCCACTAAATATTTAATTGCTCTTTTAATTAACTCTTTTGCATCAATACCTAACATATTTATATTAACTATAAAGAAAAAAGATTTTAATATAACTCTATTCTAATTTCCTTTTTTTTACCCTTTTTTCTTTTTCTAAAACAATATAACTTTATTGTATAAAGAACTTAAAATAGTCTTGCTAGTTATAAATTATATAGAATGACCGATAATAAAGATAGTTTTCCTCATCGCATTAACCCTGACGGCAGCGTAAACAATAAGTATGTTGATGTCTTAGATGAAGATAAACCGATTGCCGGACAAAAATTTGCGTGTGTTTCTTTTATTTCACCGGAAAAAATCATTAAAAAACGTGAATTGTATCATTTCCAACAATTCCTAAAACAATGGGATATGAATAAATCTATTGAAAAATTTAATCAATTCTTGAGTTTTATTTCTTATAAATACAATTTAAATTTTGATAATGTTTCTAAAGATTTACAGGATTTTTGTAAGGATGAAAAAGAAAGTATTACGGCTTCTTCAGTAGAAGATGATTTTAAGAACTATATGGACCTGAATGATGAGCGACTGCTAGAAGAGTTTAACAAAGAACATAAATTTCAGACAAGTGTTCGTGGGTTAAAGATACGTGGGTCTTATCCTACCCAAGAAGAAGCCGAGATGCGGTGCAAGATGTTGCGCGAAGTTGACCCGCATCATGATGTCTATGTTGGACCGGTGGGTATGTGGATGCCGTTTCACCCCGAATCCTATAAAACCGGACGGGTTGAGTATATGGAAGATGAGTTGAACCAGTTGATGCAAGAAAAGACGAAGAACGAGTCTTCGGCAAAGATTGAATTTGATAAGCGCATTAAAGAAACTAAAACAAAAGCAATAGAAGACAATAAGAAAAAGGCCCTTGAAAGTGGCAATGTGTTGACGCAAACCATTGACGAGGAAGGCAATCTGGTTAGTGTGAAGGATGTTGACGAACACGGAAAACAAAATAAAATTTCGGTTGCAGACTTGCGGAAGGAATTGTTTGATAGCGAGAATGTGGTTACGGGGAAGTATTCGGACCATGGGTTGGGTAATGTGGCCAAGGTGCGGGAGTTGCCGACGGAAATGCTAGATGCACTTAAGCAAGTTGAGGAAAAGATGGCTGAGGAAAAGGTTGCATAAGATGTAGGCAAAAGGCAAAAAAAAGGGGGGGGGAGAAGAATTATAGACTAATTATTATATAGTAATTAGTATATAGTATGGCTACGCATAGAAATGGGCAACCAACTAGACGAATCAACCCATCAGACCCTGATAAAGAAGCGGCAGATTCATATGTGGAAAAAGTTAAAGTCTTACGCAAAGTGTTAAAGGATATAGAAATGAAGTATAGAAAGGCGGAAGCGATAGCCAAAGGTGAACGAGATAAAGAAAAGTTAGTTAATGCAATAGCCGATATGGAGGCTGCAGTAGAAGAAAAAAGTCATATCGTTTTTCCTCCCTTCCCTAAAAGAGAAGGACAAACAGACACTATCATGAGTATTCACATAATTACAGAGATTAGCATAAGTAACCGCAGGAAAATTATTTCCACTGCAATGTTATGGAAAAGAGATTTAAGTCAGAGACGACATGATTATGAAGCAGTTGAAGCACGTCAACTAAATGCATCCAAAGAACCATCTAACTTTAGAACGCAAATGACCAGATTTGGTATTGGTATCCAACGTGAATATGGAAATCAAAGAGTGCCAGTAACCAATCCAGGTCCTGCTTATAAATCAAAGGAATCAAAATCAGGTAACTTTGGTTTTTCGGAACCTTCCCCTCCAGCGTATTACTCACAACCACCTCCGCCTCCATCGTATAATGCAGTATTACGACAAAATCAAGTTCAAGCCGAAGCTCAAGCTCGTGCTCATCAATATTCAGACGAAGGTGGGTCTAGGTCTAGGCGTAACTATAAACACAAAAAAACACATCAGAAGAAGAGACCTACTACAAAGAAGAGACCTACTACAAAGAAGAGACGACCTACTACAAAGAAGAGACACCACCGAAAATGAAAAAAAAATACGATGACTATACGATAATGCGCGTTATATTTAACAATACTATTATATACGATTATTACATAATAGTATAACATGTCCCAAACCAAAGCGTTGATTGATTTTCATTTACGTATTGAACGGTCGGTTACGGCAATTATGAAAGACGGGAAAATTGACCAGAATGATATTCCGGAAATATTGCTGTTAATTACGGATTTAGTGCTGGCGCCGACGAGTCCTAAAATGACAGTTGAAGAATTGGCGGAAAAAATTAACGAATTGTATGATTACATTATGACCCACTATAAATTGTTTCCGGCAGATGATGGGCAAAAAGAACAATTTAAGCGGTTGTTTGCTATCTGCGTGAAATTGGTATTGGTTCAACCGAACATTAAAAAGGCGTGCAAGAGTTGTTTTTCGTGTTTGGTGTAAGTTTTTTTGTGTTTTACACCTTCGCACATTTAAAACGCCGATAAAAATTTAAATGTTTTTTTAATTTTATCCAAATCACATATATCAATTTGAGATTTTACATATTTAAATTGAATAGATGGTTTTGATATTACGCTATCACTTTCAATAAAAACAATTATATTATTATAAATGAACCAAATAGAACAATAATCACCATAATCATTCTCGTTATGATCTGCTGAGATATAAACAGCAATATCAATTATTGTATAAAATGTTGATTCAGTCCAATTCATAGTATCATATTTTTCAACAATACACTCTGGATGCTTACATATTAATTGTATATTTTCATTAAGTTCTCTTTCGGTATAAGTTTGTTTATCTAAACCTAATTCAGACAAATAACTATCTGTTATTAATGACTTCCTTATAGGAATTGCTCTCGCATTAAAAAAGATGGATGGGATTGTTGTAATATAATCTTTTTTTACATCGTCTGTTGGTGAAATACATATCCCCTTAGGAATATCATTCATAATACCAAGGATTTCTCTAATTCTTTCCATTATATTATTTTATGTATTTATCTTTAAGTTTAAATAATCAGCGTAGCAAGTAAAACGCCGATTATTTTATATAAGAATTAGATTTTTATATAAAATTGATTTATTATAATTTTAAACTATAACAAATAAACAAAGTAAAATGATTTCAATCAATGGAAAAAAGGTCAATACAGATATAAGACATTTAAATTTATCTTATAATAATTTAACCCAATTACCAGTAGAGATAGGACAACTTACACAATTAACTACATTAGATTTATCTAATAATAACATAACCAATTTG
>Ga0114969_10001739_pt1 | contig 18328 bp, 13 predicted proteins | sample M_130807_MF_Meta_FD_87316 | JGI IMG/M metagenome (GOLD analysis project Ga0114969, IMG submission 87316) | Freshwater microbial communities from Lake Montjoie, Canada to study carbon cycling - M_130807_MF_MetaG | ecosystem: Environmental > Aquatic > Freshwater > Lake | place: Lake Montjoie...
AGAAGTAGATTTTGTAAACCTTATGACATATGATTTAGTTGGGGGTTATAGTACAGTTACAGGCCATCACACTCCTTTAAATGATTACATGCCTGATCAGGAATCAACTAATAAATGTGTGAATTGGTTGTTGAATAATAATGCACCTTCATCTAAGCTTATTATAGGTGCAGCCTTTTATGCGAGAGTTTGGGAAAAAGTTGAGCCGACCAATAATGGTTTATATCAGAAAGGTATTTTTAAACAAGGAGTTGCCTACAAAGATTTTGAAACTTACTTCAACGATACATCAGGCTACAAATATTATTGGGACGAAAAAGCTAATGCTCCTTTTGAATATAATGAAACAAAAAAAATGTTTGCCACATTTGATAATCCGCATTCAATTGAAGAAAAAACTAAATTCATTCGTGATTTTAAACTCGGAGGAATTATGTTCTGGGAATTGATTCAGGATAAACCTACCAATGGACTTGTAGACGAAATTGCGAAAGGACTTAATTAGCTTTAATACTATTCGTTCAAAACATCAATAAAATCTACCTCAATTCAATACTTTCTAAAATCATAAGTGGATGAGTAAATAAATCTGCTGTGTAACCGCACCGCGAAGAATCTGTTGAAGTAAAAGTTACCCGAACCGGCAAACTATCAATTGCATACGATGAATCTAAAACATAAGGAATATAATCGATACCATTTGCAATAATGTGCCAGCCGCATCCATCAGCAATAATTACTCCTTCATCTATTACCATTGCATCAGCAGTTATCAGAACAGGTCCCGGATCTACTGTCTCTCTTTTACAAGATATTACCGCTAGAATTGAGATCAATAAAAAGATATATTTCATAAAATAAATTCCGTTTTTCTTAATAAGACTATTTGATTATGAAAGGTGCTGCATTAATAATCAGAAGCCGTGAGTTATTTTCAAATTTAAATTTATTACATCGAAATTAATTGAGAGCCAATTCTGCTTCCTTAATGTCATTAATGTACTTTAAAAAACCATCGTCATAAGTTACATAGAGTTCCTTACTGATAAAATTTAGTTTTATTTCGTCGCTGACATCATGCACTTGTAGGTATAGCGGCACATTGCCTTTATAATTGTTTTGTATGACTACAATTTTTTTTATGAACTCATCATTAATGCTTTCGAGTTCAACTTTCATTACTAATTTTTTAACTTGCTTGGTACGCACATCGCTGAGCAATTCTATACTGTTTACATAAAACTCGTACTGATCCTGCATTCCGCGCCTCTCCGAATATTTGCCTCGAACGAGAACCATCATTCCTGCCTGCTGAAAATACTTATTGGTTTCAAGGTAGGCTTTGCCAAATACAGTAACCGTCATTTCACTTTCAAAATCTTCAAGTTTAAACGAACCAAATGGATTTCCATTTTGCGCAGTCCGGTGACTAACTTCAGTAATTAAACCAACTAACACAACATCCTGATTCCGGAAATTATCAATCTGATTTATCGGGCAAGTGCGGAAGGCATCAATTTCGCGACGATAATCATCTAATGGGTGGCCGCTAAGAAAAATGCCTGTCACTTCTTTTTCTTTGTGTAGTTTTTCAAACTGATTTAATGGATCAACTTCAGGGAACACTGGCTCTTTTGGAGCATCATGCACCGTATCGCCAAAAAGTGAAGATCCAACCGCCTTTTTTCCATTAACATTTCCAGTTGCAAATCGAAATGCTTTTTCAATCATGTTGATTTTTTCACCTGGAGGAGTTGCGAAATACTGAGCACGATGAACATCAGCAAAACAATCGAAAGCACCCGCATATATGAGAGCTTCCAGCAATTTTTTATTAACTCCCTTACCTCCTATCCTTTTCGCTAAATCAAAAATTCCTTTGAATGGACCATTGAGTTTCCGCTCTTCCATTAATGAATTTACTGCAGATTCACCCACGCCCTTGACAGCTGTAAGGGCAAAACGAATCGCTCCATTTTTTACAGAAAAAACTTCTTCACTTTCGTTGATATCAGGGCCGAGTGTTTTAATGCCCAGGCGCTTGCAGTCACTTAAAAATTTCTGCATCTCCTCAACACTTGTCATGTTATGGGTAAGTGCACTTGCCATAAACTCAGCAGGATAATGTGCCTTAAGGTATGAAGTTTGAAAAGCAATAACTGCGTACGCAACCGAGTGAGATCGGTTGAAACCATACTCAGCAAACTTTTCCATTGTATCGTAAATATCACTCGCCTCCTGTTCTGTAGTTCCGTTCTTCAAAGCACCTTCGCTGAAAATTGCACGATGCTTTTGCATTTCTGCGGCATTCTTTTTACCCATTGCTTTTCGCAAAAGATCAGCAGAACCAAGAGTGTAGTTGGCCATCTTCTGTGCAACCTGCATAATTTGTTCCTGATATACCATGATACCAAATGTTGGTTCAAGAATATCTTTAATCATACCATGAGGATAGGCAATTGGACTGCGGCCATGCTTGCGTGCAATGTATTCAGGTATATTCCCCATTGGTCCAGGACGATACAAGGCATTCATCGCTATCAGGTCTTCAATATTCGTTGGTTTGAGCAGTTTTAAATATTCGCGCATACCCTTGCTCTCAAACTGGAATACTCCAGTCATTTCTCCACGCTGAAATAGTTCTAAAGTTTTAGAATCATCAAGTGGAATTTTATCTAAATCAATTTCAACACCATGATTTTGTTTAATGAACCGAATAGCATCTTTAAGAATAGAGAGTGTTTTTAATCCGAGGAAATCCATCTTCAGCATTCCTGCACTTTCAATGTATTTTCCAGAATATTGGGTAACGAATAAATCAGAATCTTTATTCTTAGAAACAGGTATGTATTCGCGTATGTCACTCGGCGCTATAATGATGCCTGCTGCATGTACTCCTGTGTGACGCGAACAACCTTCAAGTGTTTCTGCCACTCGCAATGTTTTAGCAATAAGTGGTGATGCTTTTTCTTTCATAAGAACAAGATCCTTATTCATTTCATAAGCTCTTGAGAAAGTCATTCCAGGATTTTCAGGAATAAGTTTAGCAATGGCGTTTGCTTCTGCTAATGGCACACCCAATGCCCTCGCAACATCTTTCACTGCCATCTTAGGTGCCATAGTTCCGAAGGTGATAATCTGTGCAACCTGATTGCGACCATATTTTTGAACTACATAATCAATCACTCGTTGCCGTCCATTGTCGTCAAAGTCAATATCCATATCGGGCATACTAACACGCTCAGGATTAAGGAACCTTTCGAATAGCAAGCGATATTTTATGGGATCAATGTTTGTAATGCCAATGCAGTAAGCAACAGCAGAACCAGCAGCAGAACCACGGCCAGGTCCAACAGCAACTCCTATTTCTTTTGCCGCGCCAATGAAATCCTGTACAATTAAAAAGTAACCGGCAAATTTCATATCGCAAATTACTTTCAGTTCATATTCCAACCGAGTGCGAACTTCTTCATTTATAACTCCATAACGCCTTTTTGATCCTTCATAAGTGAGATGCTCTAGGTATGATTGCTGGTCAGGAAATTTATCAGGAACAGTGTAAGCAGGCAGTAAAATATCTCGTTCTAATTTTAAGTTGGTTATTTTAGAAACGACTTCCAGTGTATTATCGAGTGCTTGTGGTAAGTCAGAAAAGATTTTACCCATCTCTTCCTGTGTTTTAAAATAAAACTGGTTACCCTGAAAACGCATACGATTCGGGTCATTAAAGTCCTTTCCAGTTTGAATGCATAATAAAATATCCTGTGCTTCGGAATCACTCTCATTTACATAATGAGAATCATTGGTGGCAATCATTTTTACATTATACTTTTTTGACCATCCAACCAATATTTCATTAACCTGATCTTGTTCAGGAATACCGTGTCGTTGTAATTCAATGTAATAATCATCCCCGAAATTATCAACCCACCATCTGAATTCCATTTCGGCTTCTGCCTCCCCTTTTCGAAGAATGGTGCGAGGAACAATTCCTGCCAAACAACAAGTACTGGCTATTAATCCATCTTTGTGTTGTAACAGGACGGCTTTATCAATTCGTGGTTTGAAATAAAATCCTTCCATGAAACCAAGCGAACTCAGCTTCATTAAATTTTTATACCCCACTTCATCCTTCGCAAGTAATAACTGATGGTACCTTTTGTTATCTGTTTTGTCGAAATGATTATCGCATAAATAAAATTCACATCCAACAATTGGTGTTATTCCTTTTTTGTGTGCGGTACTTACAAATTGAAAAACACCAAACATGTTTCCATGATCTGTTATAGCAACGGCCTTTTGTTTGTCTTCAATAGCCTTTGTCATCAACTTTTCGATGTTGGAGGCACCATCGAGTAACGAAAACTGTGTATGATTATGTAAGTGGGAAAATTCGGGCATTAGTTACTTGACTGTTTGGCAATAATAAAGTTAGTGGTTGATTAACTCAATAATATGTTAGTTATAAAGTCGAATTGTGGAGAAGTTTTACTCTAAAATCAATCTATTAAAGACTGGTTCATTCAATATTGAATTTTCTTAACTATTAATTTCAGAACAAAGTACTCGTAAGGATATTTTTTTCTGTCCACCAACAATCCCATCCACAATATTTTTTCTAATTGCTTTGATATGAAATTTGAGCATGGGATAATTCCTTTAAGTGTTTCAATAGTTGTGATTTTTCCTATTGAATCAACATGAACTTTATAGTAAAAACTCCCATCAATTTCTTCCTCTTTACAAAACTCAGGATAGGTAAAATGTGCATTAAAATGATTCACCAAGTTAACCGTGTCATAATTACTGTTATACAACTTAAAGTTAATTTCTGAGCCAACAGAATCACCACTTATGAAAATATACACAACAGAATATTGGTATATTTTATAGCTCCGATTTTCCTGAGCTGATGCATCAGTTGCAAAAAGAAAGAACAAAATGATTCCAAAATATTTTTTCATCTCATATTGTATCCTTCTGCTTTCAATATAATCATCACTCTGTCTTTTTGATTTCCCTGAATAATGATTTGTCCTTCTTTGGCTGAACCACCGGTTCCTACTTTTGTTTTCAGCAGTTTACACAATGCTTCGAGTGCATCCTCGCTTCCGATAAAGCCATCAATAAGTGTAACAGTTTTTCCGGCACGCATTTTCGAATCGAGTTTCACAAACAGCTTCTGCATTTTCGGCGGAAAGGTTTGTTGAGAAGGTTTATTGTTTTCCTGATAATTGAAATTGGAATCGGTAGAGTAAACAACTCCGCTGCGGTTTTTATTTTTTGACATCTTCGATTAATTAAAAATGAAAAAGTAAAAATGAAATTTATTTGAAACTATAACTTATTATTTAGGCACAACAACATTCAAATATCCTGAAAGAATTTTGAAGTGAGCTCTGCTTTCTATGATTATCGGGTCACCGTCAATGTGTGCAAGTATTTTTCCATTAAAGCAAACTATTGTTTCTGCTGATTTTATGTTCTGAAAAAATCTGCGGCTCATTCTTCCTCTTGAAAGTGCAGTTAACGACAATGCAGTTCCAAACTGAATTCTGTTTTTATAAGGAAGACAAAGAGCTTCCAGCAACCCATCCTGCACACTGGCTTCCGGTGTAAGAGTTACATTATAACCAAACTGCGATGCATTAAAAACATTGACGAACGCAAATTGTCCCTTCTGCATTTTTCCTTCAGATTCTACTTGCATAAGCCCAGGCTTATGTCTGAGAAAATCACGAAACACATACCATGCATATGCATAAAACCCGCGCATCCTGTTTCCGTGAAAAGAATGAATCACTTCGCCGGTGAAACCAACTCCTGCGTTGCTAAGAAATAAATGTTCGTTCAACATGCCTGCATCCATGCTGATTGTTTTTCCAATGAGTAATTGTTGCAATGCCTTGGATGGGTTCAACGAAATTTTTAAGTGTCTCGCCAAACCATTTCCGGAACCGAGCGGAATAATTCCGAGTGTGGTTTTTGTTCCTCCTAAACCTTGAGCAATTTCGTTTAGTGTTCCGTCGCCACCGACAGCAACAACTACATCTGTATTTTTTTCTGCTTCGCTCCTGGCCAACTCAATTGCATGACCGGCTCTTTCTGTAAACAGAATTTTAAATTCAACACCGGCATTTTTAAACAACGATTCAATCAATGCAGGAATATTTTTCTTGCGACTAACTCCAGAAATCGGATTGATGATGAATGAATATTTTTTCATCGCTGCGATAAAGTGTTGTGAATAATATTGGAATTGAAAACCTGAATGTATGCTTCAATTTGAGTGGTCAATTTTTTTGCAATCTGTTTTTGTTCGTTCACTAAATTATTTTTCAGCAGTGGGTCACGAATATAATCGTAGAGTTCAACCGGGTTTTCCCCATCGTAAAGCAAGCTATATCTGTCGCTAATTATCTGAAAAATATTTCCAAGCGAATTAACTGTTACTCTTTCTTTTTCACTTGAAAACATGTCGTGTCCGAAAGAAATAAATGATTTATCGTACCCGATATAATTTAAAACTGTTGGCAGAATATCAGTTTGCTGAACCACTTCATCATTTCTTCCTTTCAATAAATTATTTCCGGGTTGAAATAAAATTATCGGAATGCGATACATACCCACCCGTGTTTTATAAAATTCATCTGAAGTTGGCCCAGTGTGGTCAGCAGTAATTACAAATAATGTGTTGCTGTACCACGATTGCTGCGAAGCCGTTTTAAAAAATTCACGCAAAGACAAATCAGTGTATTGAATCACCTCTTCAATTGGCTCCTTGCCTTGCCTGAATTTACCCTGATACTTTTCCGGAATTGTAAATGGGTGATGCGAAGTCAAAGAAAAAATTGCTCCGAGAAATGGTTGCGGCATTTTACTTAATCCTTTAGAAAAATATTGGAAGAATTGTTCATCAAAAATTCCCCACACTCCATCATCATCATTCTGATTCGGATATTCATTCTTCCCGAAATATTTATCGAAGCCTGAACCCAAAATATATTTATCAAAATTCATTGTCCCATTTGAACCGCCATGAAAAAATGCTGTGCTGTAATTCATATCCTTCAGATAAGTTGCAATCGTGTTCATCTTCAAATCAGGATAACTTCCATAATTCAAAAGTGGCTCGTTCACCAAACCGGGAACAGAAGAAAGTATTGCCGGAATACCTTCTATGGATTTTTTTCCATTGGCCCATCCATTAGTAAATACCATTCCCTGCTGCATCAACGAATCAAGAAACGGCATGTATCCTTCGTTACCATTTAAGAATCCACTGTACTCCCTCGAAAAACTTTCGAGAATAATAATTACCACATTCAGTTTTTTCTTTTCAGGATTATAAATACTCGCTGGTTTTCCATTGAATGACTGAATGATAGTGCAATACTGTTTTGCTTTTTCATCTGTCAGATACTTTTTCTCTTCTAATTTTTTATGTTCCAATGAATACAACAAAGTGAAAGAAGTATTCTGTGCCAGCGCATTCAACGAAACCGGAAAATGTGAATCGCCGCTGTTAGGAGTTAAAGATTGTTTCGAAATATTTCCTCGCGCTGCAACGAATAAAAAAGAAACAACAATTAAAGTTGAAATCAATTTCACGCGACTATATTTTCTGAAATTAAAATTCAAATCAGTCCATCGAAAAGTTTTTCGATACAAAAATTCGGCGAACAAAAACAACGCAGCAATCATTAACAACAAGTACCAGAAATCGCGGATGAAGGCGGGCATCAGTGTTGGCGCATCATGTTCCATGAATACAATGTCGCTGGTGATTCGCTTGAATGAATACTTGAAGTAAGCAAAATCTGATGCTTCAAAAATCAATGCAACAATATTTACCGAGTAGAAAAGTATTTTAAGAAGGGTTTGATAAAATTTTGTTTCCCAGTATTTATTCGGCAACAGGTGTAACACAATTAACAAACTGTTCAACACCACAATGGCTGAAACATCGTAGCGGACTCCGAAAATAAAAATCCAGCATCCTTCGGAAAATGAAATCGGCGGAAATAAATCAGCATTGAAAAAATAAAACAACACCCGGCATATCGAAAACAGCAACAACAAAATAGCGAGTCGCTTCAGCAGAATAATAATATGTTGAATTTCTTTGAACACTTACAGTTTTGAAAAGCGAAAAGTAATGGAGAAAAATGGCAGCGTGAATTTCATTACATTTCATCTTTAAACTTACTAAACAATAAACATCAATATGAAATTAATATTTCTGATTATAGTTTCTTTTTCTATGGCTTTGTGCTGTTGCAAAACAAATGCACAAAGCAATCAGAGAAAAGTAGTTTGTGATACTTTTATTTTTAAGAATGATTTATTACAAAATTGGAAGTATGATTCAGCAAGAGAATACTTTATGACAAATGATAGTTTTATTAAACGGTTAAGTAAAAATTATAGTGATTGTTTATATGGTTATGACATTCAAATTATAAAAAAGTATTTTGGGAATAATTTTAGGACGATAAAAATGTCTGGATATAAATCGAGTGTAGGTGCTATTGAATACTTGTTAAGTCCTGTAATTAAAAATTCAAAACAAGGAAGCTATGAACATAATGTTTTGCTATTCTATTATAATAACGACAATCATATTCAATGGATTGAAAAAATATATGGATGGCAAGAGGTAATGAATTAAAAAACTAAATAATTAACAGTACAAGAATTTGAATCACCTGATTTTAAGAACAACTCTGAAATCAATTACTTCACCGCTTTCAAACTCAAATCCAGACTGGTGTAACTGTGCGTGAGCGCACCAACAGAAATAAAATCAACTCCGGTTTCGGCATAAGCGCGAATAGTTTCTAAAGTAATTCCCCCTGAAACTTCGGTTTCGAATTTTTTGTCAATCAGTTGCAATGCTTCACCAATTAATTCAGGAGTGAAATTGTCAAGCATAATGCGATTTACATTTCCGCTTGTTAAAACCTGTTTTACTTCATCCAGATTTCTGGTTTCAATTTCAATCGGAATATTCAAATTGTTTTCTTTGAGATAAAAATTTGCTTTTTCAATCGCCGGTTTAATTCCTCCGGAATAATCAACATGATTGTCTTTTATCAGAATCATATCATACAACCCAAAGCGATGATTTTCACCTCCGCCAATTTTCACCGCCCACTTTTCAGCGGCACGAAAAAGCGGAGTTGTTTTTCTTGTATCTAAAATTTTCGTGTTCGTACCTGCAACTGCATCCACATATTTTTTGGTGAGTGTGGCAATGCCGCTCATGCGCTGCATACAATTCAACACCAATCGCTCACACGAAAGAATATTTCTTTCTGCACCTTGCACCTCTAAAATTTTATCGCCAGATTTTATTGCAGCACCATCCTGAATAAAAACTGTTACATCCAGTGTTGCATCAAAGTACCAGAAAATCATTTGTGCTAATTCAACACCTGCAACAATGCCGTCAGCTTTCGCCCACAAAATGGCTTTTCCGTTTTGTCCTTCGGGAATTGTTGAAAGAGAAGTGTGGTCGCCTTCGCGAATATCTTCTTCAAAAGCGGCGGTGATAAATTCTTTCCAGTCCACTTATTGCTTTTCGAAACGGAGTTCCTTTATAAGACTCACTCCGGTTTTATTACGAACTAAAAAGTAAACACGGAAGGAGCCTCCGGTGCTAGTCATTGTACCGATTCCATATTGCGAACCTTCAGGAGAAGTTCCTCTATGTATTAAAGTGAAAGAAGAAACCGGATATTTCATTAAAAAATCACGAACTACCATTTGAGCTTGTGCTTTGCTGTAAACAGCTTCTTTATCAAGAATTGTAACATCAACACTAGCATCAAAATACTGGGACAGTGCAGTTGAATTTCCACCCCTGATAGTTGAAGCAATTGTATCTAAAACATCTGCAGAACTAACCAACTTTGACGATGAGACCAAAATTGCAAGTGTAAATGTGATTGAGATTAATTTTTTCATTTCTTTGGAGAGAGCGTTTTGATTTTCCGTAATCCTTAAAGCCAAATTCTTTGCCAACAATTCAATTCTTCAAAAATATGTTGCAAAAAATTAATTCACGGCACTGTTTTCAACCTTCTTTCCAACATCTTATTCAGGTTTGAAAATTCATCATAGTTTTGCAACCATAATGAAAAAAGTAATTTTAATTATAATGGATGGTTGGGGAATAGGGCAAGTTCCGGAGGCTGATGCTATTCTCAATTCAAATGCCACCTATGTAAAAGGTTTATATTCCAGATTTTCCAATACTCAATTAACAACTCATGGTGAAGCCGTTGGACTACCTGAGGGACAAATGGGGAATTCTGAAGTTGGGCATTTAAATATTGGAGCAGGAAGGGTTGTTTACCAGGAACTGGTAAGAATAAATAAATCTGTTCGGGAAAAAACATTAAATACGAACCAATCATTATTGAATACTCTTAATTATGTAAATCAAAATGGTAGTAATCTTCATCTAATGGGTTTGGTTTCAGATGGTGGGGTTCATTCTTCAATCGAACATTTAAAAGCTTTATTAGATATTGCAAAGGAAAATAATGTAAAGAATGTTTTTGTTCATGTTTTTACTGATGGAAGAGATACAGATCCAAAAAGCGGATATCGTTTTGTTGAAGAACTTCTAAAACATTTAAAAAAATCTACAGGGAAAATTGCATCACTTGTTGGAAGATATTATGCGATGGATAGAGATAATCGTTGGGAGCGCGTGAGAATTGCCTATGATTTATTAGTAAACGGAAAAGGTGAACCAAGCGAAAATATTTTAGAATCAATATCTGATTCTTACAACAAAGGAGTTACTGATGAATTTATAAAACCAATTTTCAGTGTTAATGAAAATGGAAAACCTCTCGCAACTATTAATGAAAATGATGCTGTTATCTGTTTTAATTTCAGAACCGACAGGTGCAGAGAAATAACCAAGGCACTCACACAAATTGAAATTGCGGAACAAGAAATGAAACCTCTGAAACTTCATTATACGACAATGACTTTATATGATCATACTTTTAATAATGTATTCAACATTTTTAATAAAGAAGATATGAGCATGACTTTGGGAGAGGTGATTTCATTAAATGGCCTGAATCAAATAAGAATTGCTGAAACTGAAAAATATCCGCATGTTACTTTTTTCTTTTCAGGTGGAAGAGAAAATCCTTTTGCCGGTGAAAAAAGAATTATGATTCCTTCGCCAAAAGTGGCAACTTATGATATGCAACCTGAAATGAGTGCATTTGAAGTAAAGGATTCAATTATTAAAGAGCTGAAAGCTAAAAGCGCCGATTTTATTTGTTTGAATTTTGCAAACTCTGATATGGTTGGTCATACAGGCGTGTTTTCTGCTGTAATGAAGGCAGTTGAAACTGTTGACAAATGTGTTAGTGAAGTTGTTGAAACAGCTTTAGACAATGATTACTCGGTTTTTTTAACTGCTGATCATGGCAACGCTGACTATATGATAAATGAAGATGGAACACAAAATACTGCTCATACAAAAAACCCTGTTCCCCTTTTTTTTATTGACCGAAATTTAAAGCCCGAGCTAAAGCAAGGAAAACTAGCCGACCTTGCTCCAACAATTTTAAAAATAATGGGTATAGAACAACCTAAAGGAATGACAGGTGAAATATTAATCTCCGAATGAAAAAACTATTGATTGCATTATTGGTGGCAGTGCTGTATAATTCTTGTACTGAAAAAAATATATCTGTTTCAAACAATTATTTTGATCTGAGTAAATATATGAATAGTGAAATCAACAGACTCTCAGACAGTCATGTTTCTGTTTTAAAAGTTGCCAGAATAAATGGCGAAAAAGAAGAGAACAGATTCATCAATATTGATTGGAAAAGGGAATTCGATAGTTTTTTTTCTGCAGATATACATGGTAATTCTTTTACTGATAAATACATTATTGATACAATAAAAAATTTAAGTGATAGTCTTAGCACAATTATTATCAGATACATTGCAAAAGACGAAGAATTAAAAACCAGAGTTCTAGAAATTCATTTTAACTCTAAAAATGAAGTCGAATTAATAAAGGCAGAATTGTATTCAAAAAATTTTATTGCCAACCTGAGTGAAAGTTTAATTTATCAATCCAGCAAATATTACAGTATCTCAAATAACGAAGACTCAAGATGGTTTGGAAGTGATGAGTTTATTATTGAAGGGAAAATTTCGAAAAGTCCCGATATAAACAAGTATTAATATCGGTTAATTATTTTAACGATATCGCTTTGTAATATTCAATTTCAAAAAATTTTAATTATCTGATTTTCCCATTCAATTTATTATTTGAATCACTCAGCAACAAATTATAAATTGCTTCGTAACAATCCGCCACTAAACAACATAGCGCATGAGGAAAGTAATACAATTACCCCTTGTTCTGCTATTTCTTATCACTCTCAAAAACACCAGTGCTGAGGGATCATATGAACTTCTAAAGGCATCTTGCTCAAATTATGGTTACCTTCAAATATGGGATAATGCCGACCCTCAAAGGAATTTTGCAACTTATGATTGTCCATCAACCAGTCGATTAAATATAAGATTAAATGCTGGCGACAGAATTTATTATGGATATGCTACTGATATAGAGGATGTTTATTATAGAATAAAAAACCCAAATGGAACTGTTGTAAAAGGCCCTGCACTTATTACAAGTGCTAGTCCAAAGGGATGGATTACCAATTGTACAAAAGCCATAACCGGACCTGATTCATTGTATGCCGGAGGATACAAGTGTTTAAGTATGCAGGCAGGAATGACAGGTGATTACTCAATTGAATTTGCGGTAAACAATAATGCTACAAGCTATTTAAAGCGGATATTTTTAAGGTTTGATATAACTGTAAAATCAGGAGGTGTTGTAAAAAAAGGAAGAGTCTGGAGTAAGAATTGGGATATAACAACTAATGGATCAAACAATGCGTTTGTTGCAAATCTTTATGTTTACACATTAGATTCAGTTGTTACAAAAATCGATTTTAATGGCATAAAACCATATGGCTTTACAGTTGCATGCAACTCTTATGGATCTACAGATGTTGGTTCATTAAAAGAAGAAAGGAAATCAAATTATCGGCAAACTATTATTACCGGAAGCGGACTTCCGGGAGCACCGGAATATAAAATTTTTCTTAACGACCCTGATTCCACTCAATTTCCAACAGGTTCAGTAGGTCATGTCACAAGTTTAATTCTTCAAACATGCGGTCAGGATACAAATTGTATAGAAATAACTGTTACCAAATCTGGTCAGGTTGAAATTGTTTTAGTGTTCCCAACCGGACCTAACATAACTATTGTTCAGGATGTAAATGCCGGAACAAATTGTATTGCATGGAATGGCTTAAATGGAAACGGTGCATTGGTTCCAACCGGAACAATGATTCAACTTCAGTCAAATTACTTACGAGGAATAACTCACTTACCTATGACTGATGTAGAAAACCATTCAAATGGTTTTATTGTTTCGTTGTTACGACCGTCAAAAGATTGGAATGGTCAACCTTTTGGGAGCCCTAAAATTTTTTGGGACGATTCACTATTAATTGACCCTGCAAATTCTATTGATGGAGTTTCAAATATGAATGGGTGCACAGGTGGCTGTCATAAATGGACCAGTCGTGGAACCAACAATGCCGATCCTGAGGTAATAAATACCTGGTGGTACATAAGCCAGCAAAAAGACACAATTGTTCAGTATTGTACTGCTATTCTAGCTCTTGAATTAACGGAGTTCTCAGCAGAAAATCACGAAAATCAAAATGATTTATATTGGAAAACTTCATCGGAACATAACCTGGATCACTTTGAAATTGAAAGAAGTTTTGATAACATTCATTTTGTAAATATTGGAAAAGTGATGGCAAAAAGCACTGCAACAAATTATTACTTTCAGGACAATGATTTGTTATTAGGCAATTTTCATTTTTATTATCGTTTAAAAATCGTGGGTGAATCCGGCAATTATAAATATTCCTCTATAGTAATTGCTGAAAGAGAAATTCCTGTATCACACGAGATTACTACCTATCCAAATCCATGCGATGGCAGAACAATAAACTTTTTATTAACAGGAATTGATGATCCGGATATTGAAATCAAAATAATAACCCTTCAAGGAAGGGTTGTATACAAGACAACAATTCAAAAAAACGAAGAAGGAAATTTCACCGCCGTTTTAAAACCACAAAATCAATTACAAAATGGCTTGTATATGTTAAACTGTATTACTAAAAAAGAATTTATCAGCAAAGGAATTATTGTTAAATAATTTTTTGACAATTTATTTACTCATCTCAGCGTAATATTTATAGAAGTAGGGAATTGTTTCAATTCCTTTATAAAAATTAAATAATCCATAATTTTCATTTGGAGAATGCAGAGCATCGGTATCCAATCCAAATCCGAATAAAATTGTTTTCAACCCAAGAATCGATTCAAAGGAAGCTACAATCGGAATACTGCCACCTTCATATCCTGGTAAAGGAACTATTCCAAAAGTTTTTTCCATTGCTTTAGATGCTGCACGATAGGCTATAGTATCGGTTGGAGTAATAACAGGTTCGCCACCATGATGCGCGGTTACTTTTACAGTAACAGATTTCGGTGCAATTTTTTTAAAATGTTCAGCAAAGAGATTCGAAATTTTTTCTGAGTTCTGATTCGGAACTAAACGCATAGAGATTTTCGCATTTGCTTTTGCAGGTAATACTGTTTTCGCTCCTTCTCCAATGTATCCGCCCCAAATTCCATTTACATCTACTGTTGGTCTGATAGATGTTCTTTCTAAAGTGGTGTAACCCTTCTCTCCTTCTACTTCGGCAAGGTTCAATTCCTTTTTATATTCATCTAAGTTAAACGGACTGGAGTTCAATGCTATTCTTTCGTCAGCTGAAAGTTCACGAACATCATTATAAAAACTGGGAATGGTAATGTGTTTGTTTTCATCTTTCAGCGAAGCAATCATTTCACACAAAACATTAATGGGATTAGCAACTGCGCCACCATAAACTCCACTATGCAAATCTCGATTGGAACTTGTTACTTCCACTTCCATGTAACTCAATCCACGCAAACCTACAGTTATACTCGGACAATCATTCGCTATCATTGATGTGTCGCTGATTAAAACAACATCAGCTTTTAATTTCTCTTTATATTTTTTTAAGAAAGGACTCAGGTTACTGCTGCCAACTTCTTCTTCCCCTTCAATAATCACTTTTACATTGCAAGGCAATTCATCATTTGCAATCATTGCTTCAATTGCTTTCACATGCATGTAAGTCTGCCCCTTGTCGTCACATGCCCCACGGGCAAATATTTTTTCGTCGCGAATAACGGGTTCAAACGGAGGTGAAGTCCATAGTTCATAAGGGTCAGCGGGTTGTACATCGTAATGACCATACACCAACACTGTTGGTTTTGATGCATCAATAATTTTTTCTCCATAAACAATCGGATTGCCATCAGTTGCCATCAACTCCACATTATTCATTCCTGCAACTTTTAATTTATCAGCAAGAAACTCAGCGGCTTTTAATACATCACCTTTAAATTTCGGGTCAGCACTCACCGATTGTATTCGAAGCAGATCAAAAAGCTCATCTAAGAACTGTTGTTTATTGGTATTGATAAAAGATTGTGTTTTTTCCATTCCTTAATTTTTTAGTGCGGCAAAATAAAAGAAAGAGTTATGAATAAGAATGAGAGAAAATTTAATTGGCTGAATATATTTGCGCGCCTTCTGAAATTTCATATGGGGAATTAGCTCAGCTGGCTAGAGCGCTTGCATGGCATGCAAGAGGTCACCGGTTCGACTCCGGTATTCTCCACTAACACTTTTCGTCGCTTTTCTCTGCATTTATACACTTTTCTACAGAAAATGTAAACTCAAAGATGGAATTATCGAACCTTCGCATGATATTTCATTAATTGAGGATTAGCAAAACTTTGTTGCTCGGAATTCTTTAGCAACTTCTTCTCTAATAAAAAAAAGAGGTCGCTCTTTCGGAGCGACCTCTTTTAGTTTTGGTTTGAAATACAAGCCTATTGGATCTTCACAATATTTCTAACAACCGATCCATCGCTTGTTGTCAATTTAGCGAAGTAGACTCCAGATGCAAGATTATCTGCATTGTATTCAAAATTGTATCTCTCGCCTGCTTTCATTTCACCTCTGTAAATTTCTGAAATCAAAGCACCGGTTACACTGTAAAGTTCCAGTACAGCTTCCACATCCTCTGATGCTACAAGCTCAAATGTTGTTTGTGCAATAAATGGATTTGGATAGATACTCATATTCAACTCTGTATTGGTAGTAGTATATAATTGAGCCAAATCGTTACTGTTATTTTCGATTTTAGCACAAGAATAAGTACAGCTTAATTTACCAAGATCAACAGTTCCATTATCATAGTTTTTGTTAAACACATCCAATGCATTAGTTAGTTGAGAATACGAATAACCGCTTGAACAACCACTTAACTTCTTATTTGCTTCATCAAAAACCTGCTGTACAGTCCATCCAGCAAATGTTCCGGAATTAAAGTACAGGTTTTTCAGGTGAATTGTATTGCTACTGAAGTTTACATCCCAATTATCAAATCCTAAGTTCAACGCAGCTGCAACGACTTGACCGGCAAGCGTATTATTCAAATTGCTTGTTGGGTTAGTGTAATTCATCAGAATTTTTGTTGGTGTTCCGCTAGATGGCAAGAAATTGGTTATTGCCTGAGCAGAAGTAAGTTTTAACCAATGACTTCCAGAACAAACTGATCCACCAACCTTTAATCCTATTGGGAAAGCTGAAGCAAAGTTTGCATGAAGATAAGTTCCTGGGTTATTACCACTTGGGCATGCCCCCCAACCACCTTGTGTAAATGTTTTAAATCCAACACAACAGTTTTTCGGTGCTGAAGTTACGCTCGCAGAAATTGTACATCCGTTTGAACTTGTTACTTTAACTGTATAAACTGCAGAATTATACACAGTTATTGACGAAGTTGTTGCACCTGTATTCCACAACAATGTACCAGAGTAATTGCTTGCCGTTAAGATTGAACTACCACAGTTATTTGATACGGTTACTGTTGGAGGATTTGGTACTGTCTTCGGTGCTGATGTTATACTTGCTGAACTTGTACAACCATTCGCACTTGTTACTTTAACGGTATAAGTTGCACAATTATATACAGTTATTGATGAAGTAGTTGCACCTGTACTCCACAACAATGTACCAGAATAATTACTTGCAGTTAAGATTGAATTACCGCAGTTATTACATATCGTTATTGTTGGAGGATTTGGTACTGTCTTCGGTGCAGATGTTATACTTGCTGAACTTGTACAACCATTAGCACTTGTTACTTTAACAGTATAGGTTGCAGAATTATAAACTGTTATTGACGAAGTTGTTGCACCTGTGCTCCACAACAATGTACCATTATAATTACTTGTAGTTAAGATTGAACTACCGCAGTTATTACATGCCGTTACTGTTGGTGGATTTGGTACTGTCTTCGGTGCTGATGTTATACTTGCTGAACTTGTACAACCATTCGCACTTGTTACTTTAACAGTATAGGTTGCAGAATTATAAACTGTTATTGACGAAGTAGTCGCACCTGTGCTCCACAACAATGTACCGTTATAATTACTTGCAGTTAAGATTGAACTGCCGCAGTTATTTGATACAGTTACTGTTGGAGGATTTGGTATTAGTTTAGGTGCAGAAATTCCGCTTGCCGAACCAGTACATCCACTTGCATTCATTACAACTACAGTATATGTAGCTGAATTTGAAACTGTAATAGAAGACGCAGTTGATCCATTACTCCACAACAATGTGCCTGTGTAATTGCTTGCAGTTAAAATTGAACTGCCGCAGTTATTCGTAACATTAACATTTACTGTAGGTGCGGGATTGAAGGTTACTGTATGTGAGTCCGTTCCTACGCAATTGTAATCGTTTGCGACTACTGTTACACTGTAAGTTCCACTTGCATTTACTGTTGTTGTCTGGGTCGTTGCTCCGTTGCTCCACTGGTATGATGCCGCACCTGCTGGTGTTGCGGTCAGATCTGTGGTTGCTGAAGTCGCTGTACATACACTCGTCGCTCCGCTGATTGCTACCGTTGGGTTCTGACATGGTGGTGGTGGTGTACATATTACTGATCCTGTATTTGATGCTGTACATCCGTTCGCGTCGGTAATAGTCACTGAGTAACTTACTCCCGGTGTTACTGTTCCGCACAATCCGCTTAATGATGAAGTAGTCGCTCCTGTATTCCACAAG
>Ga0114969_10001741_pt1 | contig 18315 bp, 14 predicted proteins | sample M_130807_MF_Meta_FD_87316 | JGI IMG/M metagenome (GOLD analysis project Ga0114969, IMG submission 87316) | Freshwater microbial communities from Lake Montjoie, Canada to study carbon cycling - M_130807_MF_MetaG | ecosystem: Environmental > Aquatic > Freshwater > Lake | place: Lake Montjoie...
ACAAGTGTTCCATGCTCTTTTTACACAAGATGACATGTGTGATATTCGATTGGTAGATCCAGAGAATTTGGCAGAAACGGGAATTGAAATATATGCCCAACCAAAAGGCAAAAAACCTAGTACCATCACGCAATTATCTGGTGGTGAAAAAACATTGACCTCTGCAGCTTTTCTATTTGCTATTTATTTAATTAAACCTGCACCATTTTGTGTGTTGGATGAGGTAGATGCACCTCTGGATGACGCTAACGTAGGGAAGTTTACCAATATGATTCGAAAGTTTTCAGACAATTCGCAATTCATTATTGTAACGCACAATAAACAAACGATGGCTAGTGTGGATGTTATTTATGGTGTAACGATGCAAGAAGCTGGTGTCAGTAAATTAGTACCTGTAGATTTCAGAAGCCTCAACTAAATGGTGTAGGTCATGCACATTGAAGATATCAGAGATTTTGCCTTGTCATTGGATGAAGTGGAAGAAACAACGCCGTTTGGTCCAGATGTGTTGGTGTATAAAACAAAATCGAAAATGTTTTTATTGCTTCCTCTGGATACAGATCCATTGCAATTTAATGTGAAGTGTGAACCGGATAAGGCCATTCAATTAAGAGATGAATATCCGAATGCAATTTTGCCTGGTTACCACATGAATAAAAAACATTGGAATACGGTTGTAGCAAATGGCGAATTGAAGGATACACAACTGAAAGAATTTATTCAAGATTCGTATTGCTTAATTCGGAAAAAGTAAGAATTTTTTAGCACTAAAAATTGTCGTAAAATGGAATGCGTATTCTAATGCAGCTGCATTGCGGCAACGATTGCAGTGGAAATCCTTTTTGCGCGAAGCAAGCAAAAAGATTGGAACGAAAAGCGTGTGAGCCGCCCAAATGCAATTTAATATTTAAATGTAGAATGTCTTCGAAAAAATAGCTGAAGTATATTTTCCTGAATGAAAATCTAGTAGACAAGCCATTTTAATGGATAAGTTGTTTTCCCTATTTGTACACGAACAATATATAATCCGCTATGCAAATTAGGTAAGTCGCGATGGTACTGATCGTTCTCAAATTTATCTTGAAAAGAATAAAGTAAATTTCCAAAAAGATCAAATACTTGTGCAGAAAAAGGGGCATTGCCTGATACCGAATTTTGTATGTTAAGTGTATTGCTGGAAGGGTTTTGTATATGTATGACATCGTGTTTTTCTTGCGAAATTTCATTCAAGTTTGTTGGGATTAAATCATACTTAAAATAACTCATGACTGGGATATGATCGCTAGTTGTACTTGCATAGTTATTGATGAATTGAAGGACTTCATTAAAAATAAAACAACTGCTATCAATATACTTGTTGTACAATGTAGAATTGCAAACCATATTATCTAATATATGATTTGAAGAACCAACATAAGTAGTTTGGTTTGGAAATAAGGAAGGCAACGTAATGCCTGTAAAGCCATGATTTAATAGATATTGATAAGGTGATATGGTTTGTCCTGAAACATCTGTACCGACTATATAGTCATTGAAATCTCCAACAACTAAAATCTTTTTATTTGGAAATAAAGCGAGTAAACTATCTGTCATTTTTTCTGCACCACATTTTCTTCTATTGTAATCCGTTGTTGTTGAGCTAGCTTTTGCATGAATATTAGAAATGATCATCGTGTCTGTTATGCCTCCATTTAATACTATTTTGGCTTTCATGATATACGGAAACCGTCCAGATGCAAAACAGTAATAAGCGGAATTAGTTGCGGTATCTGCTGGATAAGTGGATGCCAATAAACCAAAATTGCCAAGCGATTGAATTTTTTGCGTGTTAAAAATGTAAGCTAATTTTTGTGAGCCTGCATAATTTCCACTGCTAGGGCTAGTGGCTAAAGAACCAAATGGAGACACACTGTACGCATATTGCGGGCCTAAAGCATTTGCCAATAACGCAACTTTATTTACATTCACCATTTCTTGTATACAATACAAATCAGCATGTAAGTTTTTCAATACAATCGTGGCTTGTTGTCTTGCAATACTAGTATCGCAATTGCACATACTTGGATCTCCAAACCAACGCATATTCCAAGTAGCAATTCTTATAGCTTGGTCATCTCGAATAGAAGTCCCCAATAATAATATGGAGTTGCCTAATAGATTATTATTTACCGTGAAGCTGATTTTGTTTCGATAAATTTTATCTGCGCTAGATGGGCTAATACGAATATAGATTGTTTGTGGAATGGAAGATATAGTGGACGTGTAATTTAATTGAGTAGAAAATGCAATATTGTCTTTTGATAATTCAAATGGTGCAGGGGCGTCAATTTGTAATGTCCCAGTAAAGCCCGACATGGTAAAGGTTGTAGCTACTCCGCTTGAAGAATTGCCTGCTGCACATTGTCCTACATTGATAAATTTATCTGGGGTAGTTAAGGCGCCTTCGCTTACATTTATTTCATCTACTTTCCAAGTTGCAGCAGCAGCAGTGGTAGAAGTATATTTGAAAGCAAGGTGCAAGGGTTGGTTTTTGAAAGAAGTTAAATTTATTTGTTCTGATAAAAGCCAAGCATCTGAATTAGATAATGGAAGTGTTGCTGGTAATACTGTCCATGTTGCTGAGTTTGGATTGCCCGCACCAGCATAATTATTTGAAATAAGGACTTGCATAAATGCACCAGCATATTTTGTTCGGCTCCAAAAAGACAAGAAAGGATTTATAAAACTATTTAGATTGAGTTGTGGAGAAATAAGCCAGTCTTCATTGGTGTTATTATTGCCACTACTATAACCGCTCATTTGCACCCCATTGCCTGATTCGCCAGCTGTAGTGCAAGACCATACATCTGTACCGATTACACTATATTGTTGCCAGCCTGTTGGGAACGAACTGATACACGTTGTAAAATTTTCATGTAAAGTGGTGGATTGTCCGAAAGCATTAAAGCAAATACAACTAGTAAAAAGAAGATACAAAAGGAAGGTATTTTTTTTCATGAAGCGAAGTTATTGATTTACTCGATAAATAATATTCCATTTTCTGGATGGCGTTTAGAATTCCTTATTTTTATCTAAATGAATTGTTCTACTTTTGAATCTTAATGAGCAATCCAAATTTACAATCTGCATCGAGTGGCTTACCCCAAGAAAAGGAATTTGAGAATAGTATTCGACCAACTAATATCAGTGATTTTTCGGGTCAGAAAGAACTCATAGAGAATTTACAAATTTTTATTCAAGCTGCGAATCAAAGAGGTGAAGCATTAGATCATGTATTGTTTCATGGACCTCCTGGTTTGGGCAAAACAACCTTGTCTAGAATTGTTGCCAATGAGTTAGGTGTTCAAATCAAAGAAACAAGTGGGCCAGTTATTGAAAAGCCTGCTGATCTAGCTGGATTACTTACCAGTTTGGAGGCGCGAGATGTTTTATTTATTGATGAAATACATCGCTTGAGTAATGTGGTTGAAGAGTATTTGTATGCAGCCATGGAGGATTATAAAATAGATATAATGATTGACTCTGGGCCCAATGCAAGGAGTATTCAGATAGCTCTAAATCCATTTACTTTAGTTGGTGCAACTACACGTTCAGGTCTACTTACTTCTCCTTTATTATCCAGGTTTGGCATCAAATCAAGATTGGAATATTATACTTTGGATGTACTTGAGTTAATTGTGAGACGAAGTGCAGGATTGTTGGGTGTAAAAATAACTTCGGATGCTTCTAGAGAAATTGCTCGGCGGAGTCGCGGTACACCACGTATTGCCAATGGCCTTTTACGTAGGATGAGAGATTTTGCGCAAATTATAGGCAATGGAACTATTGATATGGCTATTTCTGAACATGGTTTAAAAGCATTAAAGGTAGATGCAAATGGGTTGGATGAAATGGATAATAAAATTTTATTCACGCTGATTGATAAGTTTAAAGGAGGTCCAGTTGGATTAACGAATATCGCTACAGCGGTTGGTGAAGAGAGCGGCACCATTGAAGAAGTGTATGAACCTTTTTTAATTCAAGAAGGTTATATTTTTCGCACACCTCGTGGTCGTGAAGCTACTGAAAAGGCGTATAAACATCTTAATTTACAAACCAAGTGGAAAGGAAGTTTATTCTAAAAAAAAATTTGTTGTTCTGAAATTTAATATTCATTTTTACTACTAAAAAAAAGACAATGATTCAATTTATAATCAAGCAATTTATACGAAAATCATTTTTTGTTTTTTGTATTTTAACGACACAAATAATACATGCGCAAGTACTGATTGTAAGTACTTTGGCAGGCAACACAACAAGCGGAAGTTCAAATGGAACTGGGACTGCGGCAAGTTTTAATTTTCCAACCAATGTGGCAACTGATGTTGTTGGCAATGTATACGTGGCAGATTTTACTAATAATATGATACGTAAAATATCCCCTAGTGGTGTTGTTACGACTGTCGCTGGAAGTACTACCGGTGGAAGTGCAGATGGTATTGGTACTGCCGCAAGTTTTAACGGACCTTATGGGCTAGCTGTAGATACTTTAGGGAATATTTTTGTTGCAGATGCTTATAATAATAAGATTCGTAAAATAACGAGTGCTGGTGTTGTTAGTACTTTTGCTGGTAATCTTATTAGTGGAAGTACCAATGGGAATGGAACCGCAGCAAGCTTTAATAATCCAGGTGGATTAGCCATAGACGATAATGGCAATTTATATGTTGCGGATCGAGATAATCATATGATACGTAAAATTTCTTCTACAGGCTTGGTAACTACTTTAGCCGGGAATACTACACTTGGAAGTGCCAATGGTACTGGTACTGCTGCTAGTTTTAATCAACCACATGCAGTTGCTGTGGATTCATTAGGTAATGTATATGTTGCAGATAGAGGTAATAATAAAATTCGTAAAATAACTGCTGCTGGTATTGTTACTACTGTAGCTGGAAGCGGTGTTTTTGGAGGTGCTAATGGAAGCACAACGTCTGCTTCTTTTTATTATCCTAGTGGAATTGCTGTTGATGATTCAGGTTATTTATATGTTGCAGACTATATCAATAATACAATTAGAAAAATAGATAATACTGGTTTTGTGAGCACCTATGCCGGTTTTCCAACAGCAATTGGTAGCAATAATGGAGTGGCATCCTCTGCAAGATTTTATTACCCGAGTGGTGTAACAGTAAGTGCGTCTGGCATTTTATATGTTGCTGATCAAGGGAATAATATGATTCGTAAAATCGCCAACTGTACACCAAATTCTTCCATTACCAATTTGAGTGTTTGCTCAAATAATTTGCCTTACCAATGGAATGGAAATACGATAACGACTGCTGGGGTTTACACTGCCACCATATTGAATGTTGGTGGTTGCGATAGTTCATTGACGCTTAATTTAACCATTAATTCCATCGATAGTTCTGTAACAACAAACAGTACAGATTTGCATGCAACCCAGTCTGGAGCTACTTATCAATGGATAGATTGTAATGGAAATATTGCAATAAGCGGAGCGACAAATCAAAATTATACACCAACAAATGGCGGGAGTTATGCTGTTATCGTTTCTATCAATGGTTGTATAGATACTTCCAATTGTCATTCATTTACTCCACTTGGTATAGAAGCCACTGCATTTAATCCATATCTTATTATTTCTCCGAACCCAACAGATGGATATGTCAAAGTGGAATTAATAGAATCTTTAGCATTAGGCACATCTATTAAAATTGTGGATATGAGTGGTCGAGTAATAAAAGAAATTGCTTGCAAAATAAATGCAGGTAAACAATCCAGTACAATTGATTTAAGTGAAATTGCTTCAGGGTTATATACTATTCAAGTTTTTCGTGAAGATAAAAGACTTGCCGTTTCTAAATTAGAAAAAAAGTAAGAACTAATAAAAATGTTCAATATCCATTTGTGTTTAGTAAAGTATAAATGGGTAAGTGAAGTTTAATGAATTAAAATTTATTTTATCCTCTATTCAAAATAAATGAAAGCACAATTATTTTTTACATTGAAATTAAATTTAGCTGTTCTATTTATTTGTTTAAACGCTACAGCCCAACAAATAAAAGTTTCAAATTTTCATGTTAAAGAAGTCGAATTTAAAAAGATAGAAAGATTCGCAAATTTCAATGCGCCATTTGGGGTAGTTGCAGATACGATGGGTAATCTTTATGTTGCGGATATGATAAACCATATCATTCGTAAAATAAATAAGGATGGGGTGTTAAGTACCTTTGCAGGTAGTTCATTTATTGGACATAATGAAGGAATTGGTACAATTGCGCAAATGAATCAACCTTGCGGAATTACGAGAGACGCTTTTTGCAATTTATTAGTCGCAGATTTTGGGAATCATAAAATTCGAAAAATTACGCCGAGTGGAGAAGTAAGTACTTTGGCGGGTACTGGATTTGCTGGCAATGTGGATGGATCAAGCATTAATGCGAGCTTTAATCATCCCACGGGAGTAGCAGTTGATAAGCTGGGAAATGTCTATGTTGTTGATCAAGATAATAATAGTATTCGGAAAATAAATAGTAAGGGTGTTGTGAGTACTTTTGCGGGGAGTTCTATTGCTGGATTCAAAGATGGGAATGGGAAGCAAGCAGCATTTGACAATCCACAAGGAATAGCTATTGATGCCAATAACAATTTGTATATAGCCGATAAGGGAAATCATACCATACGGAAAATTACGCCAGCTGCTGAAGTGAGCACTTTAAAAATAAAGGAAATTAAGGAAAATACTACATGGCATAATGCCTATTTTAAAAGGCCAGTGGATGTAGTAGTGGATAAATTGAAAAATATTTATGTGGCTGATCAAATGAATTCTAAAATTCAAAAAATAACGGCTGATGGGATTGTAAGTGGAATCGTATGTTTTTCAGATCAAGGGAAAAAATATCCTTTGTATGGACCAAGTGGTTTGACCTTGGATGCGAATCACATCTTGTATGTTTCTGATGCTGCCATTAATACTTTTTTTAAAATCTATTTAGATAGCCAAGCAACGACTGATTTTATATCATCCATTCAAGTGTTCTCGAATAATTCGAAAGATGGATTGTTACTAGATGTGGCAGTATATGAGACACTAACAACCACCATTAAAATTATGAATGTTAAAGGTAGGGTAGTGAAACAAGTTATTGCTAATGTGGTAGAGGGTAAACAAAATATTGAAATAGGTTTTGCAGACATTCCTGCAGGTATTTATGCTGTAGAAGTGTATCATGATGACGAAATGGTTTGTATCTTTTCTGCAGAGAAGAAATAATTTCTGCGCAAAATGAACAGCAAAAAAAAAGGATACCGAAGTATCCAATTTAATTAATTTCTATTGTTGATATTATTAGGCATTTGCCCCTAATTTAGGCGCTGCGGCTAGTATTTCTTCGTTTGCTTGAGCAGCATATTTTTCAAAGTTTTTGACAAACATGGCAGCTAAATCATAAGCTTTTTTGGTATACTCTTCTTTGTTTTCCCAGGTACTTTGTGGTATCAATAATTCAGAAGGTACATTAGGACAAGTAGTTGGCATTTTAAATCCAAAAACAGGATGCTTTTCGTAATCTACATTATCTAACTCGCCATTCATCGCAGCGGTAATCATCGCTCGAGTATAACTTAATTTCATTCTGCTACCAACGCCATAAGGACCACCGCTCCAACCTGTGTTGATTAAATAAACCTTCACTTCTGGATTGTCTTCTAATTTTTTACCCAAAAGCTCAGCATATTTTGTTGGATGCAATGGTAAAAAAGCACGGCCGAAACACGCACTGAATGTAGCTTGTGGTTCTGTTACACCAACTTCTGTACCTGCTACTTTTGCCGTATATCCGCTGATAAAGCTATACATAGCTTGCCCCTTGTTCAATCGAGAAATTGGAGGAAGAATGCCATATGCATCGCAAGTTAAGAAGAAAATATTTTTAGGATTTCCGCCAATGCTTGGTTCTTTTGCATTGTTGATATGTGAGATTGGATAAGCAACACGTGTATTTTCTGTAATGCTACCATCTGCAAAGTTGACTGTATTTGAATTTGGTAAATAAGTTGTGTTTTCCACTAAAGCATTTGCTTTAATAGCAGAATAAATTTGTGGTTCTTTCTCTTCTGTTAAGTCGATGCATTTTGCATAACATCCACCTTCGAAATTAAACACAGATCCCATATCCCAACCATGTTCGTCATCACCAATCAATTTGCGATTTGGATCAGCACTTAAAGTCGTTTTTCCGGTGCCACTTAAGCCAAAAAATAAGGCCACATCACCATCCACTCCTTCATTGGCAGAGCAGTGCATACTAAGTACGCCTTTCTCATGTGGTAATACATAATTTAATACACCAAAGATTCCTTTCTTCATTTCTCCTGTGTAAGCAGAACCTCCGATTAAAATTGTTTTTTTAGTAAAGTTGACAATCGTAAAATTTCCTTGACGTGTACCATGTATAGCTGGATCAGCATTGAAGCTAGGCGCTTGAATGATAGTCCACTCAACTTCTTGCGATAATATTTCTTCTTGTGTTGGTCTGAGAAATAAATCATAGCAAAATAAATTTGCCCATGGATTTTCATTGATAACACGAATGTTTAATCTGTGTTTAGGATCAGCACAAGCATACGCATCTCTAACCCATATTTCTTTGCCATTTAGATGTGCAGTAATATCTTGATAGACTTTATCAAAATGTTCAGGAGAAATGGCGATATTAATATCACTCCAATCAACTGTGTTTTCTGTTTTAGCATCTTTTACTGTTAGTTTATCTTTAGGAGATCTGCCAGTAAATTTTCCAGTGTTTACGGCCAACGCACCCATGTCGGTAATGGTTCCTTGTTGTAAATCAACTGTTTGTTGGGTTAATAATTCTGGAGATAAATTCCAATTGATTATTGAAGGAGATATTCCCAAATCAGCTAGATTAGCAGAAGGGTTCTTGAATCCATTTTCTTGCATACACTATTTTTTTTTTAAGGCGCAAATATACATGCGACAATTTAAAATGAGAATAAAATATCATAATTTGTTAATACGTATAGATCTTAAATTCCAAGGCTGAAAATTCGAAATTCGAAATGCGAAATCCTAAATTCGAATTTCGAATTTCGAATTTCAAAATTCACTAATTAAACTCCCAAACTCGTTCTTACGGACAATAAAATTTGATCTACTTCTTCTTTAGTATTTCCTTCTGCATAGATACGTAATAAAGGTTCAGTGCCGGATGCACGTATCATGGTCCAACAATTATTTGGTAATTCAAACTTAAATCCATCAATGGTATTGGTATCTACTACTGCAAATTCACCAAATGAAGTCACGCCTGCGCTACACAAAGCAATCACTCTTTGTTTGTCTTCTTCTAATAAATGTAAGTCTGCTCTTTCGTAATAAAACTCACCAACTAGTGCATACATTTCTTGGCAAAGTTCTTTGAGTGATTTGCCGGTCGCAAGCATAAATTCATAAATGACTAATCCATCATAAATGCCATCACGTTCTGGGATATGTCCTTTTACACTGATGCCTCCACTTTCTTCGCCACCCACGAGTACATCTTCATGCATCATGATTTCACTAATGTATTTGAATCCGATTGGTGTTACTTCACAAGGTAATCCGTACAGTTCACATAATTTATTGACACGTAGGGTAGTGGATGCTGCAATCACTACTTTGCCCGTTAAGTTTTTATATTTGAAAAGGTAATGAATCAATAGTAAAATGATATGGTGTGAATCTACATATTTTCCGTCTTCATCATACAATGCAATTCGGTCTGCATCGCCGTCATTTGCTAATCCGAATTTTAACTCAGGTGTTTGTTGTATTGTTTTTGAAAGTTCTAGTAGATTTTTGTGAAGTGGCTCTGGTGCTGTATTTTGGAAGGAAGGATTGATTTCGCAATGCAATAAAACGGCCTTTGGAAATAGGCGTCGAATTACAGATTGACCAGCGCCAAACATGGCATCATACGCCATTTTGAAAGGAGAATTGTTTAATGCTGCAATATCAAATTTTGTATAAATATATTCTACATAATCATTTTCAAAATCTACGTATTGCAAAAGACCTTGTTGTTCAAAAATGGCTAAATCCCCTTTTATTTCTACTTCATGATCTGGAATTAATTCTTCTACTTCTGCGATTTGATGCGGTGGTGTAGGTCCGCCATGTGCACCTTTTAATTTATAGCCATTATAACTTGGTGGATTATGACTAGCTGTAATGACAACACCTTGGTCGGCATGATATTGCAGTACACCAAATGAAATCATGGGTGTGCTTACAAAACCTTTACTGGTAATCACTTTCACGCCATTCGTGCAAAATACTTTGATGGCAGTATGTGTAAATAATTCGCCACCAAATCGACAATCATATCCAATGACGATGGTAGGGTTGAGCTTAGATTTTTTTAGCCATACGCAAACCGCCTCTGTAACGCGAGCTACGTTTTGGGTTGTATATTCTTGTGCAATTATTGCTCTCCAACCGTCAGTTCCAAATTTTATTTTTAGCATCCTTTTTTATTTGAAGGCAAATATAATTGGGGAATTGGGATTTCAAGAGGATGTAGGAAATGAAAGTAGGAAGGGGGGAAGTATTTTATTGGATTAATTACCAAATTTTTTAGTTAGGGTATTAGTTTGTTTTAATTGTGGCGGTTCAAGCTTTGTAATAGTTCGCATTGGTGGAGGTGGCAAATTAAAAGAGTTAATTTTTATTAATGTGTCAAGGTATTTGCCAATTGGAATACTGTCACATTTGATGTGTTTTGTGCTACTGATAATTTTGTTTAGGTATGAAGTTAACCATAGAATATTTTCAGGTGTTCTTAAATTAGAATTTATATATACAATTTTAGTCTGTTCTTTGCCTTTTAATTTGTAATCTAACAAATAGGTAAAGCCATCATAAATAATTGATGGTGTATTTAGATTGTTGCCAGGTTTAATTTCTGGAAAATACTTGTTTTCAACAAGGATGGAATCAATATCGCATCTCCACTTGTCATTTGTTATTCCATTAAAGTATTCTGGTTTGTCTTCTTGAAAAGTATGTCGGAACAGTTGGAAACTTCCTTTGGCATCTATGTGCAAATAGTCTGCTAAATAAAAATTCCACTTGTTTGTTTTTGTGTTAAAGTTCCATGTGTAAACTGAATATTTCAAGTCGTCAGTTTTAAATTTTGTTCTATCAACTCTTTGTTTACAAGCTAAAAAGAGAAATAAGAAACCTGAGTATTTCAATAACTGTCTCATGTGCTCTATGTAATTCGTTTCAGTGACATATTACCATTCAATTAATTTTCAATCTGTCAATTTAGATCAATTGACTCATGTTGCCAGTTGTGCTTTAATCTATACCAGTTGAAAAGCCAATTTAAGTTTTGAATTTAAGTCAAGTATTTCGTAGGTTGTTAGCCTCCCCATAAGTCCTTTAATCAATGTTTTTTCTAATGTTGCAATTTTGCCAACCCTGATCAATGACAATTTACGAAGTCCATTATCAGCTGTCGGAGTCAAAACAATATCAGTGGGCTCTTGCCATTCAGTTTGTGTAGTAATAAAACATACAGTAACATCTTGAATGGTCTCTCCTAATATTACGGAAGGTCTGAGTTTGTTTCCACTCAAATCAGTGAACGGAAAACCAATAAGAACAATATCTCCTTTAGCCATTATACTTTTCTTTTATATCGGCTTCGCTATATAAATCTTCTTCATGGTGTAAAAATTCAAATGTCTTGCTATTGACAATGATATGTTGAAGTTCATCAGTGAGTTTTTGATCTTCGTAACGTTTAATTACAAAGTCAGCAAAGTCTGATATCTCTTCTGCTTTGTTATTAGGAAGTCTGTTGATCACTTCGACTGTTCGCTCTATTATAGATTGTTTTGTCATAGCTTAAAAATTTTCTCAAATATAAACCTGTTTTTTAAAATTCCGGCGGCACCTATTTTCGGAGATGACATAATATGTTTCCTATTTTTTACCGGTAACTATTCAAAAATAATTCTCCACACCTTCCTAATATTGTTCATGCTCATTCGGGAAATCGCCGCTCTTTACATCATTGATATAATGTTTGGTAGCGTCAATTATTTGTTCATACATATTCAAATATCGGCGTAAAAAACGAGGGTTAAATTCTTTATTAATTCCCAACATGTCATGCATAACCAATACTTGTCCGTCCACATGCATACCTGCGCCAATACCTATAATTGGAATTTTTATTTCTTCTGCAACCCGCTTGCCTAAAGAGGCTGGTATCTTTTCCAATACAATAGAGAAGCAACCTGCTTGTTCTAATAATCTCGCATTTTGAAGGAGTTGTTCGGCTTCCTCTTCTTCTTTAGCTCGCACATTATAGGTGCCAAATTTATAAATACTTTGTGGTGTCAATCCTAAGTGGCCCATTACTGGAACGCCAGCAGAAATAATCCGTTTTACAGAATCTAAAATTTCTTCTCCACCTTCCATTTTAACAGAGTGAGCACCAGATTCTTTCATGATGCGGATGGTGCTATTCAATGCTTCTTTTGAATTGCCTTGGTAAGAACCGAAAGGCAAATCAACCACTACTAAACATCTCTTGATAGCGCGAATAACAGATGCTGCATGGTATATCATTTGATCTAATGTGATAGGTAAGGTGGTTTCATGTCCCGCCATTACATTACTTGCGCTATCACCAACCAATAAAATATCGATACCCGCATCATCCAAAATAGTTGCCATTGAAAAGTCATAGGCTGTGAGCATCGAAATTTTTTCACCTCTTTGCTTCATGGCTAATAAAGCATGGGTTGTTATTTTTTTGAACTCTTTGTTTTCGCTGTGCACACTCATGATTTTTCTTTGAAAAACAAATATAGGTAAATAAGTAGAAAGTCGAAAGTAGTTAGTAGAAAGTCGGAAGGCGTAAGACACAAGTCATAAGTCGTAAGGGGTAAGGCGTAAGGCGTAAGGAATAAGTGAGTACTTACTCACAAGTTGTAAGTTGGAGTCTTTTTACTTTCTACTTTTTACTTTTTACTTGCGACTTTCTACTTTTTACTTTCTACTTTTTACTCCCTAAACCCTCTCAAAAAATCCGCCACTCCCATTTTGCTTTTACCTTCTAATTGCAATTGTAGAATATCGATAAAGCCATCACTGCATGCATAACGTAAATAGGTTTTGTGGTCGGTGGTGAAAGTGCCACATGGTAATGTGTGGGTTTCTACTATTTTTTTACAAGCGAATATTTTTATTTTCTTTTCCTGTAAAGTAGTGTAGGCAGCAGGGTAGGGCGATAATCCACGAATGAAATTGGAAACATTTTCGACGGTATCGTTCCAATTAATGTTGCATGTTTCTGTAAATATTTTGGGGGCGTGCTTCGTGTCATTCAGCAAGGATTGTGCTTTTGCTTCTAAATTATTTTCTTGCAGTTGTTGAATGGTTTGCAGTAATAATTTTGCGCCAGCATACATCAGTTTATCATGTAATATACCTGCATTGTCTTCTTCTTCAATGGCAATTTTTTGTTGCAATAAAATATCGCCAGTATCTATTTCTTGACGCAGTTTAAATGTAGTTACACCAGTTTCTTTTTCTCCATTAATGATTGCCCAATTGATAGGTGCCGCGCCTCTGTATTGTGGTAGTAGAGAGGCGTGCACATTGATAGTACCCATTGGTGGCATATTCCAAACTACTTCTGGTAACATGCGAAATGCAACTACAATTTGTAAGTCTGCATGAAATGATTTTAGTTCTTCAATGAAGGCTGGTGCTTTTAATTTTTCTGGTTGTAGAACTGGAATGTTTTTAGATACTGCGTATTGTTTTACTGCGGATTGTTGCAATTGCATTCCTCTTTTTGCATGCTTATCTGGTGCAGTAATTACAGCAACTATGTTATATCCTGCATCAACAAGTGCACTTAATGAGGCGACTGCAAAATCGGGTGTGCCTAAGAAAATAATTTTCATGGGTGTAAAGTAAGTCTGTTACAGATTTTTAAATATTATTGATACCATTTTGTTTATCGCTTTAATAAATTTGTGATGAGGAAATTGACTTCTTAAACCTCATCCCCAACCCTTCTCCTTTAGGAGAAGGGAGCAACAACCTCCTACTCTTAAAGATGATCAATTAGCAAATCCTTTTTCTTTATAAAATACTGAGATGCTTTTTCTCACTATATTTTTGTTTGTCTTTTTTTAATAAAATTAAATTTGGATTCTTACCAAATTCTCACACGACTCAAACTATCTCTGTACATTTTATTAGTTGCACTTACTTTGAAAGTGGAATACCATTCATCGCAATTGCTCATTGGTCCATTGACACGCAAAGTAATTGGTGCATGCACATCAGTAAGTAACAAACTAGCCATTGTTTCTGGTCTGCGCGTTTGCATCCATCCATAAGCATAACCCATAAAATATCTTTGCAATGGTGTAAGTCCTCCAATGGATTTTCCTTCTTGATATTGTTTTGTTTTTTTGAAGGCATCTAATGCAATCACAATACCACCAAGGTCTGCAATGTTTTCACCCAATGAAGCACGGCCATTTGGATGTAGACTATCTAGTATCACAAATTTATTGAATTGATCTACCAACAAATCTGCCTTGGCTTTGAATTTTATTTCATCTTCTTTGCTCCACCAATTATTTAAATTTCCTTTTTCATCATATTGTCTGCCTTCATCGTCGAAGCCATGTGTTAATTCGTGACCAATCGTTGAAGCACCAACATATCCATAAATAACGGCATCATCAATATCTGCATCTTTATAACCAGGTGCAGTAAAGATGGCAGCTGGTAAAACAATTTCGTTGTTCGATGGATTATAATAAGCATTATACGTTTGTGGTGTCATACCCCATTCGGTTCTGTCTACCGGTTTACCTAATTTACTAGACATATAATTGAATTGCCATTTTATTCCTTCCATCACATTTGTACAATAAGAATCGCGATTGATATTCATACTTGAGTAATCTTTCCATTTAGATGGATAGCCTACTTTTTTAGTGATGGCATTTAATTTTTTAATTGCTTTTTGTTTGGTGCTGTCACTCATCCAATCTAGTTTTTGAATATGTTCGCGATAAGTTTCAACAATTTTTTCTGTCAATTCTTCATAACGTTTTTTTGTTTTTTCTGGGAAAAATTCTTTGACAAATAATTGTCCCAAAGCATCACCAAGCGTATTTTCTTGTGCATCCAAAACACGTTTCCATCGAGGGCGTTGTTCTTTTGTACCACGTAATATTTCGGAATAAAAATGGAAATGTTCTTTATCAAATTTGGAACTTAAATAAGGAGAAAAACTAGAAACGAGATGCCATGTAAGGTAGGCTTTCCAAGTATCTATCGGTGTATTAGTTAAAAGAGAATTGATTTTTTGTAAATATAAAGGTTGATCTACTATTAATGTATCTACGTTAAATTGTAGTGTTTTCATGATCTCTGCCCAATGTAAATTAGGTGTTAGTTTGTTGATTTCTGTTACACCCATTTTATGGTAATTGGCATAAGGATCACGTAATTCTTCTAGTTTTTTATGAGATGCTGCCATGTCCGTTTCTAATTGTAGGATTGCGGAGCTCATTTTATTCGCTTTGCTTGAATCGCCATAAACCATGCTTAACATTTTTGCCATATGGATTGGGTAAGCTGCTCTGATTTTTTTTGTTCTCTCGTCCGTATTAAAATAATAATCTCTATTCGGTAAACCCAGTCCACCTTGGGATACATCGACTATAAAGCGATTACTATTTTTTAAGTCTTGCTGTACACCCATATTAAACCCAGATGTATATCCCATCTTTTGGGCGTAGATTATTCGTTGGATGATATCTTCTTTGGACTTGCAATTGTTGATATTTGTTAGTTCCTCTTTCAAAGGACTAAGGTCATTTTTTTCAATGGCTGCAGAGTCCATGCCAGCTGAGAAGAAGTCGCCAATTTGTTGTTCTGGTGTGCCTTTGGTCGCGGTCGAGTTGGTAGCATCTTCACTTATTTTTTTTATTCTACCATAGTTTTCATTATCTACTAAATTAAAGATTCCCCAACCACTTTCGCTTGCTGGTATTGGATTTGCTTTCAACCAACCGCCATTTGTATATTCAAAAAAATCATCACCTGGAACTTTTGTTGAGTCGATATGTGAAGCAAGGATATCGCCAAGATTTCCAACAGAATTGGAAAAGCTGGTACTTGTTGAACTATCTTTACACGATACCAAGAAGCCTAAAATAAGGAGCGTAAAACAATGGAAAAATGATTTCATGATTTTTTATTTTCGGCAAAGTAATTAAAACAAAAGGGTTAATTCATGTTTAACGTAAAAAAAATCTAATGCTTACTCCTTCGAATCAGAATATGGAAATGAAAACGTCAAATGCCCAACAAGGAATTGATACCCAATTAGCAAGTATTGAACCATTGGTACAAGCCATTTATAAAAATCAAGCCAAGCATATATTGCAAAAAGGACTAGATGTTATTCTTGAATATTTTTATTATGTGCTCGCCATTGCGCTTTTCATTTTCCCATTTGTGATGAATACTGTTTTTCCTTTTTATGTATTGGGTGAAATAATGCAAAATGAAGTGTATCGGCAAACCCTTGGTAACAAAGGAGATTTTGATATGTTCAATATTGCTGTAAAAGGCTTGGTGGTCATGATTGCTTGGCTATTTTTAGTTTTAGGTTATCATAAACGAAAGGATAGACGACATCGAAATTTATTGCAACGAACTGGCAAAGTATTGAAATCGCTGGAAGTTTATTTTATAACGCAGAAAGGCGAACTTGAAAAGTAGGAATAGCAAATAGATCCTTTCTCCAACTTAAAAAATAGAACAAAAAATAAATAAAATAAAAGGTATATTCGGCACTATTTTTGCTAGTTGGTTTGCATTATTTTATTGTATTATACAAATGCTGTTTTAGGAAATTGGTTCACTAAACGGCATTTTTTTTAATCTTTATAGGATAATTCTACCCTAATATTTCTACATTTACTTGATCTCAATAAATTCGAAAAATATCTATGAATAAATTTATACTGCTTAGCATTTCCAGTTTGTGTTTTACCTTTTCAGCGTATGCCGGTGGTTTCAAAATTGGCTTGCAAGGACTAAAGCAAATTGGCATGGGGCATACAGGAGTGGGCTTTGTGCAAGATGCTGCCACCATTTATTTTAATCCAGCGGGGATGTCATTTATTGGTAATCAAGTGAATATTGGATGCAATGCCTTGATGCCGAATACTAGCTTTTTAGAAACAAACACAAATTTATTAACGAAGGCTGATGCCCAAGTGTTTACTCCTTTCTCGGTTTATGCGAGTAGTAAATTGTATAAAAAATTTAATATTGGACTCGGTATTTATACACCTTTTGGAAGTGGCATGACTTATCCAAAAGATTGGGGTGGGGAATATATTTTGCATAAAATCAATTTGAGTACCATTTATTTTCAACCAACACTTTCTTATAAAATTTCAAAGAAATTGGCTGTTGGTGCTGGCTTTGTGTATTCCACTGGTCATGTGACTTTAGAAAAAGATTTGCCTATTAATTCGATGTCGAATAGTACAATTGCTTCGGCACAGTTGAAAGGTGCAGCAAGCGGTATAGGATATAATGCTGGTGCCTATTTGCACCTCAATGAACAATTGTCTTTTGGGCTTACTTATCATTCAAAAGTGTTGATGAAAGTTAAAGAAGGAACTGCAAATTTTAATGATATTCCAACAGCATTGGCCTCTAGTTTTCCTGAAACAAATACATTTACTACCACCTTGGCATTGCCTTCTGAATTATCCTTTGGCGTTGCGTATCGATTGGCTGATCATGTTGTATTCGCGTTAGATTTAAATCGTACTTTTTGGAATAGTTACGATTCACTTGGATTTGATTATGGCGTGAATACGGATAAAGTAACGGATGCAAAATCACCTAGAAATTATCAAGATGTAAATGCGATTCGTGTAGGTGTCCAATATGAAATGTCATCCAAATTTGTTTTTCGTACTGGATTTTTTTATGATCAAACACCTGTAAAGGATGGATATGTTGCACCGGAATTGCCAGACAATAATAAAATTGGATTTACCTTAGGTGCAAGTGTTCAAGTGGCAAAAAATGTAAAATTAGATTTTTCATTTTTGTATGAAAGCGTGCCAAATCGTAAGCAGACGAATCTGGAAACAGGCTTGTCTGGGACTTTTCAAACAAAAGCCATTGCTCCAGGTATTGGCATTCAATATCAATTCAATAAAAAAAAT
>Ga0114969_10001744_pt1 | contig 18302 bp, 42 predicted proteins | sample M_130807_MF_Meta_FD_87316 | JGI IMG/M metagenome (GOLD analysis project Ga0114969, IMG submission 87316) | Freshwater microbial communities from Lake Montjoie, Canada to study carbon cycling - M_130807_MF_MetaG | ecosystem: Environmental > Aquatic > Freshwater > Lake | place: Lake Montjoie...
CGAGGCGCGAGGGTCGGTGACGATCCCCTTCACCAAAGACCTCGACAAGCTCCGCGCCGCCGTCGATGCCGCCTGGGGCGAAGCCGGCGAGAACCAGAAGGACAACCGGCTTTACTACGGGTTTTCGGTCGGCCGGGAGGGTCGGTGGGAGTTCACGATCATTCTGCCGGCCGGCGAGGGGCACCACATGGAGACCCCGCCGGGTGACAACTATCACCGTTGGGGCTGGCAGGAGGTCGAGGATGGCGAGGATCACCCCGCGGTGATCCCGGCGAACGTCGCCAAGCTCCTCCTCGACTGGGCGACCGACTGCGACGAGGGCGAAGCCACCTACGGCGGGTGGACGGCGAAAATGTGGAAGGACTGACCCCCCGTCCGTACCAACGGGCGGCGGCACGTTGCCGCCGCCCGGTCACCCCCGACCGAGGAAACGATCATGCCTGACCTGACCACACACTCCTACTGGGCCTGCGAGACCTGCGCATCGTGGCAGACGACCGTCAACGGGCACCTCGTCGCCTGGGGGCCGACCCCCGGCGGGCAGTGTGTCTACGGCTGGTCGTGCGATTGCAAGGGGTTCAAGTTTCGGCAGCGCTGCCGCCATGTCGATGCCGCCGAGCCGCAGCGGTGCGGATGGCAGCAGTTCGTCCACGGCGGCGAGCCGTCCGGCGACCGATGCCCGCGGTGTGGCGGCGCCCTGGTTGCCGAGAGTCACGCTGTCTGACATTCACCCCCGAACGAGGAAACGATCATGCCACGCTATCTGATCCGATTCGACTGCGGCCCCGACGAGACGATCGATGCCGCCAATGACGACGACGCTAGAGATTATGCGACTGATGTGCTGGTCTATCACGACGCCGCACCTGGAGAGGAAGCCGCGATCTACCGCCTCGATGAGGGCGAGCGCGGCGAGGAGGAGCATATCGAGACCATCACTGCCGGTGACCCTGACGATTGACCCCGCGGGGGGGCGCGTGCCCCCCGACCGTGAGAACCCAGACCGATGAAACGAACTACCCCCGACCGCAGGAACCCCGTAGGAGGAAACGACGATGAACCTGACCGATGGCTTTCTCGCCGCCGTGGCGGCGCTGGTCGATCACGACCGACCGACAGACCTTTACTGCGGCGCAGCCGCCGCCGCCGCCGACGAACTCTCCCACAGTTGGCGGGACTGGTCGCGGCACAACGCTCCCGTGGCGACCGCCGCCGGCCTGCGGGAGATGGCGCTGTCCGACATCGCCCGCACCATCGATGCCCTGGACATCCTGCGGCGCTCGATCGCCGGCATAGAGACCCAGACGACCACATCGAACCAGCGCACCGTGCGAATCACGATTGAAGTTTCGGTTGAGGCCGACGACGACACCGCGGCCATTCGCGCCGCTGTCGAAACGGCGAGGGACGGCGGATTCACCGTCGTCGCAAACGAAGTCATTGAGCCCAAAACGAACGCCTGACACCCCCGACCGAGGAAACGACCATGCCCCTGACCCTTGCCCCCCCGACCGACGAAACGACTACCGCTCTCCTGGCCGCAATCGTCTCAGCCGACGAGGGTTTTGCCGAAGCCGCGGAAGCCATCAACCGCGGCATCATCGACCAGAACCGCTACCAGACCGCTGCGGAACGCCTGGAGGATGTGATCGCCGCGGCGCGGGAATACCTTGAAAACGCGGCAGAAAGATTTTAGGCTAGACGCAGTCGGTGACGATGCTACGATGCTCACAGTGACGGACGGACACCGCGAACGAGGAGACGATGATGGCAGCGAAGAGCAAGTCAGACCTGAAGTTCGTTTATGACCATTTCATGGAGCGTGGCGGTGATATCCAAGACAGCTACTCGGGCCACGGCGCATGCACCAATGCCTTCGTTGTGGCACGACGAACTGGGAATATCCCCCGCTGGTGTGTGCCTGGGAGCATGGCACACGCGGCAGCGAGGGCGGGAATCAGGCATCACAAGAGCAAAACGAACTGACCACACACCCCTCCGGCACAGTACCGGCGGGGTAACGAGACCAACGAACCAAGGAGACAATGATGAACAGCCTGGAAATCGCACAACTGATGGTCGATGCCGCCGCGGTGATCGAGGACATGACGGATGACCTGGACGATTCGGCAAACGATGCCCGTGATCTGGCGGGTCAGCTTCGCGATGCCGCCGCCGCCCTCCGTGAGACCGTAGCGACGAACTGACCACACACCCCGCCGGCAACTGGGCCGGCGGGGTAACCGAGAACACTAGCAAAGGAGACGATGACCATGGGTGCCTTGAAGCGATTTTACGAAGACGTCGCGTGCGCCGGGATGTGCGCGATTGAACAGGAGACCTGGAACTACCTCGATGACATCGAGTGTGCCCGACAGATCGATTGGATCGGCTACACCGAGTTCGACTACCAAGGCCGCGACGGCGACTGGCATTCGCAAGATTGCATCACGATGGAGTCGGCCCGGCGGCTTGTGGCCGAGGGGCTCGCGAATGCCGAGATCGCATTCTTTGTCGAGTGCTTCGGTGACTACGTCCCCGACCGAACGATCCCCTGCGGTTCCTGCGGCGGCAAGCACCGGGCCGGCGACCTGACGCTGATGCGCCACGGCGAGCGGTTCTGCGAAGAGTGTGCGTGACCCGCCCCTGGCCGGGGGCGCCCGTTGCTCCCCCGGCCAGACCGATAGAGAATCAGACACCCCCCGAACGAGGAAAACGACGATGGAAACCCCGACCCCGAAATCGGTCACTTGGTATGAGTTTGCCCGCATCACCGACGAGAGTGGTTTCTTCGACGTGGACTGCGAGGTGCCGCAAGCCGAGGCGATGCTGAACGCCGGCATTCTCGCCTCGTTCGACTACGAGGTCGATCACGAATACTGCTTCGAGAAGCTCTACACCGTGACCGAGGCGAACGAGGCCGCCGTCATAGCGTGGCTGGAGACCAACCCCGTCCGTACCGACAACTGACCGACACCCCCGAACGAGGAAACCTAGGAGACGACGACACGGCAGCTTCGGCCCGATCGTCTGGGACACCACCACAGGTGAGACCCGCTGCGCTGACCAGCACGACATGGACACCCTCCCCGTGGGAGACGACCTGACGGTCGAGGAAGAGGAATCGATCGACGACTGACCCCCCGAACGACGAAACGGGCAGCGGCAACGTGCCGATGCCCCCCCGAGCATGGAAACAAGAAGGAACCCCGATCATGACCAAGACCCTTTCTCACGCCTGGATCGACAATGCCGCCGATGCTGATGCCTTCATCGAAGCCCACCCCACCGTCGTACTGCGGTTCCGCAAGGTCCGCGGGGGGTGGGTGGCGACGATCGCCGGCAGCACCACCCGCGTCCTGCCTCACCAGCCGATGCGGCTGCACCAACTGCAGCTGATTCTGGCGACCCGCTATCTGGCGACAACCTATTTTGACGTCTGCTACATCAACACCCGGTGGGCGCGGGCGCTGCCGAACTGGGCGAACAACAACGGCCTGGGGGCGATCCCCGAGATCGCCCGTGCCGTGATGCTGGCCGAGGCGGCGACCGCCTGACACCCCCGACTGACGAAACGGGTAGCGGCGATGTGCCGATGCCCCCCATCACCCCCGAACGAGGAAACCTAGACCATGAACACCAGCACCAACCTGAACGCCGAAGACGCATTCGGCCTGACGCTCCACGGCACGACGAAAACCATCGACGGCCGGGAATGGGCCGTCTATTGCGACGGTCAATACAATCACGTTGTCGCCCTGGCTCACTGGCTCGACAGCGGATTCGCGGATGTCCTTGATGACGAACAGCGAGACGCGAATCGGTACGCCGCCTGGAACGCCGCGACCGATCAGTGGGCCGACAATCTCACCGCCCGCGAGGCGGCGCACGACGTCGGCCTGTTCAACGTCCACAGCGCTGACGGTTCCTGCGCCAGCCTGGAATGCGACACCCATGGCCTGTGCCGGGCGATCGCGGAGGCCCACGTCGGCGAGCGGTACGATTCGCAGGAGTTCACCGCCGACTCCGAGCGGGCCTTCTGGGATTGCGTCTGGCCGGTGATCGACGGCGACGGAGAATTGACCGGGGGCATCTCCGAGGGTGAAGACGGGATGCTCAACGTCAACGACGCGGCCATGATCGACGCCGACGATGCCCTCGCCGGCGGCTGGCGGATCGACACCGAGGAGGGGACTGCCACCGCTCCGCGGCTCATGGACTACCACAGTCGCGAAGACATCCGCGCTGCCACTTCCGAGGAGGTCGAGGCCAGCCGGGGTGCCGGCCCCGAGGGCGTGATCCTGCTCGCCGCTGACGGTTCGATCCTGCGGGCCGACGATGCCGGTGCCGATGCCGCCCGCCGGGTGTATGTCCAGAACGACGAGTGACCCCCGACCGACGAAACGACAATCCCACACCCATGCCGGCCCCCGGCCGGCGAAACCCGAGGAGACGATGATGAAGACGACGACAGCCACACACACCCCCGGACCCTGGACCGCGACCGAATGCGGCGGATCGTTCCAGCGGCCGTTCATCATTCAGGGCGGGGGCAAGCTCGTCGCCGGGCTGGAGGGCGACCAACTGAGGCCCGACGCCGCCAGCATCGGCGAGGCCCGTGCCAACGCCAGCCTGATCGCCGCGGCGCCGGATCTGCTGGCGGTTCTTGTCGATTGCCTGGAGTGGCTCGACTCCACCCCCGGCGGGCTGGGGGAGTCTGCCAGCCAGAGCGTTCGCGCCGGATGGGCCGCGGTGGAGCGTGCCGCCGGCAAGGCCGCGACAGCCTGACCCCCCGACCATAGGAACCCCGGCACGTTGCCGGCCCGGACGACTACACCCCCGAACGAGGAGACGAGAGATGGCAAAGACACAAGGAAAAGCGATTGAAACCAACATGGAAGGGCTTCAGATGATGTCGCGAATGCTGGATGCCATCCAGACGATGCGGAAGAAGATTCGGACCCTCCAGAACGAGAACGGCCTGACTTGGAACGACTGGGACTATTCCTACACGGTCGATCACCTCCTGGCGGAAGCCGGGATTGAGTACGAAGGCGACACGACAGAGACGCTCACGGCGACGATCATCAGCGTCGGCCCCTACGGAGTCACCGCGAAACGGTACTGGGGCGAGGCGAGCGCGGCCGGGACGATGAATGTTCTGATCCATGAGGCCGACAGCCCTGGGATCACTCGCCATGCCGTGGGCGACACGATCAGACTGCGGGCGGCTCCAACGCACCACAGCGAACGATTCGTGAAGCTCCAAGAGGACGAATGACCACACCCCGCACGGGGGCGACGGCCCCCGTGCATGGGAACCCCGGCCGGCGAAACGATGACAGCCCACACTGCCCCACTAGAACCCAAGGAACCCCCGACCATGGCAACGAACACCCTTCCGACCGCGAACACCAGCGGCGCCGCCCACTCCCGAGCCGAGGCCGTCCTGTCCTACTACTGCCAGTCCACCGGCCGACCCGGCCGGGGCGAGGACTTTGCCGAGGCGGTGGCCGACCTGATCGCGGACCTCGCGATCCTCTGCGAGATCGAGTCGGGGATCGATGCTGCCGAGGCGCAGGCGGATGGCGGCATCGGCTGCGGCTGCGGCGGCACGGTCGAAACGATCTGCGAGCAGGGGGCCGGGCTCGCCCGCGAACTGCTCGACGCCGAGGACAAGAAAAGCCGCCTGGAAGGTTGATTCACGGAACGACACCCCACAAGACGAAGGAACCCCCGTCCATGACAACGAACAGGCCAAAGGCGAACGCAATGAAGAAGTCCGTCGAGAGGATGTGCTACGAGGCTCTGGTGGCATTGGTCAAGAGGTATGTCGGAATTGTCGAGAGCGGCGACGCCGGATTCTGGGATGCCGAGAAGGAGCAGGATGTCGTCGTCGCAAGGGCTTCGATTGCCGCCTACGAGGCCAAGCAGGCCGCAAGAAAGGCGCGTGCTAAGTGACGAACCGAATCAAACGCATTGAGGCAAAGTGGCTGGCGTTTCTCCTCACGAAGGAGCTAGCTACCACGCATGACATTCAGGCCGCTCGCGAGCGGCAGGCGGCGATGGTGGCCGAGAGACTTCGCCGGCGGCGGCGGGGCGGGTGACGAGACCCTCGGGCAGGGAGGCCCCGGTATGACGAAACGCTGGAACGAACTGATCCGCACCCTCTTGCTCATCCGCCTGGGGCAGGAACTAGGGCAGGGGGGGCCGCTGGCCGTGGCGGTGCGGGATTTTCTGGATGGACTGTTTACGGTTGTCCGATAAGATGGCAGGCCAAGGAGACACGCAATGAAGATCGACACAGAGAACTACCTGACGGCCGCGCAGGTTGCCGAGGAACTCGGCGCCTGCAAGCGGGCGGTCTACCGAGCCATGGCGAGGGCGACCGAGGATGGCAAAGAGACCTTCGTCAAAATCTTCGGGCGATCGCTCCTCCCGCGGAACAGGCTCGACATCCTCAAGGCGTACTACTTCCCGCCATACTCCGAGGCCCATCAAGCCAAGGTCAAGGAATGGGGGGCCTCGGGGGGCTCTGCGAAGCGGGACAATCGTCTTCGTCGCGAGAAGACGCAGAAGTCCACTTGAGGCCATGCTTGCTGTGGCACTTGCGGCACAGGAGCCGCAAGCCCTCCATCGGCGTGGCCTCGGCCGGCTCGCCTGGGCGCTTGGCGGCGACGTGATCGATGTGGGCCTCGCCGGGAGCCCAGCAAAGCTGCCCGCAAAGCTGACAAGCTCCCTGGTCCCTGGCGATCACGGCCTGCCGGACGCGCTCCCACGCGGCAGACCCGTACCCGCGGGCCGACGACGACGGGCGATCGTCTTCACGGGGCCTCGCCGGCAGGCGGTCACGGGCGGTCGGCGGGCGGTAGAGGGGGATTCTTCGCGGCATGGTTCCACGCGAGCATGAGGGCCTGATTGAGGTGGCGGTTGTGCCACCACTGGACGATCAGCCGGCAGATCAAGTTGACCGCGATCCCGATCAGCAGCATCGCGACGATCGAGCCGTACTCCTCCTTCGTGCGGGCGACGAGCCGCTCGCGCAGGCGGTCCTCAGGCCCCTCGACGTCGCCGGGCCAGTCGGCCACGGCCCAATCGACGCATCGGTCGCGGAACCGCCCGTGGGCGGCGAGGCGAAGGCCACCGCGCTCGCGGACAAACCGCTTCAGCGGGGCGTAATCTTGATCCGGCGGCATACTCCATCCTCGCAGACGATTCGGAAAGTGGGGCCTGCGGCTTCGCCAGAAGCCGCAGGAAGGACCGCGGGAACGGGAAGGCCCCGTGTAATGGAACCAGAGGCCCCCGGAGCGGCGGAACGCGCCGGAGGCTCTACGGAGCCCCCGACCGTGGAAACGGGCGGCAGCGGGGCCGCTGGGGCCTTGGATGACTTCACCCCCGTACCGCCGCAGACGGGGCAAGTCTCGCCGACGACGCTGTCGCCGACCTTTCCCGTCCCGCGGCAGTTTTCACACGCCGCCCTCGGCGCCGGGGCCGGCGGGAGCGGGGCGATGGCGGGAGCCATCAGAGAGTAGACCCCCGTGACGGCGATCCACGGCCGGAGGTCAGTGGGCGGGGGGGGCGGGCGGCAGCCGGCGACGAGGATGCAGACAAAAACAATGACAAGACGACCCATCACGCCACCTCCCGCTCGACTCTCGGACGAATGCCAAACAACGTCACGATCAACTCCAGCACCTGCCAGAACCGAATCGCCTGGAGCATCGGATTCAGCGCGTCGGTCATCACGCAATAGTTCCTGTCGAACGGCTGCGAGTGATGCTTCGCGTGCTGTTCTGGGCTCTGGAGGACGCCCAGAAGCTGCAAGCCCCGAATGGGCCGACTGCACCGCTGGTGGCTCCAGCAGTGAATCTCGTTGCCCTGGCTGGTGATTAAGGCGACGAGCATCAGCCACCACTGCCCGAAGGCCGCAGCGACCGCGGCGGCCGTGAGCGACGGGATGAGGACCGTCCAGTTACGAACGCAGTAGCTGCCCTTGGTGAAGGCGGTCTGATTGGAATGATGCTCGATGTTCGGTTGAATGACGTACTTTCCCAGCACAGGCCAATCAGGATTGCCGTAACGGTCCTCCCACCAATGAACCATGCCCGTGAGCAGTTCGGCGGCGAAGACGGCAGCGATGACTTGCGGGGTGGTCATCAGATGTGCCCCGCAAACCCATAGTCAGGCAGCTTCTTCCGCGGCCACCCGAGGATCGAGGAATAGGCGATGCACTTAGCGCGCTTGAACACGCTCGACTTCGTCCAGTAAGACCCCTCGGGGATGTCGGTGTCCGTCCCCGGAATCCGGCGCGGCCCAGTGTTCCATTGAGCCCACTGATTCAGGACCAGCGCGAGCGGCTCGCCGTACTTCTTGATCGTGATCGGGCGAGCGTCCCAGCCCTGGATCGACTGAGAATGAAGCCACTCGCCGGGCACGACAGGGGAGTAGCCGTCCTCATTCCGCGTTGACGACCACTTGACCGAATGGCAGAAGACCACGGCGAAACCCGAGGCGATGTAGTCGCCAATCGCATCGACGTCACTAACCACAGTGACCGTGCGGACGCGATGCTTCTTGCTCTCGGCCTCAAATGCAGCGCTGGGCTTCTTGGACCCGCCGATGTGGATTGTCTGGTCGGTGTACTTCGTGAGGTCAATGCCCAGCGACGGATAGTCCTGGCGAAGCAGAAACCCTTTCTCCATGATCGTCTGCGCCGCTGCGCCGCACGACCAGCCATCATCCGAAAATCCGCGATACGCAAACACTGACTCTTGAGCGATCACTGCGTTCTTTCGAGCGACGTCGGAGACCTGCGGTGCCTCCTCAGACAGTCCGGTCTCTTCGTCGGGCTTGCCGAGGACGACCTCGACGCACATGGAAGAGAGGGCGCCGCGAACTGCCGCGGCCACGGTGCAGTCGCCCCAGAGTTGCGCCGGTCCGGGGAACGCGCCGGGGTAGCACTGCTCGACGTAAGGGAACAAGAGCGAGAGCTTGCCCTTGCCGGCGCCTTCAAGCCCCCAGTTGTAGGCGACGCGCCCGCCATCGGGGTCGCCGCCGGTACGCATGACGAGGTCGACGAGCATCTCGTCGGCACGGGGATCAACCCGTGCGCCCTGAAGCCCATTGTTGTATGCGTCAAGGGGGTTGAAGATCGGCATGGACTACTCCCCTTTGATCGTGAGCTTCCAGCAGATCGCTCGGGCGCACTTCCGCATTCGCTCGCGAAGCGCCTTCGTCATCGGCCTGGGGGCGAGTCCCTCCGACACGGCCTTCTCGATGGCCTCGGGCGTAGTGAGCGTCGAGGCATCGACGCCGCTGGCCGCAATCGCAAACGCTCGGTCGAGCGACTCGCCCAGGCCGGGGTACTTGCCGACCATCTGCTTCTCAATGGCGGCGTCGAGGCTCCCAGCGATGAACCGCCGGAGCTTTTCGTTGGTGTCGATGAGCGGAGCGTCATGCGCCCCGTCGTTGCCGATCACCCAGTCAAGGGCGTCGAAGTAGCGGCCGTAGTAGTCGCGGTCGACGGGCAGAATGCCGTCAGCCTGGATGGCACTCGTCCACGCCTTCGCCTCTGCGTCGGGGGCCACGGCAGCCACGGCCGGCACATCCCGCGGATGAACGATGCTGTCGAGGCGATCCTTCCACACAAAAAGGAGGACGACCGCCACGATGATCCCCTTGGCAAGGTTACTCACTTGTCGGTCCCCGAGATGAGAGCGTGAGTCACAGCCTCGATGGCGGCCTTCGCGGGCTCGTCGAGGCACCCTGTATCGACCAGCCGGTTTCGCACGACGGCGAGCGCGTCGATGGCGAAGGAGAAGTCGGCCGTCGGCGTCGGCCACGCCACGGTCGGCGGCACCGGAGAAATTGGCCCTGCGTGGGGCATCGCCGCCCTGATGAAGGCGACGATCGGATTCCACGCCAAGGCAATGCCGATGGCTACGACAGACACGACGATGGCTGCGATGTCGCTCATGCGGCCACCTTCACTAGTGTGGCGATCCAGTTGAACAGCGCCGCCCCCTCGGGGGTCTTGAGAACGGCCTCAAGGTGCGAGATGACCTGATCGTCGATGGTCGTCTTCGTCTGCCCAGCGGCGAACTCCAGAGCGTCGAGGACGGCGAGAGCGCGGTCCTTCGGCGTTGGGGCCATGGCGATCGTCTGGAGACGTCCGAGGAGCGGACCCCACTGCGCCAAGAGCTTCAACTGGTCGAGGATCGGCATCCCGCTAGCGCCGAAACGCTCGTCGTCGAGGTTGACCTCGGGGGGGATCACAGTCCCCTTGACCGTCATCACGCCGCCTTCGGGGGTGAGAATCTTGACTTCATTTTCGTTCATTGTTCTTCTCTCTGGCCTTCAGTCGAAACTTGGTGTACGCCTCGGACGCTTTGCGGTCGGTCGTGATCTTCCCCCAGTGACTAGGGGGCGCCTCGGGGACGAAGTTCATCAACGGCGTTGAGTCATTGCCGTAAGCGAGCTGTTCGTCAATCGGCTTCGGGGAGTCCATGGGTCATATAGTTGATGGTTTCATAGACATCATCGAAGAAGTCCCGCGCGGTCCCTCGCGCTTCTCCGCGCTCAAGCGTCGGATCGAAGACCCACTCTTCCGTGTCCACAGTCGTCCCGTCATCCCTCAGTAGCTGAAGGACGGCCCGGTGCCGATCGATTTTCAGACGCACCTCGGGCATTGGCTCCCCCACTTGGTATTGTACCACGAAGGGACGCCTCAATTTGGGCATTCGACCAGCCCATCCGCAGCTTCACCTTGGCAAGCCTGATCGCCGCCTCGTCGGGGCAGTAGGACGACTCCGGCCGGACCACGGGCAGGCCGATGTCTTGGGCCATGGCGGCCACGATCTCGGGCGTGTACCCGCCCATGACCCCGCTGCCGCCACAGAGGCCGCAGGCGGCGTCTCCGTCCATGCCCCGCCGGCACCGCAGGCAGGGCGTCATCTCGCCGCAGACCTCGTCCAGCGTCAGGTCAGCGACCCAGACTCGATGGAGGCGTCGAATCAGGTTGGCCCGTTCCTTGGGGCGCAGGTTGTCATCCCAGGATCGCGACATAGACGCTCCCCGGATTGAGATAGAGGTCGTACCCGGCGGCGGCCATGCCGCGGTGGAAGTTGACGTGTTCGCAGTCGCCGCCCGAATACCTACTCGACAAGAACGCATCGGTGCGGTAGAGGCATAGGCCGCCGAACGCCGAGTTCATTCGCATCGGCGGTGCGCCGATCGGCATCATCATGTGCTGAAACCAGCCCATGCCGATTTCCGCCTTGCGGTCGCGCCACCACGACATCGGCCTCGCGGCGTAGGCGTCGTAGTGCGCCCAGTAGGTGTCGCCGTCTTTCGCCCCAGGGAACTCGTCGGCATCGGCGGTCCTCCGCAGGATCGAGTAGGAGGCCATGGCGCCGGGCGTGGCGTAGACCTCGCCGGACGGCGAGACCCGCCGACCCGCGGTGGCTAGCCAGTAGATCGAGTTGAAAACCCCGTCCGGCAGGAACCCGCCGTGAGGGTCCATGTCGAGGACGATAGTCCACTGGGCATCGGCCCCGTTGGCCGCGACGTAGTCCCGGCAGCGGTTGCGATACTCGGCCAGAGCGACGGTTCGCTCCGGCTCCCAGCCCCGCAGGTCGGGACGCTTCAGCGAGTCATGCTCGACGACGGCATCGGGGTGCCGGGCGACGTAGGCGTCGAGCGTGGCCGCGGTGTCGTCGGCGCTGTCGTTCTCAAAAGCGTAGAACCGCAGCTTTCCGAAGTACGGCCGCATGGAGTCGATGCACTCCAGCGTATTGGCGAGATGCTCTCCGCAATTGCGGGCAATCGCCACGACATTGATTGTTTCGCCGGCGGCCATGTCCATGCCGGCTACGACATTCTTCCTGAAAGACTCCGCATACTCGTTGTCGAGTGGCTGAATCTTCAGGGGGTGAATCATTGAGTCTCCGCTCTTTGTGCCCACCGGCGCATGTCGCCCAAGCGATCATTCGTGGCTGTGGCGTGAAAAAACCGCAGGTCGTCGGGAAGCCCCCTCGGGTCGTAGGGGTGAGGGTTCCATTCGTAGGCAAGCTCGCCCCACTTGCTGGACGGCGGCGGGGTGACGATCGGCGTCTGGTCGGGGTCGCCCCCGAGCCAGCGGATCATCGCCGCCTGTTCCCACCAGCCCGAGGAGCGGACGGCGTTCATGCCGAAGGAGCCGCAGGCGTGCCAGATTTCCTCGTAGGCGTCGGCGGGGTGGAAGTAATAGGAGTTGTCAACAAGAATCACCCCGCAGCTTGGGACCGCCCCATCCGGCGTGTTCTGGACGACCATCGACACGAAGGGCAGGGGGGAGACATGGTCGGCGATGTCGACGTCGTGCCGGCAGACAACAACGTCAGCGTCGAGCCACAAGACCGTCGACTCGCCTTCGCGACACAACTGCCGCAACCACTCGACCTTCCCCCAAGACGCAGGCCGCCCACAGCAAGCCTTCTCGACCTCCGCATCACTCGGCACGACAAGCCGATACCCGTGCCGCTGGGCGTACCTCGCCATCAGCGGCAGGCTGATCGCCAGGGCCTCGCGGGCAGGGCCAGTGCCGAAGGTGGTGAGGATTTTCGTGCGGCTCATTTTCCATTTTCCAGAATGCGAGAAGCAATCAAGAAATCGCCGCCGTCGTCGTCGTCAGCCGTGCAGATCGTCAATCCCCGACTGGCTCGCGGCCCGGCGGTCTCGTTGTCGTAGATCGACCACCACTTCTTCCGCAGATGATCCACCGCCGCCTGCGGCCCCGGTAGGCCGTCTCGGCCAGTGTCGTGGAGGATGATCGCCCGCGGGAGCTTGGGCCACGACAGGATGAGGTCGACCTCGGCCATGACGGTCTCCTCGGAGTGGTCGCCGTCAAGGATGACGACCTCCCCGTAGTAGCGGCCGAGGGTGGGGCGTGAGTCGCCGTACTTTGACAGGCTGGTGACGTTGTCGAGGGTGATCTGAGTGTCGCCGAGCGGCTCCAATTTCACCCGGTGATACATACTCATCACCGACGACTGGAACTTGATGTCGATCAGGTGCAGAAGCCTCTGCTGCCGAAGCTCACACGGCCCTTCACGCCGCTCCTCAAACGCATCAAGAATCGCCCCAGTCGAGATGCCGTAGCAGCACCCGACCTCGACGACCGACGTCGCGTCGATCTCGCGGATGAACTGGCCGATCATCATCGCGTGCCCGACGTCCATCGACATCTGGTCGTCGGCGTGCGGCATCGCTATTTCGAGAAATCGACCCATTTCTGAGACTCCTGTAGTCGTGCGTTTTCGACCTTCAGACGAGCCACTTCCGCCAAGAGCCGGTTGACGTCGGCCGCAAGCGTCCCGGTCGTCCCGGTCCAGCAGTTCTTCGGGCCGTAGAGGCTCATACGCTCGCGCATCTTCGCGAGGGAGGACTCGGGGATCATTCGGCCCTCCGCTCGATGAGTTCGTCGGTCGCGACTGCATAGGTGGTCACAGTCGGCCCCGTACTTTTCAGATACCATTCGCCGCAGGTGTCGTCGGGCTTCGTCTCGGGGAACACGAAGAACCGTTCAGCCGCATATCCCGCCGCCACCATGGGGTTGGCGACCGGCGGAAACCGGCAGCAGAGGCCGGCGTCCCAGTGGCGGCAAGTACCGCAGACTTTGCTGATCATGTGGCTTCCTTCTTCGGGGTCTTGAACTTTTCCAGTTCGGCCATGAGAGCCTCGCTCTGTTGGGCCGTCAGACCTCGCTCATGCTGGTCGATGATCCAAGCAGCTTCGTAGGGACACACCTCGTTGTTGACCGTGATGCTCACCAGCCCATCGGTCACATACGGCGGGGTGTCGCCCACGACCGTCTTGAGGTGCAGAAGCCAGCCGCGAGGTGTCTCGATGACATCGAACGAACGGCGGTAGACGACCGGCCCCTTGAATCGATATCGCATCCCATCAGCTTTCGCCCAGTCGTAGACCAACTGCCCGCACCATGGCTTCGTGGCCGGCGGCGCCTCGGACTCGCCTCCATGCACGACGCCGTCGGGCGTAACGGTCTTGATCGTCATACCGGTCGGCAGGACAACGGCCTTGGCGTTGACCCCAGCGGCGTCGAGGAACTCGGTCATCTGCTCGCGAAGACGCACGACGACCTCTTGCGGCAACGGGCGATCCGGCTGAAGCACGATGACGAATGGTGTTCCCGCACCATTCGTCGCTCCGGCCTGGGGCACCTCGGAGTCCACTGCCTCGCCGGGCACCAGCGGCATGGCCTTGATGCCCGCCATCGCAGGGAGCCCCATGATTGCTGAGATCAGATCACGTCGATTCATGCCAAACCCTCCAGTTCGTGTACACGGGCGCCGAGGGCCTCGCACTCAGCCTGACAAGTCTTTCGATACTCATGCTCATAGTTATGAAGGGCAGCCATGGCGTCGTAGTTGCGAACCCACTGCCCGATATGAACGGACATCACCGTCACCTTCGCGATGGCGATGTCGACCGCGGCGCGGGCTTCGTCGGTGAACGTCTGCGTCGCAGCGGCCCGCAGGCCGGCAATGACTCGGTCTGTGGACATCGTCGCGCCGGGGTGGGCCATCTGTTCGGCGATCTCCTCGCTCGTCACGCCACGCCCTCCAAAAATGCCTCGGTGTCCTTCGCCACAGTGATCACCGCCACCGCAAACCCTTTCGCCCGCAACTTCGCGTGCCAGACCTTCTGGATCGGCGTGGGCTCTTTGCCCGGCTGCTTGTATTCGACGAACTTCGTCACACCGTCGCGGAAGTACATCACGTCGGGGAAGCCCCGCGGGGCGTAGGCGCTGCCGTGCATCTTGACGGCGATCCAACCCCGGCCCTCGGCCGACTTCATCGACGTGCTGACGATCGTGCTTTCAAGCGGCATGGCCCATGGCCTAGTGAAACGACATCGTCCTTTTGCAGAACGAATACTCCTTCAGGCCGACGCCCTTGTTGCTCGACGCGGTCTCATGACCCAGTCGATTCTTTGACGTCCACTCAGCCCGAACCTGACTCAGACGCTCCGCTATCTCTTCTTCGGTCGGCTCCCAGGCCGGGAGGTGCGACGGGCTGATTTTCTCGGGGAGCCCAAGCTCCCTCCGCAGCGAGTCGACCTCTTTCGTGGTGCATTTGAGCCGCTGGGCGATGTAACCTTTTCCCGAGTAGGGGTCGAGCCACATCACCTTGAACTCATCCGACCGATCAATCAGCCTCTCCATTCGGGGCGTCATCGTTGCCGTTCCTTGGTGCGTGTGGGGTAGCTTACCATAGATTCCGAGTGTTCCATTACGCCGGCGGCAAACCGCTCACGCGCTTGCATCCTGGCCGTCGAGCAGGCGTACATAGGAGATCGCCACGCCGGCCACTCCTCGCGGAGCTTGGCAGCCTGGGCGTAAATCTGCTCCTCGCTCAGTTCAAACTCAAATTGCTTGCCGGAGTTTGGCGGCCGACGGGGCTGGCAGCCTAGTCGTTCTCGCCACACTTTCATGACGGTCTCTCCCCGGCCGAACCGTCGAGCGATCGAGGCGACGGACGCGCCGGAAGCCCACATCTGACGGAACTCCGACTTCTCGGCCTCGGTAAGGCCGGCGGCGCCGAGGATCATCCCTCCCCCTCCGGCCCCGGAGGCAGCGGCTGCCAGTGGGTGACAACCCATGGCGGGTCGTCCCCGCCAAGGCACTCAAATCCGAACCCTGCGAAATACCGCAATTCATCAACGTGGCTTCCGTCGGTCGCAAACACGATATGTCCGTCCCCCGGCAACCTCTCCCCCACGCTGACCCATCGCCGCTCCTCACGGAGCCGATAAATCTCGGCCCTCATCGTTGACACCTCATCAAAGTCCGCTGCGTCATCAGCTGCGTCGTCGTGGAACGTGCATCCGTCTCGGTGCGGCGGCTGTGACACCTCGCAACAGGGGCAAGTGAATGGGATCATCCGGTCACCCCCGGCCCGGCCGTCCGCTTCCGCCAGTGCGTGATCGCGTCCCAGCAGGGATCGTCGTCTACGTTCAGCCATCGACCGACCGAGTAATAACCGACGCAGTCTCCCCACCAGCCCGCAATATCGACCCAATCTTCGTTTTGCGGCAACCGCTCGCCCACCGGAATCCACCGCCGTTCCTCGCGGAGTCGGGCAATCTCGGCAGCGGCCCATTGGATAACTGGGTTATCCATAGCCTTCGCAATCGATTGAAGTGTCTTCAAATTGTCACTCACGCCCCACCTCCTTCACCGCCACGCCAGCCGCAGCGAGGGCTGCGAGCCATTCGGAATCTCGTCCATACACAATCCTGGCTAACGCAGGATCAACGAACGGCAGCACCACCTCCGGCGGCGACGAGCGGGCGAGGAGTGAACGAAGTATGTCTTCGTCTGGATGCTGCTTGTTGTAAGCGGCATCAGCCGCCCACAGCACGGCCTCCCGCTCCTCCGCCGTCAACCACCCGCGCGGCCACTCCCCGCCGCCGCTCGCGGCCGGTGTGGCCTCATCGACGGGAGGCTGGTATTCGTCGCGGATGTACTTGGCAAGGTGATCTGCTGAAATCACAAACGCGGAAGCTTGTTGGCGGTCCAGTTCATGCGACATGACGCGGCGACCGTCAACGAACAGACGCAAGGCGTAGCCAATGTCTGCATCCTCGGGGTCGGCTTCGCCGCTCGCGGCCTCCAGCGCCGTTTCGGCCGTCGCCGCGCGGCAGGCCACCGACTCCAGTTGCGATTCCAAGGAGGTGATGAGTTTGTGAGCCGCAGAATTACCGGCCTCTAAAACCTCCACGCGGTTCCTCGCCGCTGCTGCGTCACGACGCAAGCCGATCGCCTCGGCCTCACGCTCCTCGTCGCTGACGACGCGGACGGATTCGCCGTCGTTAGATCGCAGTCGAAGAAGAGATTCCCACGCCCAACGGGTAGTCGGAGGGAAGATGTTTGGGTTGTAAGTGACCTCCAGCGTCAAGCGCTCCGTCCTCAGCCCCGCCGGTGCCTCGCGCTCGCTCTGCTCGGCCCGGTAGTCCGCGGCCTGCTTGTCTCTCATCGTCATGTCATCCCCCTTGTTTTCGTGTTCAACCGTGCATGATGCCGAAACGCTTTTCGGGATCATTGCAATGCACTCCTCCAGCGTCGGAAACGGCCCCGTCCGGTTGTCCTCGGCCGCTCGAACGGCGGCGTCGCGGGCTGTGTCGTGGCACCATGCGTGGGTCATTCGTCGCCCCCCATTTTGTCCAGGTTGTCAATGTCGTCTTGGGTAATTTCTTTGATGTAGGCGACGATCTTGAGCATGGCAGACGAAGCCTTCACGTTATCTCCTTCGTCGCAGCCAAGCCTGCTCTTCATGTCCTGAACTTCTGCGTTCAAGAGCTTCTCAACATCACACCTAAGTTTCCAACAATCTGCTGCCATCTCACCCCTCCTTCCGCTCGCGGGTGGCGAGCATCGCGTGTAAAGAAACAAACTTGTGAATCGCAGGATAAGCGTCTGCCGCGTGACCATCCCATCGCTTCGCCCGTAGGCAAAAAAGCCCGTCTTCGCAGATGTGGAAGCATGGCGGGCCACCGTTAAATACCACCTGCCCCCAGTCTGCGTGTTCGGCCGCGTGGAGAAGGCCATTACGTTTCTTCTTGTCAGCCATCACCCCTCCCCGCGGTCGCGCCGCTCTTGTTTTTCAGCCAGGTAATCCCACCAGTCCGCCACTTGACGCAACCACGCCGCAGCCCGCCGCCGCTCGCGGCCTCCAGAGCCGTTTCCGCAGTCGCCGCGCGGCAGGCCACGGACTCCAGTTGCTCGCGGAGAGACTCACGCTCGCGGATCGCGGGCGGCGAGCATCGCGTCGGCAACGTCAAACGCTCGACGAGCCACACCAGTCACGAACGCATCATCCAGGCATGGGCCGTCAAACGACGCACATAGCCCCGTCAGCGCCGCCGCCGCGAAGTAGTCGCGGAGGCTCATGCCTGGACTTCCATAGTCGATGGCTCCGCTTGGAAAAACTGAATGACGCATCGGGAACGCTGGACCACATTCATTGATATTCACGCTCACTCACCCCTCCCCGCGGCCACGCCGCTCCTGTTCGTCAGCCAAGTAATCCCACCAATCCGCAACCTTCCGCAGCCACGCCGATGCCCGCCGCCACTCGCGCGGCTGGCCGGTGATCCGGGTGGCAATCGGCAACCTGAAAAACAGATCCATCGGATCGGCCGCAGCGCAGAGTAAGCCTCGGTGCATCCGGTCGCGTGGTCGTCTCACGGCGCGCTCCGTGTCGCGGGCCAAAGGATTTCAAGCCGCGAGCCGACGAGATTCC
>Ga0114969_10001745_pt1 | contig 18296 bp, 17 predicted proteins | sample M_130807_MF_Meta_FD_87316 | JGI IMG/M metagenome (GOLD analysis project Ga0114969, IMG submission 87316) | Freshwater microbial communities from Lake Montjoie, Canada to study carbon cycling - M_130807_MF_MetaG | ecosystem: Environmental > Aquatic > Freshwater > Lake | place: Lake Montjoie...
AAGGTCATGCGGCAGGCGCTGGAATGTTGCCACAAGGGCTGGGGCATGTCGGTCATCATCGGCGTTGCCGGCGCGGGCCAGGAAATTTCCACCCGGCCGTTCCAGCTTGTCACGGGCCGCACGTGGAAAGGCACCGCGTTCGGCGGCGCCAGAGGCCGCACCGACGTGCCGAAAATCGTCGATTGGTACATGCAGGGAAAGATCAACATCGACGATCTGATCACGCACACCATGCCGCTGGAAAAAATCAACAACGCCTTCGACCTCATGCATGAAGGCGCGTCTATCCGGTCGGTGGTGGTGTATTAATTGTCTCTCGCGGAGCATCGCGGAGAACAAAAAGGGGTAACACGAAGGACACAAAGAGACTCAAAGGACGCAAAGATTATTGGCGCGCTGAGCGCGCCAGAATTCCTTTGTGATCTTAGTGCCTCCTTTGTGCTCTTTGTGTTACCCCTCCTTCTCTTCTCCGCGACTCCGCGAGAGGAATTTCTTCCCTAAAACCGTGCCAGTGTTCCTCCGGCGCCGTCGCTGCAGCCGGCGTTGGAACAGACGTGTTGGCCGTTGACGAATTTGACGCTCATCAATTGACCGCTGTGCGAGCCGTCCTTCATCGGGCGGAAGCCGACTGCGACTTTGTCGCCGCGATGAAATAGCTCAGGCTTCCAGCCCTGCATCGCAAGTTGTTCCGGGGAACCACCTTCAAACGTCCATCTCGCCACCGCGCCGTTCGCCGCAACCAAATCGAGATGCAGCCATGTGTGCGGATTGACCCACTCGAAATCCGTCACTGTACCGGCGGCGTAGAGCACCTTGGTCTGATCGAATTGGGCAAACGAGTGGTGTGCCGAAGCGGGAGGCGCAACGCAGGCAACGATGAAGACCGCAACACGCAGAGCATATCGGCGCACGACCCTCTCCACGAGCAGGACTGTGGAAGCCTACACCCTTCGGCACATCCGCTGAAGGATGCGGCTCAGTAGCGGTACGTCAGACCCGCCCGGACCATGCGCGGCCCATCGATGGTCACGATACCATCCGCGCCTTTCGCCGATGCGATCTCCGCGTTGAACACATTGTCGGCGGCGACGTAAAAATCCACTTCCGGCAGCAGATGAACGGTGGCGCGCATGTCCACGGTGATCGCTTCGGGGAGCAGCAGCGTATTCAGATCGTCCGAATAGCGCAGCGACTCGTAGCGTAGATACGTCTCCAGCGTCAGAAGCTTGTGCGGAGTTGCGATCACGCCGCCGGTCAACGTCAGGCGCGGCGTTTGCAACGGGCGCTTTCCAGTAAGCTGCGCCGCTTGCGTGCCGCCATTTACCTCCGCATCCGTGTAGGAAAACGCTCCGCGCACAGACAGTCTGTTCGTGAACTGATACTGCACGTCGCCCTCGGCGCCATAGGCACGGATATAACCGACGTTTTGCCGCTCGATCAGCAGCCCGCCCGTAGGCAAAAATCCGGCGATCGGAAAAGTGGCCGGACCGCGGTTGATGGTGACGTTGGTGATCGCGTCCGAAAGCTTGTTCCAGAATCCTGTCAACGACCAGCTGAACGGGCCCGAATCATCGCCGACGCCGATCTCCGCGCCGTAGAGCTTTTCGGGGTCGAGCGCGGAATTGGCGAGGGTGAAATTGTTGCCCAGCCGGAAGCCGCGATAGAGTTCGTTCAAGCTCGCCGGGCGAAAGCCGTTATACGCCGCCGCGCGCACATAAATCTCATCGCCCAAATCCTTGCGTGTACCAACGCGCCCCGTCGCGATCGTTCCGCTCTTGGACGCGGGCAAAGTCGTGGATGTCAGCGCGCCGGTGATCGCGCTGCTCTGGATAATGTGTGCGTTGGAATTTTCCCAATAATCGACGCGGCCACCGACCGTCAGAAGCCATCCGTCGGCGCGGCTTGCGCCTTCAAGATAAAGGCCCTCCACCACGCTGTTGCCGCCGGAAATGCGACGGTTCTGAAAGCGCCCGGAAGAAAATGTGAAAAACTCCTTCGACTCCCCGCTCACGACACGTGCATCGACGCCGATTTCTCCATCGGCGAAATCGAACGCGCCGCGCAGTGCGGCGTTCACGCCCCAGCCGAGCGCCGGAGTCGCAAACTGATCGTTGGACGGCGTCGCCGTCGCGCGTCCTGTGGCGATAGATGCCGACGAACTGGCAAGATCGGTGTCGCGAAACCACCCTTGCGCGCGCCACCCGAAGCCGCCCTGCTGTTCGGGATGGGCAAGGGTGATGCTGCCCGTTGTGCCTTTGGCCCGAGAGCGCGTGTTGATTACGCCCGAATCGCGCTTCTCGTCATAGGTGCCAAGGCGGCCAACGAGCACGGTGCCGCCCGCCATTTCGGCTGCGGCGCGCGCTGACATGCTGGAAGCTTTCAGCGTCACCGGCGTATCGGCCGCACCACGCTGCGCTTCGTTCACGGGAATCCAGCCGCCGGACGTTTGGTAGGTGAGACTGCCGCCAAGCGTTGCATTGTCCTGCCGGTAATTGCCGGCAGCGGCCCAGCGCCCCTGGCCATGATCGCCGCCATAAGCGTCAACCACCGCGCCCGCGCTTTCGTTCTCGAACAGCGCGATAACGCCGGTCAGCGCGCCCGCGCCATACGGGCCGGCGCCGGCGCCGCGCACGATTTCCGCGCCCTGAATGATTTCCGGCGGCAGCGAACTCCAGATCACCCAGCCGCCGAACGGATCGTTCTGCGGCACGCCGTCAAGCGTCACCAGCGCACGTCCGGCGCCCGAGCCGGCAATGGAACGTAGCGACACGCCTTGCACGGACGGATTGGCCGACACGCTCGAATTGCGCCGGAACAGCGACAGCCCCGGCACTTGGCGCAGCGCATAATCGAGCTGCGGCGAAATCTGCAATTGCTGGTCGTCGATCAGCGTTGCGGAAAAGGCGGCATTGCCCACCGGATCGGGCGGCCGGGCGGTGATGATCACCTGCTCGGGGACTTGTGTGCTCTCACCGGCTATGGCCGGTGCTGTGAGCGCGATGGCGGTCGAACATAAGGCCGCGGTTTTTAGCAATGTGCGCAAGCAAGTCCCCTCCCCGAAATTCCTTCGGAATTTCGACCCTCCCTCAAGGGGAGGGTGTGACGTGTTAGCCGTCTTGTAATTACCCACGCGAAACTTGGCTTATTTTGCGTCCGTTCGCTACTCCCCGATTTTTTCGCGCGGCGCACATAAAGGCCGGGGCTGGCTTCGCCAGTCCCGGCCTGAAAGACTCGAACACCTAAGGAACCGGCGTGAACTTCTGGACCCGTTTTCCGGAATCCACTTCGCCCGTGTACAGATTGCCTTTGGAGTCCATGAAGGCGACATGGACGAAATGGAACATCCCGCCCTGGTGGCCGTGATGGCCGATCTTGGCGACGACCTTGCCGGTGTCGCGCTCCAGCTCCCACACGACATTGTTCACGATGTCGGCGACGAAGATGTATTTCTGGCCTGGATCGGAGGAAAAATCGACCGATCCGGCAGAGCCACCCCGCAGGGTCTCGTTCGCGATGAAGAACTCCTTCAGGAACTTGCCCTGCTTGGTAAAGACCTGGATTCGGTCGCCGGCGCGGTCGCAGACGTAAACCAGCCCGTCCTTTGAAATGCGTACGCAATGCACGGGGGATTTGAAATCCTTCGCCGGCGCGCCCTTCGGATCGTGCGGCGGCTGCGGGCCGTTGTCGATGTCCGCCAGCGCCTTGCCATAGGCGCCCCAGCCGCGTTTGAACTTGCCGGTATCCCAATCGTAGACCAGCACGCGGCGGTTCAGATAACCGTCGGCGATGTAAATCTCGTGCGCATCCTCGTCCAAGGTGGCCGCCGCAACGCCGCGCAACAACAAATCCGTCTGCTGATTATCCTGCTTCTGGCCTTCGTTGGGCACAGTGGGGCCGCGATGGCCGAAGTCGGAAATGAACTTTCCGTCGGCGGTGAATTTCAAAAGACTGTCGCCGGGTTGCGAGCCGCCGATATAAACATTTCCGGCGCGGTCGGTGAAGATCGTGTGCTCGGACTTCGGCCAGCCGGGCACTGAATTGGGTACGCCCCAGGCGTGGAGAATGTTGCCCTGCGTGTCGAAGGCCATCACGGCCGGCGGCGGCACGCAGCATTCGCCGGCCGGCGGGCTTACCGCGGCGGCGTTCTCGCGCTCATCGAAATCGCGCGGGCGGTTCAACACCCAGACAACGTCGTTCTGATCGACGTAAAGCCCCGTAACGCCCTCCATGGTCCATTTGTTGGGCAGCTCTTTGGGCCAGGTGGAATCGTATTTGTAGGTCGGCGGCTTATCGGCAGCGGGCGCGCCGACGGCAAGGCTGGCAATGCCCCCCACGGCCAGCAGCGAAGCGGCAGCCAAGACGGATGTTTTCCAAGAAAGACGCATGTTTACCCTCCCCACGTCAGCGAAGGCGGGAAACTAGCAGGCCAGTCAAGGATTGAAAGCCTGGGGGCTTACTCCGAGATGTCGGGCCGGTTGGCGGGAGCGAAGCTTTGCAGGCTACCGCCCTTCCGCCCATCCTTCAGCGGATTGACCCGCAGGATCAGCCGTTCGCCGACCTTGATGTAATTCTTGTTCCAGCCCTCGCGGGCGAGCGAACCGGCGGACGGAAGCTCGATCAGCCATTCGTCGGTCGCGTTCTGGCCGTTAGCGACCTGAAGCTTGATCCAACTATGGGGATTGCTCCACTCGAACGATGAGACGCGGCCCTCGACCGAAACCGTCTTGTTCACGTCGAATAGAGCGAAGGAATGGTGAGCCGAAGCCGGTGCGGCTGCGACCGTCATCGCGAGAAGCGAGAACCAAAATGCCTTGCGCATGTCGAACGCCTCCACGGAGCCATTGCCGATGGGAACACAAGCATAACGCTCGACGGCGGTTTTTGATATGGCGCAAAATCCCTGCCGAAGTTTTGAGTCCCTAGGAACGAACAAAAGTGCCTTGCCATGCGAACCTTCAGTGCGCCATACGGCAGCCTGCTAATACTCTTGGATAGATCGGAATGAGCGGCACTCTTTCATCCGCATCGGAGGCGGCAAGCGCAGCCCATCTGCGCGCGCTCTATGCTGCCGAAAACTCCGATGGCAGCGCCGATTGGGCAAGTGCGCTGCAACATTTGGAGCAGGCGGCTTCGCTTGGCCACGCACTGGCGCAGAGCGAGTTGGCCGCCCTCGCAGGCGATTGGACGCTTGCGTCCGCCATTCAGCGGGGCGAACCCGCGCCCTTGGATTGGGCGCAGTTGCGGCGCGCAATCGATTTGAGCCAGTGGCTGAAGACTCCCTCGGTCAGCAGGCTATCGCCGCGTCCGCGCGTTGCGACGGTCCAGGACATTGCGTCTCCGCAGCTGTGCGACTGGCTTATAGCGCGCGCTCGCCCCTACCTTTCCGCGGCTGAAGTCTACGATCACGAGACGGGAAAGCAGCGCATCGAGTCGGTTCGCACGAACACGGCTTGTTATTTTTCCTGGGAGACGAGCGATCTTCTGCTGATGACGCTGCGCGCAAAGATGGCGCAGGCTGCGGAGTTGTCCGTCAACGTGATGGAATCGACGGCGGTACTTCACTACACGGGCGGCCAGGAATTCCGGCCGCATTTCGATTTTCTCGACGTCAGCAAGCCGGGCACGGCGATGGAGGTCGAACAACGTGGCCAACGCGTTCTGACGTTCCTGATCGCGCTCAACGACGATTATGAAGGCGGCCAGACGGATTTTCCGGAAATCGGCAAGCGATGGAAGGGCCGCAAAGGCAACGGCCTGTTCTTCTGGAACGTCGAACCTGACGGCACGCCCGACCGGCTGACCCGCCACGCCGGCCTGCCGCCAACAAGCGGCGAAAAATGGATGCTGTCTCAGTGGATCAGAGGACGGCCGGCGTAACGCCGTTCCCTCTCTCTTTTTCGGGGAGAGGGTCAGGGTGAGGGGGCGGTCTCACCACTGTACGAACCTCGCAGAATTGGGTGGTGGAGAGAACTCCCCCTCACCCCAACCCTCTCCCCCTCCGGGGGGCGAGGGAGACTTACATCCCCAATTCGCTCAATCCGGGATGGCCCGCCGGGCGGGGGCCGAGCGGCCAGAGGAATTTGCGCTCTTTCTCGTCGATCGGCACATCGTTGATGCTGGCTTCGCGGCGGCGCATCAGGCCGTTCTCATCGAATTCCCACTGTTCGTTGCCATACGCGCGAAACCAATTGCCGGCCTCGTCGCGATATTCGTATTGGAAGCGAACCGCGATGCGGTTGCTGTGGAACGCCCATACCTCTTTGATGAGGCGGTACTCCAACTCGCGCGCCCATTTGCGCTTTAGAAAGGCGGCGATCGCAGCGCGGCCTTCGAAAAATTCCGAGCGATTTCGCCAGCGGCTGTTCTCGGTATAGGCAAGCGCCACGCGCGCCGGGTCGCGCGAATTCCACGCATCCTCGGCCATGCGGGCCTTTTGGGCTGCGGTTTCGGCGGTAAAGGGCGGAAGTGGCGGGCGCGCGTTCATGCGGGATCATCCGGGTGTTGGTTGCGGGCATAGCTCCAGCGGTCCAGCGCCAACCTTCGCAGCTTCCCACCGGCGTCCACTCTCTATATCAAAGCGCGAACATCGAAAAGAATTGGCGACATCTTGAGCAAACGCCCGATCATTCGCCTTCAGCCCAAGCAGGGGCGCCGCGTCAAAGGCGGCGCGCCGTGGGTCTTCTCGAACGAAATCATCATGGACGAGGCGACGAAGAGCCTTGCGCCCGGCACGTTGGTGGAACTCGCGGCCGCCGATAGCTCGAAATTGGGCGCAGGCTACTTCAATCCGAAGAGCCTCATCAGCGTGCGCCTTTTGGCGAAGCCGGACGCGGAAATCGACACGGATTTCTTTGTCGGGAAGTTGCAGCGCGCCCTGGAACTGCGCAGCCGGTTCTACGACGCGCCGTTCTACCGGCTGGTGCACGCCGAAGGCGACGGATTGCCGGGCGTGGTCATCGACCGCTTCGGCGATACGGCGGTCGTTCAGATCGCGACGGCCGGGATGGAGCGGCTCAAAGATACGCTCCTGAGCGCCTTGGATATCGTGATAGCGCCGAAAAACGTGCTGCTGCGCAACGATGTCCCGTCCCGTGCGCTGGAAGGCCTCAACAGCTACGTGCTAGCCGCCAGCGGTGACGTTCCGAAACGCATTTCCTTGCAGGAAAACGGCATTACCTATTTTGCCGATCTCTCGGGCGGCCAGAAATCCGGCTGGTATTACGATCAGCGCACCAACCGCAGCTATATGGCGGCCCTGGCAAAGGATGCCCGCGTTCTGGATGCGTATTGTTACACCGGCGGATTTGGCGTCCTGGCGGCAACGCACGGCGCGCGCGAAGTGGTCGGGCTGGATTCGTCTCAGGCCGCGCTTGGCCTTGCAGAGGAAGCCGCCGCGGCAAACGGAGTGGCGGACGTCTGCCGCTTCGCAAGAGGCGATGTGTTCGAAGAATTGGAGCGGCTCGCGCAAGGAAAAGAGCGGTTCGATATCGTCGTTTGCGACCCGCCGCCCTTCGTGCCGGCCCGCAAGGATCTGGAGCCCGGCGCCCGCGCCTATCGCAAACTGGCGCGGCTTGCCGCCCAGCTTGTCAGTCCCGGTGGCTTTCTGTTTCTGGCATCGTGCTCGCACAACATTCCGGCGGACCGGTTCGCGGACGAATGTGCCGCCGGTGTTTCACGGAACCGCCGGGGCGCCGCGCTCATTCACGAAGCCGGCGCAGGCCCCGACCATCCGGTGCATCCCATGCTGCCGGAAACGGCGTATCTCAAGGGGCTGGTGTACGCGGTGGGCGAGTGAGTGGTGAGTGGAAGGCCGGCCCGGCTCCGCCTCTTCACTACTCACTATTCCCTACTCGCTACTCACTCACCTAAATTTCCGTCTGCGAACCCAATTCGACGACGCGGCCCGGTGGCAGGCGATAGAACTGCGCGGCCTCCAGCGCGGATGCGTAAAGCCGGATGAAAAGCTTTGTCTGCCACAGCGGCATGGCCGACGCGCGAGCCGGGACCAGCGTTTCGCGGCGGATGAAGAACGTCGTGGTGTCGAGATCCAGGACCAACCCGTAGGGGCGGGCCGCTTCAAGCGCGGCAGGCACATCAGGCGTTTGGAAGAACCCATAGTGAATCTCGACGGTATAGAAGCCTTTGCCGAGCTTCTTCACGGTCAGGCGCTTCTCGGGTTTCACAAACGGCACGTCCTGCACATCCACGCGCAGGAAAATCACGCGCTCATGCAAAACCTGATTGTGCTTGAGATTGTGCAGCAGAGACCCCGGTACTTCATCGACGCGCGGCGTGATGAAGATCGCCGTGCCCGACACCCGGATGGGGGTTTTGTCGGCGCGTTCAAGGAACCGGTCGGTGGAAATGCCGCCGCCATAGGCCTTTTCCAGCACTGCCCGGCGGCCCACGCGCCACGTTTCCATGACCAGGAAGACACCGGCGGCGATCGCAATCGGTAACCATGCACCTTCGACAAGCTTGAGCGAGACCGCCCCCAGGAAGGTCAGGTCGGTCAGAATGAACGTCCCGAACGCGACGACAATCCAGAACGGCTTCCAGTGCCATTGCTTGATCACCACGATCATTCCGAGGAACGTCGTAATGGTCATCATGCCGGTCACGGCCATGCCATAGGCGGCGGCCAGCGCGTCGGAGTTCTTGTAGATGAGAACGATGGCGATCACGCCGATCAGCAGCAGCGAATTGGCGCGCGGCACAAAAATCTGGCCGTAATCGGTCGCCGAGGTGTGGCGGATTTCCATGCGCGGCAACTGGCCGAGCTGCACCGATTGGCGCGTAATCGAGAACACGCCTGAGATCACCGCCTGGCTCGCAATGATGGTGGCCACCGTGGCCAGCGCAACCAGGGCGTAGTGAAAGCCGGGGGGCGCCAGCGCATAGAATGGATTTTGAAGCGCCGCAGGGTCGTTAAGGATCGCGGCGCCTTGGCCGAGATAATTAAGAATCAGGCCGGGAAGCGTAATCGCAAGCCACCCCATCCGGATTGCGGTGCGGCCGAAATGGCCCATATCGGCGTAGAGCGTCTCAACGCCCGTTACAGTCAGGACGATGGAGCCAAGCGCAACGAAAGCCGTCCAAGGCTCGTATACGAAGAGACGGATGCCTTCCCAGGGATTGAGGGCGAGAAGAATCTGCGGCGTCGTGATAATGGCCCGGACACCCAGAACGCCGATGACCAAGAACCACAGCAGCATGATAGGGCCGAACAGCCGGCCGAGTTTTCCCGTGCCGCGGTTCTGAATGAGAAACAGTCCGAACAGAATCACCAGCGTAATCGGCAACACCATCGGCCCGAACGCGGGTTCTTCGAGTTTCAGGCCTTCCACGGCCGAGAGAACCGAAATCGCGGGCGTCAGCATGCCGTCGCCGAAGAACAACGCCAAGCCTACGACGCCGGCAAATCCGATGGCTGTCTTCATGCGCCGGGACAGACCGGGCGAGCGATGCGCCAGCGAAGCCAGCGCCACCACGCCGCCTTCGCCTTTGTTGTCGGCCCGCAGAATGAAGACGATGTATTTGACCGTCACGATGATGATCAACGACCAGAAGATCAGCGAGATGGCGCCTATGACGGCATCCCGCATCGGCATATGACCGCTGGTCGCGAGAACGGACTGCCGCACGGCGTAGAGCGGGCTGGTGCCGATGTCGCCATACACCACGCCAAGCGCGCCCAGCGTCAGCCAAGCTTGCCGCTTACGCCATGCTGCACGCGACGTCGTCGCCGGAATACCCCGGCCGCGCGCGGCTTCGGTCCTGGACAAAATGTTCACGGGAAAAGGTACTCGCGGATCATCCGATACCGGCTGCCGGCCGAAAGCGGCCTATTCTGCAAGAATGCACTTACAACGCCTCGGCTTTCGGGAAGGTTTCTTTGCCCGAAGGTCGCGGAAAATACGCTTCGGCTCCCGCCGCCTCAAGCCCTAAGCTGCCGCAGGGCGTTTTTCTTTTAAGTGATTGAAATAAATGCGGAAATTATCCGGACTCAGTCCAATGTGCGGCGATAGCGCAACAGGGCGACCGATCCGGCGATGAGCAAAAAGAGAAGAAGCGGCCAGATATTCGGCCAGATCTCGGCCGCGCCGTTCCCCTTCAAAAGGATGCCACGCACGATGCGCAGGAAATGCGTGTTGGGCAGGCCTTCGCCAAGATACTGCGCCCAAACCGGCATCCCGCGGAACGGAAACATAAAGCCCGACAGAAGAATCGACGGCAGCAGAAAGAACACCGTCATCTGCATCGCCTGAAGCTGGTTCTTGGCAATTGTCGAAAAGGTAAAGCCCAGCGCCAGATTGGCGGCGATGAAAACGCCCGTTGCCGCGATGAGCAGTGTCAGCGAACCGAACATCGGGACGTGAAACACATAGCGCGCGCCCAAAAGTATAAGCGTCGCTTGAATATAGCCGATCAGGACGTAGGGAATGATCTTGCCCAGCATCACCTCGAATGGGTGCGCGGGCATGGCGAGCAGATTCTCGAACGTCCCGCGCTCGCGCTCGCGCGTCATCGCCATCGACGTGACCATCACCATCGTCATGGTGAGAATGATTGCGATCAGTCCCGGCACGATGTTGTACTGCGTGATGCCTTCGGGATTGTAGCGGCGCTGAATAACCGGTGTGAACGGCCGCTTGGCGGCACGAACAGAGAGCGGCCCGACCAGATCGTCCCGAAGCGCCGATGTCGCGAGTTCGGACATCGCGGCAAGCGCATTTCCCGCCGCGACCGGATCGGTGGCATCCGCTTCGATCAGCATTTGCGGACTGAGGCCGCGAACGAGATCGCGTGCGAAATTGACGGGGATCGTGATGACGAACGTCACATCGCCCCGATCCAGCATGCGGTCGCCTTCCCCAGGCGAATGGGCGATGGCGACAATGTCGAAATATTGCGAGTTTTTCAGCGCCGCTGCGATGGAGCGCGCATAGACACTGTCATCGGCAATGTGGAGCGCCGCCGGCAAATGCCGCGGATCGGTGTTGATGGCAAAGCCGAACAGCATCAACTGCATAATCGGCACGCCGACCATCAGCCCAAACGTCATGCGGTCGCGGCGCATCTGGATGAATTCCTTCACCAGGATGGCGTAGAGCCGCGCCAGAGAAAAACCGTCTTTCATTGCGCTTTCACCTGGCCTTGCAGGTGGATGAACACGTCTTCAAGGCTTGGCGCTTCTTCGCGCACCGCGATGTCCTTCCCCTCCCGCAAAGGCGCGACAGCCGATTCCAGCGCGAGACGGTCGTGTCCGCTGACGTGCAGGGCCGCGCCGAAGAAGGCGATGTGCTCGATGCCCGGCCTGCCTTCGAGCTGCGGCAGATATTGGCGTACATCGCGGCCCTGCAGTGTGAAGGTGAGCAGGCCCGATTGCCGGATCACGTCAGCGACGGTGCCGCGCGCGATGATGCGGCCCAGATTGATGTAGACAATGCGATCGCAGCGCTCGGCTTCGTCCATGTAATGCGTGCTGACCAGAACGGTCAGGCCCGTTTGACTCAAGCGATGGATTTCTTCCCAGAATTCGCGCCGCGCCTGGGGATCGACGCCCGCTGTCGGTTCATCGAGAAGCAGCAGCCGCGGGTTGTGCAACATGCAGGCGGCAAGCGCGAGGCGCTGCTTCCAGCCGCCGGACAGTTCGCCCGCAAGCTGGTTTTGCCGCGCCTTCAAGCCGAGCCGCTCCAGCGTGGCATCTACTTTCGCCCGGCGATCTGGAATGGCGTAAACCCGCGCCACGAATTCCAGGTTCTCGCGGATGGAAAGGTCTTCCCAAAAGCTGAAACGCTGCGTCATGTAACCGACCTGGCGCTTGATGGCGTCGGGCTCGCGCAGGACGTCATGCCCCAGACAGGCGCCTTCTCCCGCATCGGGTTTCAGCAGGCCGCACAGCATGCGGATGGTGGTGGTCTTGCCGCTGCCATTGGGTCCGAGAAATCCCCAGACCTGTCCTTCCGGCACCGCGATATCGACGCCATCGACGGCGACTTTGCGGCCAAAGCGCTTGGTTAGTCCGTGTACGTCGATAGCAAGTACACTCATGGCGCGGACGGCGCCGGCGTTACTGTTTCGACCGGCCACACTTCGACGGGGACACCGAGCCTTACCGTCAGGCCGTCGGCAACGCGGGCTTCCACCTTGAACACCAGCCGCTCGCGATTGCCGATGCTGTAGATGACAGGCGGCGTGAATTCGGCTTGCGCGGCGATGAACCGGACCGTGCCGGTCATGTTCGCGGCGCAGCCATCGCAGGAAATGTGTACCTGCGTGCCCAATTTGAGGTTTGCCACCCGCGCTTCCGGCACGAAAAACCGCACGAACACATTGGCAGGCGGCAGAAGCGCAACGACAGGCGATCCCGCCGTCGCGTATTCGCCCTGGCGGAAATAGACGTCCTGTACTTCGCCTCCAACAAGGGCATGCACGGAGCGTTCGGACAGATTGAACTCCGCGGTGGTGAGATTGGCCTCGCCCTGACGCGCTTGCGCCTCGGCTTGGCGGCGTGCCGCAGCGGCTTGCGATTGCAGTGCGATAGCTTGGTTCTTCTGCGCGCGAACGCCGTCGAAGGCTGCCTGTGCCGCCTCCAAATCGCGCCGGGGAGAGCCGCCGATGCGGACCAGGTCCTGCTGACGCGCCAGTTCCTTTTGATTGCGCGCTATATCGGCATCCACTTGCGCCTGCTGCGCTTGGGCCTGCGCGATCTGGGCGGTGGCTTGACCCGCCAATTCCTTGGAGCCTGTGATTTGCGCCGCGGCGTTGTCGCGCGCCGCCAATTCGCGTGTCGCGTCCAGCGTGAAAAGGGCATCGCCCGGTTTCACCTGCGTGCCGCGCGCAATGTTCAGGCTGGTGATCCAGCCCGCCTGCGGGGGCGCGATCAGCGCAAGCTCGCCTTCGACATAGCCGAGCCAATGATCGTTCGCCGGTTGTTCGCACGCAGCCAGAGCAACGCAGATAAGACCGGCGAGAATGCGCCTCATAATACCTGCCCCTCTCGTGCAAGACCGTTCAGCAGCGTCGCGACATGCGCTTCGATGAAGCCCTCGTAATCGTAAGGTTCCGCGTCGAAGCGGGCGAAGGTCGTCCGCCAGATGGCGGCGAGCACAAGGGGGGCAATGCAAAGCCGCACCGCGTGCGGAACGGGCATTTCGCGGAATTCACCACGCGCCATGCCGGCCTCCAGCAGGCCGCCGAACAACGCCAATCCGCGCTCGATCACTTCCTCCCGATAAATACGCGCCAGATCGGGAAAATTCCCCGCCTCGGCAATCACCATCTTGGGCAGCACCACTTTGTCGCTTGTCGCTATGAAGTGGCCGAGATTGCGGAGCATGGCCGCCAGCAGAGGTGAAAACGGTCCTTCATGCCCGCGCGCCAGATCGGCGAGACGTAAAAGCTGCGGCCCGATCATCTCGCGCACCAACGCCCTGAACACGGCCTCTTTGCTGGGGAAGTAGAGGTAGATCGTCCCCTTCGACACGCCCGCGCGCGCCGCGATCTCGTCCATGCGCGCCGCCGCAAATCCCTTGTCCGCAAACACGGAGAGAGCGGCTTCGAGAATTTCCTGAGGGCGCGCGTGCTTGCGCCGCCGCCAGCGGGTGCTGTCGCCCCCATCTGTCTCTGACGAGGGCGCGGGGCCGGATGCGCTAGGCATAACAGGTTGAGTCATCACAATTTATTATTAACTGACCAGTCATTTATATAATAGGTACAGTCGTTCTGCAATGCTTCAATTCCCGGTGGGCGTCCCGTATGTTTTAGAGTTCAATGCTTCGAGGCGTGGCAAAGGAAAACCCAAGGTATGCGGCGGGCCACTCACCTGAAAGAACGCTTGTCTTATCAATGGCTTGATGGAGCGGTCTGATGGCCGTTCCGCGCTCCTCGCTGCCACAGGCAACCGGTGGAAAGCGGGTCACCGTCTGGCGCGCAGCAATGCTCACCGGCAGCGGGCTCGCACTTTTCGCCGTGGCAGCTCTTTATGTGGTTCTCGGGACGCCATCGGCAGGCGACATCCTTGCGCGCGTTCGCGGCGAACCTTCGATCACCCGTGGCTTCATCGGCATGGCCCAGTTCGGCCAATGGCGGCTGATCTGCGCGCCCGGCCCGGCGCCCTTGAACGGACTTACTCCGCCTGCGGGTGTACCCGCACCGGTGAACGCGCCTGCCGCGAATGCCTGCCGCATCAATCAGGAAATGCCTGCGCCTCAGGAGAAGGAGGTCGCGGCCTCCCAGGCAGCAAAGGTTCTTATCGCCGCCAATTTCAGCCTTGTCGGCGAAAGGCGCTCCCCCGTCGCCATGCTGCGCTTGCCGCCAACCGCCAGACCCGGCGACGTCATCGCAGTGCGCTTTGACGATGGGACAACCGTCAAGACCGTGGTGCGCGATTGCGCGGAGGCGGAGTGTTTCGCGACCGGCGCGCTCACGGAGGGCGACTGGACGCGTCTTACCGTGGCGCGCAGCCTGCAGGTGACGTTCCCCGTCGCCGGCCGGCAATGGGTCTTGCTCGATCTCTCCGTCGAAGGCCTGCCGGCGGCGATTGCCGCTTTGGCGCGCGCTGAGAATCCGCCGGGTGCGTAACTACTTTGTCGCCAGAACCATACGCGCCGCATCGCCGTCGCGTTCGACCGACAGCACCTCAAAACCTTCGGTGTGGCACATATGCGGCACGTCGATCGGCGCCATGGGATCGTCCGTCATGACAAGCACGGTCGTGCCCGCGGCCGCCCGCGAGAGGTGACGGCGCGCCAGAAGGGCAGGCATCGGGCATTTCAACCCGCGCAGGTCCAGCACTTCTGGATTTGTGTCCGTTTTTGCTGCCATATCGCTTGACCCGCAACCGCTCCCACCTATTCTTCGTCTCGCTTTTACGGCAGTGGGGGCGATTCGCCGATGGCTTTGTCCGATGCGGTGACTCGAGAAGCCGTATATGTCGCCGCAGTCGCGCGCACGCTGATGCTCACGCGCCATGTGCGGCCAGACGCAAAGCTGACCATCGCCGATTGGACCGAACGCTGGGCCCGCGAACGTGGCGATCAGCCCGCGATCTTGCAGCAGGACCGCGTCGTTACGTGGCGCGAACTGGATGCGGGCGCAAACCAATATGCCCGCTGGGCGAAATCGCTGGGCCTGCAAAAGGGCGATGTCGTCAGCATCCTGATGGAGAACCGCCCCGAATTCATCATGGCCTGGCTCGGCCTGCTGAAAGGCGGAATGGTCGCCGCGCTTATCAACACCCATCTCACCGGACAGCCCTTGGCGCATTCGATCGGCCTTGCCGGGGCAAAGCATCTCATCCTCGGTTCCGATCTGGCGGACAGCTACGCGGCGGCTCTGTCCGGAATGGCCTCGCATCCCACGCTCTGGGCCACCGGCGGCCATGTCTCGACGGGCTGCGAAAATCTGGACGCGGCGCTTTGCGCGCAATCCGATGCGCCGATGCCGCCGGACTGCCGCGACGACATCTTCTGCCGCGACAAGGCGCTCTACATCTACACCTCCGGCACCACCGGCCTGCCGAAGGCCGCGAATATCAGCCACATGCGCCTGCTGCATATCATGAGCGCCTTCCAGGGCGCGGTGAACGCCGGCGCCGATGACCGCATGTATGATGTGCTGCCGCTCTATCATTCCGCCGGCGGCATCGCGGCGCTGGGACCGCCCTTTCTGGGCGGCGGCTCGCTGGTGATACGGACACGATTCTCGGCGACGGAATTCTGGGAGGATTGCCGCCGCTACCGCCCGACCGTGTTCCAATATATCGGCGAATTGTGCCGCTACCTCGTCAACACGCCCGAACATCCCGACGAACGCGCGCACAATCTCAAAATCGCCATCGGCAACGGTTTGCGGCCGGAAATCTGGTCGCGCTTCCAGTCGCGCTTTGGCATTCCGCATATCATGGAATTCTACGGCGCCACCGAAGGCAATGTCGGCATGATCAATTACGACGGCAAAGTCGGCGCCATCGGCCGCGTGCCCTGGTATGCCCGCGGCATCCAGAAGATCAGGCTTGTGCGCTACGATCTGGACAAAGGCGCGCCGGCCCGCGGCGCCGATGGTTTGTGTACGGAAACGTCCGGTGGCGAAATCGGCGAAGCCATCGGCAAGATCGATCCCAACGATCCGCGCTCGCGATTCGACGGTTACACATCGACACAGGAAACGGAGAAGAAAATCCTCCGAGATGCCTTTGCCAAAGGCGATGCCTGGTTTCGCACCGGCGATCTGATGCGGCGCGACGGCCACGGCTATTTCTATTTTGTCGACCGCACCGGGGACACATTCCGCTGGAAAGGCGAAAACGTCGCCACCTCGGAAGTGGCCGAAGCACTCTCGGTCTTTCCGGGCGTCAAGGAAGCCAATGTTTACGGCGTGGAAGTGCCGGGCGGCGAGGGCAAGGCCGGTATGGCCGCGTTGGTGACCGATGCGCGTTTCGACTTGAGCGCCCTTGCCATCTATCTGGAAAAAAACCTGCCGTTTTTCGCGCGGCCGATCTTCCTGCGTTTCCAGCAGGAGATCGAAGTCACCAGCACCTTCAAGCAGCGGAAAATCGAGCTGCAGAAGGAGGGTTTCGATCCCTCCGTGATCGCCGATCCGCTCTATGTGCGACTGGCGTCAGCTGCGGACTACACCCACCTGACGCCAGATCTGTATCGCGGTATTTGCGACGGCAAAACAAAACTCTAACCGGTATTTCAGGACGCATTGCGCCGGCTTGCGTGTGGTCTTCCGCTTCCGGGCCGCTGACGGCCGAAAATCGCGGCGATAGGATAGCGGTGATTCGCACGCGGGGGACGCGGCAAAGACAATCGGAGGGGTACATGCCGCGCCGCTTCTTTGCGCCCGATGGAGCTAACAGCGGAGGCATCATTATTTCGCACGGCACGGAAGACGGGCGCGTTACGTTGACCATCGGCGGCCCCTATCTGCACATCCAGGCGGAGGGAGAGGCGAGAGGTGAGTCGCTTGTGCGCTGTGTGCGCGAGGCCCTCGACGCCGGCCTGATCCATAAGAACACGCGCAGCTTGATCGATCTGACTCTGTTCACCGGATCGATCGATTGGAAGGCGCTGGGCGACATCCGGGACATGGTACCGTGGGGCGAAGGACGCGAAACGCGCGTCGCTTATCTCGTGCGCAACAGCCGCTTCGCGGCCATCGTCAGGGTTGTCGAAGTTCTGTTTGGGGGAATGCGCCACCACACATTCGCCAGCCGCGAAAAGGCGCTTGCCTGGCTTGTCCCGGAAGACGCTATCGAGGTTGAAGCGCAAGGATAGGCAAAAGGGGCAGCACAAAGGACACTGTTATCCCTCGCGGCCGGCCGTCACGTTCAAATCGCGGATCAGCCCGTTCGCGATGGAATACACCCAGCCATGGACCCAAAGGTCTTGCCCGCGCGCCCATGCATCCTGGACGAACACGTCGGATGCGACGTTCCGCACCTGCCGGATGATGTTCAACTCGCAGAGCCGGTTCATCCGCGCGGCATCATCGGCAATAACGTCCAGCTCCGTACGATGATCGTGCGCGATTTCGCGGATGGGATGCAGCCAGTGGTCCACCAAGCCGCGCCGTTTGCCGTCAACCGCCGCAGCGATGCCGCCGCAGCCATAATGGCCGACGACCATGACGTGTTTGACGCGCAAGACGTCGACGGCGAACTGCAGCACTGAAAGGTAGTTGGCGTCCTGCGGCGGCGCGAGATTGGCGACATTGCGGTGGACGAACAACTCGCCGGGATCGAGATCGACAATTTCGTTCGCCGGCACGCGCGAATCCGAACAGCCGATCCACAGATATTCCGGCGCCTGCTGCCCCGCCAGCCGCTTGAAGAAGCCAGGGTCCGCGGAAATCTTCCGCTGGGCCCAAGCGCGATTGTTCGCTTTCAGAAGGTCGAGCATGGTTGAGCCTCTAGCGCGCCTCCGAAGCTGCGGCAACCCTGTCGTTTAACGGTCACTGCCTCCCCGGCGACGTCGCTGCCCAGATCTCCGAAAACAAAGAACGGCACAATCCGCCGTTCCACGCGAACAGAGGCCCAGCGTTTCCGCCGGGCCTCCGCTCGCTGAAGATGGTTCAGGTCTCAGAATGCGAACTGCAAGCCGGAAACGCTGGCGATCGTGCCCAGCGTACCGGTGCGGTGATGCGTGACCAGCGGCATGGGACCATCGGTGTAGAATTTCAACCCGACCATCCACGTGTCGCCGTGACCGCCGCCGTTGGACAGATCGGTCCGCGTATAGCCCCCGAAAACGGAAATGGGCGTCGCTTCGGAGAACAGATATTCCGCG
>Ga0114969_10001746_pt1 | contig 18292 bp, 10 predicted proteins | sample M_130807_MF_Meta_FD_87316 | JGI IMG/M metagenome (GOLD analysis project Ga0114969, IMG submission 87316) | Freshwater microbial communities from Lake Montjoie, Canada to study carbon cycling - M_130807_MF_MetaG | ecosystem: Environmental > Aquatic > Freshwater > Lake | place: Lake Montjoie...
AGACGTCGGGATCGTGCAACCGCCCGGCGTCCGCCAATCCGCGCAGACGCGCGTCCGGGATCGACGACCACAGGAAATAACTCAAACGCACCGCCAGCTCGTGGTCGGATACCGGGCCCGCCGCGTTGCCCGCCACCGGCGTCTCCGCCTTGTACAGGAATGCCGGCGCCACCAGGACCCGGGCCAGCATCAACCGGGTCGCGTCGTCGTGGGCCAACCCCTCCGACCGCAACCGCGCATACAGGGCGCGCAGTTCCGTCTTCTCGGCGTCGCGCAAGGGCCGCCGGTACGCGCGGTCCGCGAATTCCAGCACCGCGTCCACGTGCCGCGGCTCGGTCTCCAGCTGCCATTTCCTATAGGCCGCCGCCCGTTCATGGATCGGCTTCCCCAGTGGCTCGAACACCTTCGGGTCCGCATCCTGCGTCGCGTATTCCATCAGCTGCGCGAAGGCATCCACCAAAGTCAGCGCGTCCTGGCTCACGTACCGCAACTGCTCCCACAACCGGTCCAATTCCGCCGCCCCGGCGTCGTCCAGCATCAACCGCTTGAGGTGGTCGTCTTCCCGGTAGAACAACGTCAGCGTCACCACCTCGTCCACCGGCACGATCTTCGCATAGCACAACGCCGCCGGGAACCAGGCCCGGAACTCGTCCAGCGCCCGCCCCAACCGCGCCGCCGACTCGCCGCCCTCGCCCACCAGCACCGGCAATCCCGGGCGCAACGGCGGCACCGCGCCCGCCACCGCCACCCGCGCCTCCACCTGCGCGCTGCCGCGCGAGCCCGTCGCCCGGTGCAGCGTCGCCGACGCCACCAACTCGCAGCCTTCCGCCAGATCCGCGGGCAACCGGAATTCCACCACGGCCGGAGCCTGCACGCACAGCGCCGACGCCTCCACCGCCCCGCCGGCCGGATGTTTGCCGAACAACGCCGGATCCGGACCAAACGCGTCCCCAGCCACCCCGCCCCTGGTCGCTCCCACGTGCCGTGCCGACAGGGCCCGGAAAAACGGCCCGCCCAACGACGCGATCTGCCGGTACAGGACGGTGTCCGGATGCGCCGGGTCCTTCGGCGGCCCGGACACCAGCAACGCCTGCACGGCCGCCGCCAACGCGCCGCGTTCCACGCCGGCCGGCGTCGTGCGCCATTTCGAAAGCAACGACCCCGCCGGCAACACCGGGCCCGCATCCCCCGCATCCGGCTCCGTGTAGAAATGCCACACGCCCGGATGCCCCGCCCCGTCCGCGTGCGGATTGCCCCCGAGGACGTCGGGCGAAACCTCGCGCGCCAGATCCCATTCGGTCCCGCCGTCGCCCGCCGCGCGGATGGTGAGATCCACCGCGGTCAGGTCGCACGAGTGGTTGCCATCGCGCGACCCCACGACGACGGAAACCAGGTCGCCCTTGCGGACGGCGACGCCTTCGAACGGCCCGGCGGAGACGACCTTGCCGCCCTGGGTGGCTCCGGAGGCGAGGCGCTGGCGCGAACCGCCGCGGCGCAATTCGAGCGACCAGACGATGCCATTGCCGCACTCCGGGTGCGCGTGCGCGACGCTGGCGGCGATCCGGACGATGCCCTCGACGGGGCTCTGCCACCCGGCCGCGACCCGGAGTGTCGGCGAGGGATGCATAACGACCCCGTGGGGCTTGAGATTGCCCGGGATACGGACCGCTTTGCCCGAGGCATTGGCCATGAAACTCGGCGTCTCGGGACTGCCCCAGCCCGAAACGAAATCGAAGCCTGCCACGTTCCGGAGTTTTCCGGCGAAATGGCCGGTGACGACCGTCGGGCCGCCGGAAGCGATGCCGAGGAAATCGAGCCACGCGCCCAGCACGGCCGGTTCGACGCCATGCTTCCGGGCCAACCCTTCCAGATCGACGTTCCCGGAAGCCGCCTCCACCTCGGCCACCGCCGCCAGACATCCGGCCGCGCCCTGGAAAACGGGGCCGCGCCGCAACGCGACGAGATTCGCGGCCGTCGCGCGAAGGTCGCGCAACGGCAGATCGGGCCGGCCCGGGGCCACCAACCGCGGATTCTCCCAGACCACGAAATCGTCGGTGCCACCATCGCCCGCGTCGGTCGCCACCAACTGCAGCGCGACGGACTCGCCGACGCCGGCGGCGGGAATCTTGAGACGGACTTCCTGGCGGGTAGCGATCGGGCTGACGGGTTCGAGGTAACCCTTGGGGCCGCCGACCTTGCCGACATGCCCGACGCTGGAGAATTTCCACAGGGCCTGCTGCCACCTGCCGATGTCGGCCACGATGGCGGGCACATCGCCGGGTTTGGCCGTTTTCCAGCGCCGGCGGAGATCGTCGAGCAAGGGGGACGCCGTCCCGCCGTCGAGCAAACGCGCCAATCCGCCGAGATATTTCGGACTCAGGTCGCGTTCGCGCGCGATCGATTCGACCGAACGTTCGCCGGTGGCCAGGGCATCGCGTTCCGCGACCAAGGCCTCCAGATACGGTTCCAGGGGCAGGCGTCCGCCCTCGTTGGTGTCCCACTGCAGTCCCTGGAGATTCACGCGGGTCGCGCCCCGGGAATCGGTGTAGCGCCGGTAAAACGCGCGGATCCGGCCCATCAGGTCGTCGGTCCAATCGCGACGCGACGCGTGCGGGGAAAAGCGGATGCCATCCGGCAGGAGCACGGCGTGCGCGGCGACGTCCTTCCCCGCCGCGAGGTACTTGTCGAGGAGCGCCGGTGACATCACGAGCGCGTTGCCGGTGTTCACGAAGCCCTCGCCGGCGGCGCCATCGACGGGAAACTCCCGCGCGGGATCCAACGAGTCGACGCCGGTGAGGTCGCGAAGGGTGTGGGTATACTCGGCGTTCGAAAGCCGGCGGAGGACGACGGGACCGGGGTCGCCGGCGCGGGACGCGGCGATCTCGTCGAGGACGGCCTCCGCCCACTCGAGCAACAACGTGCGTTCCGCGGACTCGGGCTGGGGCTTTTCCTTGGGCGGCATCTCGCGGTTCGCGAGTTGCTCGGCCACGGCCTGCCAGATTTTCGGTTGCCGTTTCACGTCGGCCACCGACGCAAACCGCTCGAGATCGAGGTCGCCCTTGTGTTTCTCGGCCGAGTGACAGCCGGTGCAATACTTGGCGAGCAGGGGCCGGACGGTCGTGTCGAAGGCTGCCGGTGCGGCCGTCGCGTGCCAACCCATCGCGGCGGCGACGCCGAACAGCGCCGCGGCAAAGCGGCGACGGGCCGGCCCAGTTCTGGAGATTCGGCGGTGCGTCATCGGGGGGAGCTGGCCGAAGATGGCACCCGATGCCGGCCGAACTCACGCCTTATCGCTTCCCACGAATGGGCGAGGCCCTCAGTCCATTTCCATCACCGCGGCGCCGAACGTGAACCCACCGCCGAACGCCGCCAACCCCACGCGCCCTGCCCGGCCGGCCGCCGCCATTTCGGCGAGAACGATCGGGATGCTCGACGAGGAGGTGTTGCCGTAGCGCGCGACGTTGCTCACCACCCGGGATGCCGGGACCCCGGAACGTTGCTGGGCCGCCGCGATGATTCGTCCGTTGGCCTGGTGCGGCACGATCCAATCGAGGTCCGGCACCTTCCACCCGGCCTCGGCGCACGCCCGCTGCAGCATCGCGTTCATCTGGCGCACGGCGAGCGGGAACACCTTCACGCCGTGCATCTCCACCGGCGCGCAACCCGACGGCGTGATGCGGCCGAGATTCAGGATGCTGCCGTCCTCGCCCCGCGCCGAGAGCATGGGCCGACGCAACCGCATCCGGCACGAGGCCATGTTCGCCGCTCCCCGCACCACGGTCGCCGTCGCCGCGTCCCCGAACACGATCGCCGTGTCGAAATCGTTGGGATCGAGAAAGCGCGACATCGCCTCGGCCGTCACCACCAGCACGTTCGCCGCCGGCCGGGCCCGGCACAGGTCGTGGGCCACCTGCAACGCGTACAACCACCCGCTGCACGCCGCCAAAATGTCGGTGGCCTGCACGTCCTTCCCGGCGCCGGACCGCGACAACTCGTGGTGCAACCGGCACGCCAGACTCGGACTGATCGACAAAGGCGTGCTCGTGCTCACGAGGATCGCGTCGAGATCCGCCAATCCCAATCCCGCCGTCGCCAACGCCTGCCGCGCGGCCGCCGTCGCCAGCGTCAGCACGGTCTCGTCGGGACCGCAGTAATGCCGCGTCTCGATTCCCGTTCGCTGCACGATGTCCGCCGGCGTCCGGCCCGGGAACCGCGCCGCCAATTCCTCGTTTTGCACCGTCACCGACCCGGTGACGAACGCGATTCCCGTCAAGCCGACGAGGTCGGCCGAATTCGAGGCGGGCCCCGCCTGCACCGAGGGATCGGACCGCGCGGCCACCGCCGCCGGGGTCCCGGCCCGGCGACGCACCTCCGGCTTCGGGTCGGACGGCACGCGGCGCACCACGGCCGGCGCGTTCGCATGCCCCGCGATCCGTGCCAAAGGCGTGCCCACCTTGACGGTCTCGCCCGGCGGCAGGAGCGACGCGATGGTGCCTCCCACCGGCGCGCGCAGGTCGAAGGTCGCCTTGTCCGCCTCGCATTCCGCGAGCAAGTCCCCCGCGCGGATCGCATCGCCCACGCGGACTTTCCATTCCACCACCGTCACGTTCTGGTCGGCCGGACTCGATCCCACCGCCTCGAGGACGAACACGCCCGCCCCCTCGCCGATGGCCTCGGGCCACGTCACCTCGAGGTCGCAGAGTTCCGCCGCGGCGGCGAGGATCCGACGCAACGACGGCAACACTTCCAGTTGGTTCACGTAGTTGCACGGCACGTGGGTATCCGGTCGCGTCACCCGCCGCACCGCCACCGGCACGCCCGCGTGTTCCGCGATCGTCGCGACCACCTCCGCGCCGAAGCCGCCGGAGTGGTTGTCCTCGTGCACCACGATCACCCGCCGGGCCCGCCGGGCCGCCGCCAGCACCGCCTCGGAATCCCATGGACTGATGGAACGCAGGTCCACGAGGCCGCAGGACACGCCCGCGGCGCGCATCGCCTCCGCCGCCCGCCGGCACAGGGGCACGGTCGCGCCCCAACTCACCAGCACCACCTCGTCGCCCTCCATCCCGATGGCCGCGTGTCCCGGCACCTGCAGCAGTTTCCCCACGTCGCGCCGCGTCGCCACCGAGGCGTCGTTCAGCAGCATCTTCGGGTAGAGGAACAACGTCGGACGCCCCCCCGCCAACGCGCCCCGCAACAAGCCCGCCGCATCCTCCGCCGTGCTCGGCATCACCACGTCGAGTCCCGGAACATGGGCAAAGGTCGCCTCGAACGTCTGGGCGTGGAAGGGTCCCAACCCCGGCCGATACCCGCCGCAGGGAGCCAGCACCACCACCGGCGCGGTCCACCCGCCATCCGTCCGCCACCACATCGAGGCCAATTCGCTCGCGATCTGGTTGAACGCCAGCGGCAGGAAATCCGCGAACTGCACGAAAGCGACGGGCCGCCCCCCCGCCAACGCGCGGCCGATGCTCACGCCCACGATCGTGCTTTCCGTCAGGGCGGCATTCGTCACGCGCCCCGGGAAATCCCGGCTCAACCCGCGGGTCAACCCGAACACGTCGCCCTTCGGATCCTCGATGTCCTCGCCGTACAGGGTGACCCGGTCGTCCGCTGCCAATTGCTCGCGCAGGACGTCGCGCATCGCCTCCAGCATGGTGCGCGAACGCCCGTCGGGCGCGTCGCCCACCCCCGCCGTCGTCGCGGGTCCGGTCCAAGGCGCGCGGGCGTCGTGATTGGCCGTCGGGTTGGGCGCCGCCAGCGCCGGTTCCACCGCCGCGCGGACGGCCCGATCCGCCTCCGCCGCGATGGCATCCAGTTCCGCTCCCGCGACCCCCGAGACGGCAAGGCGCGAGGCGAGGACCCCGATGGGATCCGAAGTCGCGCGCGCGCGCTCCAACTCGGATTCCCCGCGGTAGACCCGTTCGTCGTCGGCATTGGTGTGGTGGGTGAGGCGTTCGACGGCGACGACCGCGAGCAACGGTCCCTCGCCGGAGCGGACCCGACGGACGAGATCGCCGAAAGACCGGTGGCATTCCCAGGCATCGCGCCCGTCGAGGCGTTCGATCGGCATGCCGTGGAACTCGGAGGCGGGACCCGACGGACGATCGTAGAACGTCTTGGCGCGCGTGTGCGTGGAGATGGCAAGGCCATTGTCCTCGACCAGGAACAGGACGGGCAGGCAGGAGCGGACGGCCTCCGCGATGGCCTCGAGCACCTCGCCTTGCTGGGTGGTGCCATCGCCCATCGCGCACACGACGACGGGCATGGATCTCGAAGTTCCGGCACGACCGCGTCGCGCCACCAATTCATGGGCGACGCCGACCGCCTGGAGCGCGTTGTTGCCCACGGGACCCACCAGACTGAGGACGTGGAGATCCGGCGCGCTGAGATGGGCGCTCATCTGCCGGCCGGCGGAATGCGACCGCGCGGTGCACAGGAGACTGTGAAAGAACTGAACCGGGGGAATGCCCCGGGCCAGCATCAGGGCCTTGTCGCGGTAGTGGAGGTGCAACCAGTCGTCCGAAACCAGATGCGCGGCCAGGGCCGCCACCGCCTCGTGGCCACTGCCGCCGACGTGGAAAAACGCCTCGCCACGATTGACGAGTTCCATTTCGACGCGGTCCAGATGCCGGGCCAACTGCATCCAACGCAACAACTCCAGCGCGCGCGGCAACTCGGGGCGCGGGATGGATGGCGTGGGCACGTCGGACAACAGCGGTTCGGAACCGATTTCGCGGCCAGAATCTACGATGGGAGTCCCTTCCGGAACCGAGCCCAAGCCTTGAGGCATGGAGAGAGCCTAGCCGACCGGGCCCCTTCGACGCCAGCGCGGGCTCTGGCCAAAATCAACGGGCACCCCCTGCCCGGAACCCACCCACGGCCAATGGCGTGGAGTCGGGAACGAGGGCGGGGAAACATTGGAGCGGGTGGAGGGAATCGAACCCTCCTAGCCAGCTTGGAAGGCTGGAGCTTTACCACTAAGCTACACCCGCAGTACCAACTTCTTCAAATTGCCCGGCGACCGGCGACCTGTCAATGCGCCGGACAAAAACACCGGCCATCGGGAGCACGCGAACGCGGTCGTCGTCCACCAAACGGTCCCGATACAACCACCACGTTCGTCCGAGGCCAGCCCTGGCGAGTGTCCCGTCCCGTGTGGCGGCCGCATTCGCGGGGTCGGGCGACCTTCGGGAATCGGTGCCGGCGCACACCCGCGACACACACAAGCCGATCCGTCCGGAAGACTGGACCCAAGGTCCCGCCAAAAACCACGGAGGGACCCCGGAAGGGTGCCCACGCATCGAACCGGTGGACGAACGGTTTCCCCTGCCCGGTTTTCAATTTCACCCCGACGCCACGCACGGTAGGTTCGAACCGATGCGCGCACTGCTCCTTTCCGGCGGACGGATCATCGATCCCGCTTCCGGCCGCGACGAAACCGGCGACCTTCTGATACTCGACGGCCGGATCGCGACCGTGGGCCAAGACGCCGCTTCGAAGGCACCCGCGGACGCGGAACGGATCGATTGCCGCGGCAAAGTCGTGTGCCCGGGCCTCGTCGACCTCCACGTCCACCTGCGCGAACCCGGGCAGTCCGCGAAGGAAACCATCGCCACCGGCGCGAATGCGGCGGCCCGCGGTGGATTCACCACCATCGTGTGCATGCCCAACACCGCGCCCTCCATCGACAGCGCGTCGACGGTGGCGCTGGTCCAGGAAAAGGCCCGCCAGGCGGTGGTCCGCGTGGAAATCACCGGCGCACTCTCGAAAGGAATCGCCGGCGAGGAATTGGCCCCGATCGGATCCCTCGCCCGCGCCGGGGTGGTGGCGCTCACCGACGACGGTCATTGCATCCAGAACAACGACCTGATGCGGCGGGCCCTGGAGTACGCGCGCCAATTCGGCCTGCCGGTGATGGACCACTGCCAGGACTATGGCTTGGTCACCGACGGCGTGATGCACGAGGGCTACTGGAGCACGGTGCTGGGCCTGCGCGGTTGGCCCTCGGCCGGCGAGGAAATGATCGTGGCCCGCAACATCCTGCTCGCCGAGCAGTCGGGCACCCACGTCCATTGCCAACACCTCAGTTCCGCCGGCAGCATCCGCCTGCTCCGCGAGGCACGTGCCCGCGGCGTTCCCATCTCGGGCGAGGCTTGTCCCCATCATTTCGTCCTCACCGACGCCTGCGTCGCCGGCAGCGACGAGTTCTGGAGCGCGGACGGACTCGATCTCGCCGCACGTTTCTTCGAGGGCCACCCGTTGCCCGCGTGGCCGTCCTACCATACCCATTGGAAAATGAACCCGCCGCTGCGTTCCGCCGCGGACCGGGCGGCCGTCCTCGATGCCTTGGTCGACGGCACGCTCGACATCATCTCCAGCGACCACGCGCCCCACACCGAGGCCGAGAAGGAGGTGGAATTCGACTATGCGCCCTTCGGGATCGTGGGGCTCGAGACCGAGCTGTCGCTGTCACTGATGCAACTGTTCCACACCGGACGCCTTCCGCTACGGGAACTCCTCGCCAAACTCACGTGGAACCCGGCGAAGATGCTCCGACTCGACCAGGGACGCGGCACGCTGTCGGTCGGTGCGGTCAGCGACGTCACCGTGATCGATCCGGACCGTCGCTGGACCTGCGATCGGCACGACACCGCCAGCAAATCGCGGAACAATCCTTTCCACCAATGGCAACTGCGCGGCAAGGCGACGGCCACCATTGTTGGCGGACGGGTGGTCTGGAGGGATTAGGCGGGCACGCGCGGAACCAAACACCCGTCCGCGAACGGGGAGAACTTCCTGCCTTTCGGGCCGGCTTTGGCTAGGCCATCGCGGTGTACGAAACAGGCGCGGCGTGCAACAGGAGCACTTTCTTGACGGCCGTTTCGACGGTGTCGACCAGGAAGTCATGGTGGTCGTCGCCCACCCACGGCGAATTGACCATCACCGAGGTGCAACCGGCGACCTGCGCCGCCTTGGCATCCTGCCATTTGTCGCTGATCACGAAGGAACGGTCCAAGTCGAGGGTCCACTTGAACGCCGCTTCCAGGAACAGGCCCGGGTGGGGCTTGTAACACGGATGCGAGGAATCGTCCGAAGCGCACAGCAGGATGTCGTCCACCGGAAGCTTGTGCCGCAGCACCCGGTGCATCAGGTCGAGTTCGTTTCGGGGGAGATCACCGCGCGACACCGCCGGCTGGTGGGTGGCCACCAACACGACGAGGCCGGCGTCCTTGAGCGCCTGGACGAGCGGGCGGACGGATTCGATGATCTTGAACTGCTCCAGTCGCAAGGGCACCACGGGTTGGCCCCGCTGGACTTCGATGGCATTCAGGATCCCATCGCGTTCGAGGAATACGGCGGCTCTCATTCCCGAACTCGAGAGCATCACTCTTGCCAAATTCAGGAATGCCTCGCAACCCACGCTGCCACGTCGGAGGTATAGGGGGCCGTCCCGTCACCGACCGGTCACCCCGGCGCCACATCCGGGCCCCGGGGCAGCCCGGGTCACTCGGTCAATTCCGATGCCCCCCCGATCCGCTGCTCCATATCCTGCACGATGGGCAAAACCCGACCGAGCGTCGCCGCTTCCAACTGCCCCCGGTAGGCCTTGATGACGAAACGGGCGACCCCGATGGGATCCCCGTTGCGATCGTGCAACGGGTGGGTGACGACCGCGACCTTCTCGTTCTTGGAGTAGTACGCCCGGTTCTCGGCCAACACTTTCCTTTCGGTTTCACCCGCCGTTTTCCCAACTTCCGCGACGGCTTTGCCGGCCAGCAGGACCAGATCCTTGGATCCCGGCCTTCGTCCATAGATCTGGAGGTCCACCAGACGGGACTGGGCCTCCAGGGTCGTTTTCAATAGGGTCTCGGCGAGACTTTCCACCGGCCGATAATCGATCCGCAAATCCGAGAAATAGGAAATCGAGTCCGACTTGGTGAACAACGCGATCCGCCCGGACGAATGCGAGTTGTCGTTGAGGGTCGGGATCGCCGTGCGGCCGTCGAACTGGATGTCGATGGCGTTGCCCTTGCAACTCACGACCAACTCGTGCCATTCGCCGCGACTCACCGGGAGGTTGTTTCCGGTGGCCTCCCCGCGCTCGCCTTTCACGAACTTGTAGAACTTCACGTTGTTTTCCTTCGCGTTCGCGCGGACCACGTAGAAGTTCTTCTCGTCCTGCATCCGGAACGCCAACCCGGCCATTTGCTCCACCGCGCCCGAAACGATCTTGAACCGAAGTCTGGCGGTGAAGTCCTGGTAACGGTCGCCCCCGAACGCCAGCAAAGGGAAGCGTTCGTCCGTGGGGTCGGTCGAGACCTGGGCCAGGACCTCGCGTCGGGCGGTCTGCTCCGCCAACGGGCTGATCGGTTTGATCAAGGGCGGAACCGCGTCGAAAAGCACCTTCCATTCCCCGGGCTTCCCGCCACCCGCGAGCGCGGGCTTCCAACCGTCGGGCAACTTCCCTTCGGGTGCCGAGAAATCGAAGACCCGCTCCGCGGCCGAGACCGCGAGACAACTCGCCGCCGCCATCACCATCGCCAGATAACGCTTCACGCGGGACAGCATACCGCCCGCCCAGTGCCTGTCACCCGCCGGCATGAGGGCGCTCATAGCGCCACCATCGCCTTGATCACCCCGCTCGCGGGATCCATCCAGACCGGGAACACCGCCGGCACGTCGTCGAACCCGGCCTCGTGGGTGATCCACGGCCGCGTGTCGATCCGTCCCTCCTCGATCAGGGCGATGATCCGGGCGAAATCGGGCGCCAAGGCGTTGCGACTCGCCATCACGGTCAACTCGCGGCGGTGGAGGATCGGGGCGTGCGCGAAAGACACCTCGGCCTGGGTGATCCCCACGTACACCAAACGCCCGCCAAACGAACAGTACTGGAGGGCTCCGGACATCGACTTGTTGGAACCGGTCGCGTCCACCACGACTTCCGCGAAGTCGCCGCCGGTCAGCGCCGCGACGGCCTCGAGTTCCGACCCGTCGCCCCGGACCAGCACGGTGTCGGGCACCCCCATCACGCGGCGGACGAACTCCAACCGCTGTTCGTTGACGTCGAGGACAATGGTACGGGCACCGGACAGCTTGGTGAATTCGATGGTGCTCAACCCGATGGGTCCCGCGCCGATCACCAGCGCGGTCTCGCCGGCCACCGGGCCGCCGCGATTCACGGCATGGCAGCCGATGGCCAGGGTCTCGACCAACGCGAGCGGCGCGAACCCCAGCTTCCCGGAGACGTGCAGCTTCCGCGCGGGAACGGTGAACAGGCGCCGGAGACCGCCGTCGCAATGGACACCGAGGGTCTGGTTCGACTGGCAGCAGTTGGTGAGACCCCGCCGGCACGAATGGCACTTCTGGCAATTGATGTACGGTTCGACCGCGCATCGGTCCCCGATCCGCACGTTCGCCACCCCTTCCCCGACGGCCACCACCTCGACTCCAAGTTCGTGCCCCGGAATCCGGGGGTAGGAGAAAAACGGCATCTTGCCGAGGTACCCGCCGAAGTCGGTGCCGCAGATCCCCACGCGGTGGACCCTGACGACGGCATCGCCGGGCCCGGGAGCCGGCGGTTCGTCGATGTCGATGATCCGCCATTCGCGGGGTTTCTCGAGCTGGAGTGCTTTCATTTCGAAATCGCGGTTCGCGTGGCGGTCACGATGCCCCCGGGTCGCCGCACGCGGCAAGGACGCTGTGTTTCCGGGCCGTTACCCCGCGCCCACCCGGTCGTGCCACTCGAGCCCTCCCGGCAATCCATCCACCGCGAATTCAAGATGCAGGACGCGGCGGTGGGACGGACACAACGCCGGGGACGACGCGTGCAGCAACAGGGGTCGCATGGCCAGCAGCCCACCACGGGCCACCAGACACGTCGTCTCCCGGGTCGCCCGACGCCACCGCGCGATCCCCGCCCCGTCGAGTCGTCCCGCGCGATGGGATCCCGGCAGGACGCGCAGCGGTCCGTTGTCGGCGCCGCAGGCGTCCAGATGCCAACGCAGCACGAGCATGCGCGAGAGGATCTCCACGGGCGGGTGGACATGGGGCACCCCTTCCTTCGTGGACCAACCGTGGCAGCCGGGAAGTTCCCGGCGTTCGCGGACGGCGATCGCGGTGTCCTGATGCCAAGGCACGCGCCAATTGGCCGCGGGATTCTTGTCGAACCAAAGCGCTCGGACACAAAACGCTCCCGGACCCAGCAGGAGTCCTACCCATCCCGCCACACGCGGGTCGTCCACGAAGCCACGGACCGCGGGCACGTCGCGGAGGAGATTGCGCCGACCGGCCCCGCCTTCCCCGCCGCACGACGCGCAAAGGACGTCGAGGGTCGCGTCGTCGAGCGTGGCTCCGGCCAGGAGAAAACCGTCGAGATGGAACCGCGACCGTGCGTCGTCACCGGCCATCGCGCTCTCCCCGTGTTCCATGGGTTCCCCTCCAAACAACCGCGGCGTGTCCCGCCGGGGAACACGCCGCATGCGATCCAAACGTCGTCCCGGGATCAGGACAACCCGGTCAATTCCGGCGACTGCCCATCAACAGGCGCAGGACGTACCAGAACAGCAGCATGACGGACGCGAACAGTGCCAACGCGGCGGCCACGTGCTGGGTGGGGCCGTAGCGATGCATGATGTTCGACGTCGAATAGAGGATCGCGGCCGAGGCGAAGACCACCATCACGCCCGAGAACAGGAGGCCGAGGTCGAATCCGAAAGCGATGCTGGCGACGATGATTCCCATCGCGACGAAGCCCGCGATTTTCAGGATGCCGCCCAGGAACGAGAAATCCTTCTTCGTCGTGAAGGCCACGAAGGTAATCCCGAGGAACATGGCGCCGGTGATGGCGGCGGCCATCGGGATGACGTTGGGTCCCGCAAACGCGGCCGCCATCATGATCAGCGGCAGGAAGAAGAACGCCTCGGCCACGATGTACAGCCCGAGCCCCGCGTACTGCACGGCGGGGGATGCCGAATCGTCGGCCATCTTCTGCGCGAGCCAACTGATGCCCATGAACGCGAACATCACGACCAGGATCGCGACCTTCCCCGCGCCAAGGGCCGCCGCCATCAGGCCGGCCGCGGGCGAGTGCAGCAGGACGAACTCCAGGGCGATGAATGCCAGCACCGAACCGGCAAGGTGCGCGTACGTGCGCGAGATGAATGCGGCCCGATCCCCTGCGTTGAGATCCGCCGCGACCGGATAGCCCGATTGCACTTCGAAGTTGGACATGCGTCAGAGATTTGAAACCACCGGCCGCGAAGCTACGTGCCGTGCCGGTCCCGCGCAAGGCCCCGGCCCCGGATGGACGCTACCCCCGGGCTTCCAGTTCGACGTCCCACAGCCTGGTGCCGTCCCGGTTGAAATGGGTCACCGTCGCCGCCTTCGTCCGCGGGTCGATCCGCACCGTTCCGAAAAACTGGTGCGGCGTCCATGGACCGGCCGTCGGCGCGCCCGGGGCCCGGGAACTGTAGCGCACTTGCGGACCGAACGTGTCGTCGAGTGCGGTCGGACCAAACGTGCCCGCGTGCAACGGGCCGCTCACGAACTCCCAAAACGGGTCGAAATCCCCGAAACGCGCCTTCGCCGGGTCGTAGTAATGCGACGCGCAGTAATGCACGTCCGCCGTCAGCCAGACCACGTTGCGGACCTTCTCGCGTTTGAGATGGGAAAGCAGGTCCGCGACCTCCAACTCCCGGCCCAGCGGCGGCCCGTCGCCGTTCGCAAAGCTTTCGGCGCCGTTCGCGTCGCCCACCACCAACCCGATCGGCATGTCGCTGCAGACCACCTTCCAGGTCGCCCGACTGGATGCCAACGCGGCCTTGAGCCATTCGACCTGCGGGCGGCCCATGAAGTCCGTGTCCGGCCCGCGCTCCCGCTGTCGGTTCGGGCCGTTCGGCGCCCGATGGCTGCGTTCGTCGAGCATGAACAGTTCGCAGAGCGGTCCGCGCGGGATCCTGCGGTAGATCTGCTGGTCGGGATGCCGCGCGATGGGCTGGTACTCGAAGAAGGCCTGCCGCGACCGCTTCGCCAGGAGGTCCACGTCGCGCACCTGGTATCCGACCCCCGGCGGCAATTGCCGGCCCGGCCACCAGTTGTTCAACACCTCGTGGTCGTCCCATTGCACGAACAACGGCGTGTCCGCGTACAGTTCCCGGACGTGCCGATCCAACAGCGAATACCGGTAGTTGCCCCGGAACTCCGCCAGCGTCTCCGCCACCTTCGACTTTTCCTCCGTCACCAGATTCTTCCAGACGCTGCCGTCCGGCAGCGTCATCCGCGCCTTCAGCGGGTTGTCCGCGTAGATGGTGTCGCCGCTGTGCACGAGGAATTGCGGTTGCTTCGAACGAATCGCGGCATACGTCCGCATCCCGCCCCGCGATTCGTCGATGCCCAAGCCCTGCCCGCAGGTGTCGCCCGACCACGCGAAATGCACCTCCGAGTCGGATTCGCGCGACGCCGTGGTCAGCGAACCCGCCACCGCCTCGCCCGCGCCGCCCTGCGATTCCTCGAACCGGACGCGGTAATGGATCCGCGCCCCGGCCGGCAAGCCGCCGAGCAGGATCTTCGCCGTGAAGTCCGCCTCCGGCCCGGTCACGGGCCCCACCACGCGGCGGGCCGAACCGAACCCCGCGTCGGTGTCCCATTCCACCACCATCCGCGCGGGTCGATCGGTGCGGCTCCAGATCACCGCGCCGGATTCCGTCACGTCGCCGCTCGCGATGCCGTTGGCGACGGACGGGAGCGAACCCCGGATGATCGCGGGGGCGACGGGCTCGGACTGCGCCCATGCGGGCGACGCGAGCAGCAAAGCGCCGGCGCCCGCGAAACGCCGGTGGAAGGCGCGGCGTGACATCGGGGAGTTCACGACCCGAGCATGCGCCCCCCGGCACCCCGTGTTTCAAGCGGCATTTTTCCCGACGGCTCCGGCGGGACCGGCGTCGCTCCGGATGGCGCATCGCCATGCCAAATGGGCGCCCCATGGGGCCGACGGTCCCCGGCCCTTCGCCGTGGATCCGCGGCCTCGGGCCGACGATCGGCGGACGGGACGCCGGCGGAAGGAAAACGGCCGGATCAATCGGGTGGATTCCCGATCGCGACCAGATGGCCGCGGGTCCGGAACAGCAGGTTCCCGTCCGCGATCGCGGGCGACGCCAGACAGGTTTCGCCGAGGCGGTTCGTGGCCACCACGCGGAACCGCGCCGACGCTTCCACGACGTGGACCTCCCCGCTCTCGCTCGCGAAATAGAGGTGCCGTCCGTCGGACACCGGCGACGCCGCGAAGGCCTGCCCGCCATTCGCCAAGCGTTCGCCGTAATGGATCTTTCCCGTGGCGGCGTCGAAACACGTCAACACGCCGTTGTCGGTGCATCCCCCTAAGGTTCGTGCCGACCACGAAGGGTGTCTGCAGGTAACAACCCTGCCGCGGATGCGCCCACACGATGGCCTCGTTGGTGCCCCCGATGTCCGCCGGGGTGATGTCGCCCCGGGCCGATGTCCGGATCGCGCGCATGGGCCGGGCATTGCCATGGGCACTGGTCAGGTAGACAAGGCCGTGGGCATGGATCGGGGTCGGCACCGGAATGTTGCCGCCGCCGTCGAGGCGCCAGAGTTCCCTCCCCGTCGCGGCATCGTACGCGCCGGAATGGTGCCAACCGTTCACGACCACCTGCAGGCCGCCGTCCGATTCGACGAGCACGGGGCTTCCCCAGGTGGGCACGTCGCGACGCTCGGCACGCCACAACGTGTGTCCGTCGTCGGCGTCCAGCGCCGCCACGAACGAATCCTTCTGGACGTCCGCGAGCACGTACACGCGGCCGTCGCGCAGGACCGGCGAACTCGCGAATCCCCACTGCGCTCCCGGCACCTCGTGGTACCCGGCGTCCAGCTTGCCGAAATCCCGTCGCCACCGGAGTCGCCCCACGGTGTCGAAACAGAACAACCCCTCGGAACCGAACATCGCCACGATGTGGGTGCGGTCGATGGCGGGCGTCGAGTTGCAGTGCGTGGCCTTGGGATGCCGCTGGATCCTCGGCACGGCCTCGAAGGGTGCGGTCGACCAGATCGGTTTGCCGGTCCGGAGTTCGAAGGCCATCAAGCGCCATTGGTGGGGCACTTTCTCGGCGACGGACTTGATGTCGCCGTACAAACCGACCCGGAGTTCCGACTCCCCGGGCTTGGTGGCCGTCGTCACGAACACGCGGTCGCCCCACGCGATTGGCGAGGCATGCGCGAGTCCCGGAACCTCGATGTTCCAACGGACGTTTGCCCCGGTGGCCAAGTCCCATGCGATCGGGAGCGGCTTGGAAACGTCGGTCCCCGAGGCGTCCGGCCCGCGGAACTGGGGCCACCGGGCCCCGGAATCCGCCGCCGCGCACGGACCGATGGCCATGGCGACGGAAAAGCCGGCCAGCCAGGCCAATCGGGACCTCGGATGCAGGTTCGCCTTCACGGTGCCGTGGTTGCTCCCTTCACGGATGGCGCAACCGGAAGAATCGGGTCGACGCGGTTCCGTTCGCGCCCACGAAATCCGGACGGGACGCAGCCGCCGTGAATTCCACCGCGACCGAAAGCTCCACGGCCACGTCGACCGCCGATCCGTCCGGCAACGCGGCGGCCTGCGTATGGAAGCCGTCCTCGAGGGCGAGTTCCCCGTCGCTGCCGGCGCGGGTTTCCGAAACCAAGCGCGGCAGCCAACCCCACGCGATCGTGACGGCCGCCCATGCGGGCATCGCGAAGCCAATCCTCGGGGCCCCGTGGCGAGGGATGATTGGTTTCATTGGGTGTGCCTTGGATAATCTTCCGGCCCGATTTTCATCAAGGATTATCAAGGCCAACCCACGCCGCGGGCCATCGCGGCACGCGGGCGGACGCGCCGCACGCCGACGCCGAAAGACGGCGGACCCGGGATGAAACGCCGGGGCCTACTCCGCGTGCACCTGGCGCGGTTGCATGAGGTAGACGACCAGATCCCGGGCCTCGCTCTCCGCCAATCCGTCCAGCAACCCGTCCGGCATGAGCGATTGATCCAGCGTGTCCAAGCGCGCGATCTCCCGCCGTTCCAACGTCACCCGCTCGCCCTGCGTCACCAGTGTCACCGCCCTCGCGTTCGCGTCCCGCAGGAGTCCGGTCAACGTCCGGCCGTCCGCCAGCGTCACCACGGTTGCCCGGTAATCCGCCGGGACCACCGCGCTGGGCGTCACGATGTTCTCCAACAGGTAGTCGAGGTTCGCGCGGCCCGATCCGGTGAGGTCGGGTCCCACCGTGCCCCCTTCGCCGAACAGTTGGTGGCAGGCGGCACAGGTCTTCCGGAACACGACGAGACCGCGGAGGGCACTCGCGCCCGCGAGTTTCGCCGGCGCGAGGCGCGCGCGCCACCGGTCCACCAGGACCTTCTGCTGGCCTTGGTCCACGCGGACGGATCCCCACACCTCCGACAAACGCCGCGCCAACCGCGGGTCGCCCAATCCCGCGATCTGCCGCGCGTGGAAGGCACTGACGTCCGCACGCGGCAATCGGCCCGCCGCGACGGCGTCGAGCAGCGCCGATGCCGCCGCGGGACGCGAGGCCATCGCGGCCAGCAAGGCCGGACGCTCCTCGATCCCCAGCCACGTGATCCGGGACGATGCCAACGCCACGGCATCCGGATCGTTCGTCTCCAGCAATGCCACCAACGCCGCCGTCCGCAGCGCGCCGTCGTCGACCAACCCCCGCAACAACGCCCCGAGTTGGTCCGCGCGCGCCTCCACCAACGCCCGCAACGCCGTCCGCCGCGCGACGGCATCGGCCTTCGGGTCCATGGCCAACGCCCGCAGCTCGCCGAGCGCCCGTCCATCGCCGAACACCGCGCCCAACCCCCGCACCCGGTCCCGCGTGTCCGCCGACGGCGATTGTCCCGCCAGCGCCGCGAACCGATCCCAAGCCCGGGGTGCCGCCGCGCGACGCCTTCCCCGCATCGCGTCGGACAATCCGGCCGCCACGTCCCCCTGCTCCGTCGCGCCCCGCTCCGTGGCCCACCGCAGGAGGCGGTCGACGGGCCCGGGCCGTGCATCGATTTCCTCCGCCAACCGGCGGGCGATGTGGCGCCGGAGCACCGGATGGACGGATGACGCCATCAATTCCAATGCGGCGTCCGGATCCGCCGCGACCACCGGTTCCAGACCCACCCATTCGAGCAACGGGAGGTTGTGGTCCGCCACGTCCTCGGCTCGCGCCACCAAACGCCGGCCGATCGCGAGCCGCGCCGCGAACGGGAGGCGCTGCAGGGACGACGCCACGTAAAGCCGGACCA
>Ga0114969_10001750_pt1 | contig 18273 bp, 17 predicted proteins | sample M_130807_MF_Meta_FD_87316 | JGI IMG/M metagenome (GOLD analysis project Ga0114969, IMG submission 87316) | Freshwater microbial communities from Lake Montjoie, Canada to study carbon cycling - M_130807_MF_MetaG | ecosystem: Environmental > Aquatic > Freshwater > Lake | place: Lake Montjoie...
CGCAGCCGAAAGACTATGCCACCCTGATGGATGAAGTTGCTGATCGTCCAGACCGCGAAATGCTGCAAACCATGTTGCTGCGTTCAATGAAACAGGCGATCTACGATCCAGAAAACCGTGGCCACTTCGGCCTGGCGCTGGCGTCTTATGGCCACTTTACGTCGCCGATCCGCCGTTATCCGGATCTGTCCTTGCACCGAGCCATCAAGTATCTGCTGGCTAAAGAGCATGGCGAACAGAAAGAGCGCTGGACGCCGACCGGCGGCTGGCACAGCGACTTTGAAGAGATGCTGCAACTGGGCGCGCACTGTTCGATGACCGAGCGTCGTGCGGATGAAGCTACCCGCAACGTGGCGGACTGGCTGAAGTGTGACTTTATGCAGGATCACGTCGGTGAAGTGTTCAGCGGTATTATTGCCAGCGTCACCGGCTTCGGCTTCTTTGTTCGCTTGAACGATCTGTTTATCGATGGTTTGGTGCACGTATCCTCGCTGGATAACGATTACTATCGCTACGATAATATCGGTCAGCGCCTGATCGGTGAATCCTCAGGGATGGTTTATCGCTTGGGTGACACGGTAGAGATCCGCGTTGATGCGGTGCATATGGACGAGCGCAAGATCGACTTCGCGTTGGTTTCCAGCACCCGTAAACCGCGTGGTGAAGGCAAAACCGAGCGCGAGCGCGCCAAGAACGGTGGGCAGCGTACGTTGCGTGATGGTGCCGGTGCTGGCCGCACTCAGGCTAAGCCAAAGCGCCGTGGTGGCAAACCACCGGCCAACTTTGAGCCGGACAGCGCCTTCCGCAAAGAAGGAGCCAAACCTGCCGACAAGGTGAAGAAAGACCAAAAGGCGAAAGCCAAAAAACCGTCTGACAAAACCAAAAAGATAGCGGCAGCGACCAAAGCCAAGCGCGCCAGCAAGAGCAAAGGTGCTGCACAGGGTTAACCTGCGGCACGTCATTATCCACGGCCGGGTCTCCCCGGCCGCACAGTTAAAAGAGCATCATGAGCGAAATTATTTACGGCATTCATGCCGTCAAAGCCCTGTTAGAACGCGATCCGCAACGCTTCCTGGAAGTGTTTATTCTCAAAGGGCGCGACGATCGCCGCCTGCAACCGCTGATTGCCGAATTGGAAGCAACCGGCATTGTGATCCAGGTGGCTAACCGCCAATGGCTGGATGAAAAGGCGGAAGGCGCGGTTCATCAGGGAATCATCGCGCGGGTGCGTGAAGGGCGCAAGTTACAGGAAAACGATTTGCCGGGCCTGCTGGAAAGCATTGAGACGCCATTCCTGCTGGTGCTGGACGGCGTGACCGATCCGCACAACCTCGGAGCCTGCCTGCGCAGCGCCGATGCGGCCGGGGTGCATGCGGTGATCGTACCGCGCGATCGTTCTGCGCAACTGAATGCCACGGCGAAGAAGGTGGCCTGCGGTGCGGCGGAAAACGTGCCGTTGATCAGCGTCACCAATCTGGCGCGCACCCTGCGTCTGCTGCAAGAGATGAATATCTGGATTGTGGGTACCGCCGGTGAAGCCGACCATACGCTGTTTCAAAGCAAAATGACCGGCCCGATGGCGCTGGTGATGGGAGCTGAAGGCGAAGGTATGCGTCGCTTGACCCGCGAACATTGCGATGAACTGATCAGCATCCCGATGGCGGGTACGGTTTCCTCACTCAACGTTTCGGTGGCTACCGGGATATGTTTGTTTGAAGCGGTGCGTCAGCGTAGCTGATAACGTTATCTCAGGGGCGGGGATTCTCCGCCTCTATCTCCAATCTTCCATCTTGTGATCCCGTCTCCGGCAGAAATCCCTTCAATGACCATAATTACCTTGGTGGTTAATTAGGGAGCCAAACAATGGTCTGGAATACGCATACGGTTTTCAACCAGCCTAAACCTTTGGGCAACAGCAACCTTTTTCTTTCCGATACGCCATTGCGTGAAGCAGTGCAGCGTGAGCAGGCCAACTGGGATCTTGATGTTCTGGCCTCTCTCGGCCAACAGCTAGGCACGCAAGAGTCATTGGAGCTAGGAAGGTTGGCCAATGTCAATCCGCCGGAGCTGCTGCGCTATGACGCCCCCGGGCAACGCCTGGACGATGTGCGTTTTCACCCCGCTTGGCACATCCTGATGCAAGGGCTGGTGGCTAATCGGGTACATAATCTGCCGTGGCAAGAAGATGCCCGTATGGGTTCTTTTGTTGCCCGCGCTGCGCGTTTTGTGCTGCATGCGCAGGTTGAAGCCGGAACGCTTTGCCCGATCACCATGACTTTTGGCGCTATTCCGCTGTTGCAACGCGCGTTGCCGTCGGCCTTTCAACCTTGGCTAGCCCCGCTGCTCTCCGATCGTTATGACACCCACTTGCTGCCGGGGGCGCAAAAACGCGGATTGCTGATTGGCATGGGGATGACCGAAAAACAGGAGGGATCGGACGTTCTGAGCAACACCACTACCGCCGTACCGCTCGGCGGGCGTGGTAACGGTGAAGCTTATCGGCTGGTGGGTCACAAATGGTTCTTTTCGGTACCACAAAGTGATGCGCATCTGGTGCTGGCACAAACGGAAGGCGGGCTGTCCTGCTTCTTTTTGCCACGTATCTTGCCGGATGGCACCCGCAATGCGGTAAGGTTGGAGCGATTGAAAGACAAACTGGGCAACCGTTCCAACGCCAGCAGCGAAGTGGAATTTCAGGATGCCACTGCCTGGCTGTTGGGGGATGAGGGTGACGGCGTGCGGCACATCCTCAAAATGGGTGGAATGACGCGCTTTGACTGCGCGCTCGGCAGCCACGGCCTGATGCGGCGTGGGCTGTCGGTGGCGCTGTATCATGCGCTACAGCGGCAGGTATTCGGCAAAACGCTGATTGAACAACCGTTGATGCGCCAGGTGTTGGCGCGCATGGCGTTACGCCTTGAGGGGCACACGGCGTTGCTGTTCCGGCTGGCGCGTGCCTGGGAAAGCCGGAGCAACGAGGGTGAAGCGGTTTATAGCCGCTTGCTGACGCCAGCCGCCAAATACAGCATCTGCCGCCAGGGTGCGCCGTTTATCGCCGAAGCCATGGAAGTGCTGGGGGGAATCGGCTATTGCGAAGAAAACGAATTGCCACGGCTGTATCGTGAAATGCCGGTGAACAGCATTTGGGAGGGTTCTGGCAATATCATGTGCCTGGATGTGTTGCGCAGTCTGCATAAACTACCGGGGGCACTGGAGGTGTTGCAGCACGAGCTTTCCGCCGCGCGTGGGCAGAATCGCCTGTTCGATCGCGCCTGGCGGCAGTGGCAGCAGCGTATGCGCCAGCCTCGGGAAGAAATGGGGCGTTTGCTGACCCAGCAACTGTTCGACTTATGCTGCGCCGCGCAGTTGTTGCAGCATAGCAGCCCGCCGGTTGCCGAGGCCTGGTGTCATTTAACGCTGGATCACCGTGGGGAAAGCCTGTTGCCGGATGCCGTGTGCGATACGTTACTCAACCGGGCAATGGGGGCATAAAGAGTTAATGATAAAGAATCGCCTGTGAGTACCATTGACCGGGCACGACGCTGTCGCTGTTCATGATGATCAGGTAATAACGTGCGCCGCTGGCATTGGCCTTACGCTGAACTTCGGCTTCTACGTCCATCGGGCTGCCGCGAACCAGCGCGCTGATGGTTGTCATCTTTTCCAGCCCCGCGGTTTGCATCCGGGTTATTTCCTGCGCCTGCCCGGCGGGCGCAGGCGGTGGTTTGGGCGTGCCTTCAGACAGGCTACAGCCTGAGAGCAGGCCGAACAGCAGAACGGTGATCGCAGCGCGGGAAAGATTCATGGCGGGTCTCGGAAAATCTTCTTTAGCTATTCAGTGTAACGCAATCATTTGTTATACCCTTCATACTTCAAGTTGCTTGGGTCTTGGCCCCTAGTCACATAGTTTATCTATGCTCCTAGGGCTTCTCTCAGTTGCCGCCTACAAGCAACTCGAATTATTTTGGGTATACACCCTTTACTCTTGGTTATACCCAGTGGATTTCAAGGGGGAATAAATGGTAGAGATGCATGATGAACGTGCAGGGAATATCGCGGTGATCCACGCGGTGCCCGCGGGGCAGTATGAGAAACCGTTACCGACAGTTTTTTTCTATCACGGTTATACCTCCTCGAAAGAAGTGTATGCCTATTTTGCTTATGCGTTGGCAAAAGCCGGGTTCCGTGCGGTACTGCCGGACTGTGAGATGCACGGCGAGCGTTTTGACGGCAATGAAACGCGGCGGTTGGCGCATTTTTGGGAGATCCTGAAACGTAACGTCGACGAACTGCCCGCGCTCAAGGCGCATTTTGAGCAACGTGGGCTGATCGCCGAGCAGCGTGCTGGTGTGGCCGGTGCTTCGATGGGGGCTATGACGACTTTGGGCGCGTTCACGCGTTATCCTTGGATCAGGGCCGCCGCCAGCCTGATGGGTTCTGGCTATTTCTCTTCACTGGCCCAGATTCTGTATCCCCCTTTGGATGAGCAAGGCCAACTGCTGGACGAAGCCACCTTTGCAGCACGTATCGCGCCGCTGGCACATTATGGCGTCGACCATCATTGGGAACGTTTTGCCGGGCGGCCGCTGTTGCTCTGGCACGGTGAGGCGGATGATGTGGTGCCGGCTGCGGAAAGTGAGCGTTTGGCCAGCGAACTGCGCCTGCGCGGGTTGAGCCAGCGATTAACCTATCTTACCGAAGCGGGCGTTCGGCATCGCATTACGCCCGGTGCGCTGGCTGCCACGGTCACCTTTTTCCAGCGCTCGCTGTAAACTCGCCCCTGGAATAGGGGCAATATGGATTTTTCCACGGGGAAATCCGGCTATTTGCCCGTGGGTTGCAATAAATCCCACTCTGTCCTTGAGTTTCCTACCCTGCGCCAGTATGATTACGCGTCATTTTTCAGCCGCACACATACACACGTTCCTTGCTTCCATGGGCCGCGGTTGACCCTGACAGGAGGCTGAATAATCCGTAAGGAGCAATTCGATGCGTCATTACGAAATCGTTTTTATGGTCCATCCTGACCAAAGCGAACAGGTTCCGGGCATGATCGAGCGTTACAGTGCTACCATCACTAACGCGCAAGGTCAGATTCACCGTCTGGAAGACTGGGGCCGCCGTCAGCTGGCTTATCCGATCAACAAACTGCACAAAGCTCACTACGTTCTGCTGAACGTTGAAGCTCCGCAGGAAGCGATCGATGAGCTGGAAACTAACTTCCGCTTCAACGACGCCGTTATCCGCAGCATGGTTATGCGCGTTAAGCACGCGGTAACCGAAGCATCTCCAATGGTTAAAGCGAAAGACGAACGCCGTGGCGATCGCCGCGATGATTTCGCTAGCGAAACCGCTGATGATGATGCTGGGGATTCTGAAGAGTAATTGCCGCCGTGACGGCTAATCGTCTGGTGTTGTCTGGCACAGTGTGCAAGACGCCGGTGCGAAAAGTGAGTCCTTCCGGAATACCTCATTGCCAGTTTGTGCTTGAGCATCGCTCAGCGCAGGTAGAGGCCGGATTTAGCAGACAAGCCTGGTGCAGAATGCCCGTGGTTGTCAGCGGACAACAGTCACAAGCTTTAACTCAAAGATTAACGGTCGGCAGTCAGGTTACCGTGCAAGGCTTCGTTAGCTGCCATCAAGGGCGCAACGGGCTGAACAAATTGGTCCTGCATGCCGAGCAGATTGAATTGATAGATTCTGGAGACTAGCCAAATGGCACGTTATTTCCGTCGTCGCAAGTTCTGCCGTTTCACAGCGGAAGGCGTTCAAGAGATTGACTATAAAGACATCGCTACGCTGAAAAACTACATCACTGAAAGTGGTAAAATTGTCCCGAGCCGTATCACCGGTACTCGTGCAAAATATCAGCGCCAGCTGGCCCGTGCTATCAAGCGCGCGCGCTACCTGTCTTTGTTGCCGTACACTGATCGTCATCAGTAATCGGCCACTGTCCATTAACGACTTTGAGAGGATAAGGTAATGCAAGTTATTCTGCTTGATAAAGTAGCAAACCTGGGCAGCCTGGGTGATCAAGTTAGCGTTAAAGCGGGTTATGCCCGTAACTTCCTGGTACCACAGGGCAAAGCTGTTCCTGCTACCAAGAAAAACGTAGAGTTCTTCGAAGCACGCCGTGCTGAACTGGAAGCCAAACTGGCTGACGTTCTGGCTGCAGCTGAAGCTCGCGCAACCAAGATCAACGAACTGGGTTCAGTCACCATCGCGTCTAAATCAGGCGACGAAGGTAAACTGTTCGGCTCTATCGGCACCCGCGACATCGCTGACGCAGTGACTGCGGCAGGCGTTGAAGTTGCCAAGAGCGAAGTTCGTCTGCCGAACGGCGTTCTGCGTACCACTGGTGAGCACGAAGTGCACTTCCAGGTACACAGCGACGTGTTCGCACAGCTGAATGTAGTGGTGGTTGCAGAAGCTTAATCGCGACTGCCAGCCAAGTTAAAACGCCAGCCTCGTGCTGGCGTTTTGCTTTTCTGCACCCAGTAAAACGCGCTACTCTGTGGCTATCTGTTGGTAGGGGAAGCGTGAAATGGCAGAAATCAACTTACAGCGAGTTTATGATTTTAGCGCTCCGGCACCGGAGTATTGCTACCTGATCGACCGGCTGTGGCCACGCGGCGTCAGTAAAGAAAGGTTGGAGGGCGTGGTCTGGCTGAAACAGGTGGCGCCGGATAACGCTTTGCGCCAGTGGTTTCACCAGCATACCGACCAGTGGGATGAGTTTGAGCAACGTTACCGTCAGCAACTGGCGGAAAACGACGCCTGGCAGCCGCTGGTGGCGTTATTACGGCAAGGTGAACCCTTGACGCTGCTGTATGGAAGCAAAGACACACAGCACAACCAGGGCGTTGTACTGCGTGATTTTCTGTTGGAGCAGATTAACGGCTAGCGGAGACGGCGGTAGCTGCCATCGGCCTGGCGGCGGAACAGGACTTCGCTGTTATCGGTTGCCGTAACGGACAGCGCGATAATCACGCCGTTGGCACCACGTTCGATACGCACTTCCTGCCCGGCTTTGAGATTGCTGAGCGGTTTGTCGCTGCCTTCTACCTGTGCCATGGCAAACACGTCACTCACGGGCAGGCTGTTGTCACGGAACAGCTGCGCCAGGGTTTGACCTGCCTGGATCTGATAGCGTTGCCAGTTGTCGTTTGCAGGCTGAGCCGCCGTTCGCTGCGGATTATTGCCCATCAGCTCCGCCTGTAGCGGTATGCTGTTTTCCTGCTGAGTCACCGGGAACTGGCGTGAGGCTCTATCGTCGGAATACGGCCATAGCAAGGAGAGCAGCAGGATGGTGCCAAAAACGATCACCCAGCGGCGGTGAAAATAGGGCAGTGGCTCCATCCAGTGGAAACTGTCCGGCAGATGCCATACCTTCAGCCACAGGGCTTTGAGCTGCTGCACCTTGCCGTTTGGCGCGGGTGGCTGCAAGTCCGTCTCTTCTGGCGTTTCCGGGAGCTCTGTCTTTGGTGCCGTGCCGGGTTTCAGCCGCTGGCTCAGATTCAGCCAGGTGCGCAGCAGCGGCTGGTAGACTCGGGTGGTTTTCCTTCTCCTGGGCGCGATTCTGCCCATGGTGACCTCTCTTCAACTGCGTAAAAATGCCACTGTACAAAATGGTTTACTGTTAATGCCAGTATACCCTTCAAAGCGATTGATATAATAGCCCGCTAATTGTTTGCAGTGGAGGGTTGCTAAGGGCTAGACAACCTTGAATGTTAACAGAAAGTGATTGTTTCTTTTTCTACGACAAAAGTCATCATTCTCTACACAAGATTTTACCCGGCTTGGCGGCGCTGTTATGCTGCGCTTTCGACTTTTTAAAGACTAAAGGAAAAATCCCAATGACAACCCCTTCTTTTGATAGCGTTGAAGCGCAAGCAAGTTACGGGATTGGTTTACAGGTTGGCCAGCAGTTGCAAGAGTCTGGGCTTGAAGGTTTACAACCGGAAGCTTTGCTGGCGGGCTTGAGTGATGCGCTTGAAGGGAATGCCCCGGCGGTTCCGGTCGATGTGGTGCATCGTGCACTGCGTGAGATCCACGAACGTGCGGATGCGGTACGTCGCGATCGCCAACAGGCGATGGCCGTTGAAGGCCAGCAGTTCCTGGAAGATAACGCCAAGCGTGATGATGTGACGTTAACCGAGTCTGGCCTGCAGTTCTCCGTGCTGGAACAGGGTAATGGCCCGATCCCATCCCGCCAGGATCGCGTGCGTGTGCATTACACCGGCCGCCTGATTAATGGTGACGTGTTTGACAGCTCCGTTGAGCGCGGTCAGCCAGCAGAATTCCCAGTTAGCGGCGTGATCCCAGGCTGGATCGAAGCGCTGACTCTGATGCCGGTTGGCTCCAAATGGCAGCTGTATATTCCACACGAACTGGCCTACGGCGAGCGTGGTGCGGGTGCATCCATCCCGCCATTCAGCGCGCTGGTGTTTGAGGTTGAGTTGCTGGAAATCCTGTAATTCATGCCTGACAACAGGGCGCCATTCACGGCGCCCTGCTCGTTTTACTTCTGCAATAAATCAATCTTGTAAACGGCAAAGCCGAGGTTGTCGCTACCTGCCGACGTCATCGGGTACTGCGCATTCTCTTTGATAAATGCACTGGCTTTCTCACTAGGTGAGGTTTCAAAGCGGATATCCAGCGGTTGCGCGCCGTGCAATGCTGCCAAACGCCAGTTATTGTCCGCCTGCGGATTTACCGCGCCGTGCTTCTGGGTTTCTGCACTGATATAGGCTGCCAGTATTGAGCGGTTTTCATCCGGTGAAGCAAAGGCGATATAGCGATCGCCGGTGCCGGCAAACTTGCCACCGTAGGCGCGATAGTTATTGGTCGCGACCAGGAAGGTCGCCTGCGGATCGATCGGTTTACCCTTGAAGGTCAGTTGTTTGATGCGTTCCGCTTTATCATTAATCAGCGCGCACTCACCGTCGTAGCGGGCCGGTTGGCTGACGTCGATCTGGTAGTTTACGCCGTCAATGACATCGAAATTGTAGGTGCGGAAACCGTCCCAGTTAATCAGCGCCTGCGGCTTGCTGCTATTGATATCGATCTGATTGAATTGCCCGGCGGAACATTCCAGCCACTCTTTGACCTCCTTGCCGCTGGCTTTCACCACCGCTAAGGTATTCGGGTAGAGATAAAGATCGGCGGCGTTGCGGAAGGTCAACTGGCCTTGCTCCACTTCGACAAAGCTGGCGGGATCGTTCTTGCGGCCACCAACTTTAAATGGCGCAGCAGCGGAAAGCACCGGCAGATCCGCCAGATCCGGGTCACCCTGAATGTAGCGTTCGACGTAGGCTTTTTGCGCATTATTGACGATCTGTACCGTTGGATCATCCTGCACTAAGGCCAGATAGCTGTACATATTGCCGTCGGATTTGCCGATCGGCTTACTGACAAACTCGCGCGTTGCCTTATGATCCTGCTCTAAGACTTTCACTAGACTGGCATCTTTTGCCACCAGTGACTTTTTGTTTTCTTTATCGTAGATCGGCCGTGCTTCTGCCTGGGCTGCAGTGACTTTCCAACTGCCGCTGTCGTTGTTCAGTTGCAGATCCACCACGCCAAGGTGGTCACCCCACTGGCCCGGCATTACCGCTGGCACGCCGTTCAGCAGGCCTTTATCAATGTCTGCGCCTTGAATGTTGGCGAAATCTTGGCTCGGGAATACCGCATGGGCATGGCCAAACATGATGGCGTCGATACCCGGTACCTGGCTGAGGTAATACACCGAGTTTTCTGCCAGCGCTTTGTACGGCTCGCTGGAAAGGCCGGAGTGGGGAATGGCGACCACCAGATCGGCCCCTTGCTGACGCATCTCAGGCACATAACGTTTGGCGGTTTCGGTGATGTCGTTGACGGTAACCTTGCCGTGCAGATTCACTTTATCCCAGCTTAAGATTTGCGGCGGTACAAAGCCGATATAGCCGATGCGTAGAGTATGGGCTTTGCCGTCACGGTCTTTGACTGGCGTATCGACGATAATGTAAGGGGTAAACAACGGTTTTTGCGTTGTTGCATCAATGACGTTGGCGTTAACGTACGGGAATTTGGCACCGGCAAGGGCGTTTTTCAGGTAGTCGAGGCCGTAATTGAACTCGTGGTTACCGATATTGCCTACCACATAGTCCAGCGTATTCATGGCCTTATAAACCGGGTGAATATCGCCGGGTTTTAATCCCTTTGCTGCCATGTAATCGGCCAGCGGGCTGCCTTGAATCAGATCGCCATTATCCACCAGCACGCTGTTGGTGACCTGCTGCCGTGCCTGCTGGATCAGGCTGGCGGTGCGCACCAGGCCGAATTTATCGGTTGGTTTATCCTTGTAATAGTCGTAGTCCATCATATTGCTGTGCAGGTCGCTGGTTTCCAGCACCCGCAGATCCACCGTTGCGGCCTGCGCTGAGGCGCACACCAGCAGAGCAAGGGCAGATAATCTCAGTGGACGTTTTATCATTGGTTGTCTCCATTCCATTAATATTCGAGAGGTATCGCAAAGGGATATGTAATTATCATTGGGTGTATCACCAAACTGTGAAGTTTGGCAGAAAATTGCCGAATGTAACGTGGCGAAGTGCAAAGTTGTGATGAACAAGACTTGAGGAAATACCGCAAGTTAAGGGGTTGAGATGGCTATTCCACGGAAAAAAAACTAGGCTGCTAGCTGTAGCAAGGGGACATTTCCCAAGAAACTAAGCTCCAGAGGTGAATGATGTTAGAGCAAATTTGCCAATTGTCCCGCGAGGCGGGGGCGGCGATCATGGCGGTATATAACGGTGAACAACCGCTTGATGTTACACAAAAAAAAGATGATTCCCCGGTTACCGCTGCCGATCTGGCTGCGCATCATATTATCCAACGGGGCTTGGCTGCGCTGACGCCGGGCATACCGCTGCTGTCGGAAGAGGATCCACCAACCTGGGAAGTGCGCCGCAACTGGACGCGCTACTGGCTGGTTGATCCCCTCGACGGGACTAAAGAGTTCCTGCATCGTAACGGCGAGTTCACGGTCAATATTGCCCTGATCGAAGAGGGAGAAGCGGTGATGGGCGTGGTTTATGCGCCAGCAATCGATGTATTGTATCTGGCCGAACGCGGTAAAGCCTGGAAGGAAGAGGGCGGCCAACGCCGCGCGATCGGCGTCAGCAATGCTCATCCGCCTTTGGTGGTGGTCAGCCGTTCCCATAGCGACGATGAATTAAAAGATTACCTGAAGCAGTTGGGGGAACACCAGACGGTGGCCGTGGGCTCATCGCTGAAGTTCTGTCTGGTGGCAGAAGGGAAAGCGCAGCTTTATCCACGCTTCGGGCCAACCAATATCTGGGATACTGCCGCAGGGCATGCGGTCGCGGTGGCCGCCGGGGCGAAAATCCACGACTGGCAGGGCAAGCCACTGCTATATACTCCGCGTGAATCTTTCCTCAACCCCGGTTTTCGGGTTTCGCTGTTTTAGAAAAGCCCCGCCAACGAACATGGCGGGGTTACCTATTCGCTATTTCAGCAACTGATGCAGCATCGCCATCACCTGTTGCACTTCTTGCGGCGTTAATGCGCCATCTTTGGCAAACTGGATCTTACCTTCTTGGTCCAGTACCACTATCGCAGAACCCTTCGGCTGCAGATCCCAGGCTTTTTTGACGATGCCATTGCTGTCGACAATGAACTGCGACCAAGGGAAGGTTTTCTTGCTGTCTTCAATACTGTTGCGCACAAACATGGCGGTGCCAATGATGGCATCGTCGGTATTGACGATCGTCGTGGTCTGGTAACGATCGTGCGGCAGTTTCGCTGCCTTAATAGCTTCAATCAGCGGATCGTTCAGATCCTTGGCGGAGGTTCGGCCAGCAATATGCTGGACGACACGCACTTTTCCGCTCAGCTGCGCGCTATTCCAGCTTTTATAGCTAAACTTATCATTATCGTAATCCAATTCTCCTTTGTCGCTGACGCCGATAGGGGCGACGCGCTGTTGGAGTTGGAAATTGTGTGCCGAGGTCAGCATTGGGGCCAACAGCAGCGCTATCATCAGCAGGCTACTCTTTTTCATGCATTCTCCTGAAAGGGGAAATTATTATTAAATGATACGCAGGTGCCTAAAGCATAGGTGGTCACCAGAGGTCTGTCCTGTTAGCCGGATCGCAGTTTTCCCTTCTGGTTGTAATCATGCGGTTTTTGAAGGGTTATACTGATAAATTAAAAAATCATTCCATACAATTCTGTCAAAAACTGTAAAGCCAGTGCAGAAAACCAGGCAGAGTTGAACGAAGTAGTCTTTACTCAGTCTATTAGATAGCAATCAAGTCGCGTTCCGAATTTCGAGGCTGCCGCTTTGGCGGCCCGCTGAACGTATTGCTCCAACGGGAGGAGAGTAAAACAATGAGAATCTTCCAGCGTTATAATCCACTGACGGTGGCGAAGTATGTAAAAACCCTGTTCCGAGGGCGGCTGTACATCAAAGATGTAGGGGCATTCGAATTCGATAAAGGCAAAATCCTGATACCGAAGGTGCGTGACAAACGCCACTTCAGCGTGATGTCAGAGGTCAACCGGCAGGTGTTGCTATTGCAAGCCGAAATGGGTTGATTGCTATACCCGTCGTCTTTCAAGCCGCAGCGTTGTTGACTGCACTCGTTCACCCCAGTCACTTAACGGAGTAAGCTTCTGGTGGCTCACGAGTTTGTCGCCTAGCTGCAACTTGAAATCCATAGGGTATAGAGGAGTTAAGTCTGTAAACAATTGCGGCCCCAAACGGGGCCGCAATTGTTTCTGGAGCTAGGCGTTTATGCCTGAAGGGATTCATCCGGGGTTTTTGGCAACAGGCTGGTCGGTTTATCACTCAGGCGCGTAACCAGCAACTGGTCAATCTTGTAGCTATCAATATCCACCACTTCAAACTTGTAGCCAGCATACTTGACGAAATCGGTGCGTTTCGGGATTTTACGCAGCATATACATCATAAACCCGCCGATGGTTTCATAGTTACCGGCCTGCGGGAACTCATCAATGTGCAGCACGCGCATCACATCTTCAATCGGCGTACCGCCTTCAATCAGCCAGGAGCTTTCGTCACGCGCCACAATCTGCTCTTCCTGCCCTTGGCCCACCAGATCGCCCATCAGTGTGGTCATCACATCATTCAGGGTAATGATCCCCACCACCAGTGCGTATTCGTTGAGGATCACCGCAAAGTCTTCCCCCGCAGTTTTAAAGCTTTCCAGCGCTTCTGACAGGGTTAACGTATCGGGCACGATCAACGCCGAGCGGATCTGCACGCCGCTGCTCAGCACCAGGCTCTGGTTGCCCAGCACGCGGTTCAGCAAGTCTTTGGAGTCAACATAGCCGACCACCTGATCGATGTTGCCGTCGCAAACCAGGAATTTGGAGTGCGGATGGGTGGAAATCTTCTCTTTAATACTGTCTTCGCTTTCGCGCAGATCGAAGTAGATCACGCTTTCACGGGAGGTCATCGACGAAGGCACCGTGCGTGATTCCAGTTCGAACACGTTTTCAATCAGCTCATGTTCCTGTTTGCGCAACACCCCGGCCAGCGCACCAGCTTCTACCACCGCGTAAATATCGTCGGAGGTAATGTCGTCCTTACGCACCATCGGCAGTTTGAACAGGCGGAAGATCAGGTTGGCCATGCCGTTAAAGAACCACACCAGTGGCCGGCAGATCGTGATCGAGAAACGCATCGGGTTGATGATCCGGACGGCAACCGTCTCTGGTGCAATCATACCGATGCGCTTCGGGGTTAAATCCGCGAACAGAATGAACATACTGGTCACCAGCACAAACGAACACATGAAGCTGATTTGCTCCGACAGTTCAGGCGACAGGAAACGATCGAATAACACTTTAAAAGAGGGGGAGAAAGCCGCATCACCGACGATACCGCCCAGGATGGCCACGGCGTTAAGGCCGATTTGTACCACGGTAAAGAACAGGCCCGGCGTTTCTTGCAGTTTAAGCACTCTGGCGGCATTGACGTTACCTTCGTCAGCCATCAGTTTCAGTTTGATCTTGCGTGACGCGGCCAGAGAAATTTCCGAAAGCGAGAAAAATGCGCTCACTGCAATCAGAAAAAGAATCAGTAAAATACTGTTTAACATAGTCTATCCATTCGTGCCGACGGGATGGCGGCGCTCTTTCGGAGGGGGTATATATTGTGAAAAAAGTAATGATAACAACCAGAAGGGAAGCTATCAGGCTGCAAACGCAGCCTGCATAGTATAGCAGTAGCCCTGTGAGGGCCGCCAGCGGTTAAAAATTTACCGCTGGTCAACGGGTTAACCCTGCGGCGGCAGACAGACTCCGATTCCGCCCAGGCCGCAATAGCCACCAGGGTTCTTGTGCAGATACTGCTGGTGCTCGTCCTCGGCATAATAGAATGGCCGCGCTGCAGCGATTTCGGTGGTGATGGTGCGTTTATCATTCGCCTCATTCATCGCCTGCTGGAAGCGTTGCAGGCTGTGTTGCGCTTCTGCCTGCTGCTTGGGCGATAAAAAGTAGATAGCAGAACGATACTGTGTACCGATATCCCCGCCCTGACGCATCCCCTGCGCGGGATCGTGGTTTTCCCAGAATACCTGTAGCAGATGTTTATAGCTGGTAACTTGCGGATCAAACACCACGCGCACCACTTCGGCATGGCCGGTCTGGCCGCTACACACCTCGCGATAGGTTGGGTTTAGCGTGTACCCACCGCTGTAACCGGCTGCGGTGCTGTAAACCCCCGCTTGTTGCCAGTACAGGCGTTCGACACCCCAGAAGCAACCCATGCCGAAGATCGCGATTTCCATCCCTTCAGGCACTGCCGTCATGGAGTGGCCGGTTACCTCGTTGAGGGTTGCCACCGGCATGGGCGTGGTACGGCCAGGTAACGCATTGGCCTGAACGATAGTTTCAGACTTATCAAGGAATTGCACCACGGTTTACTCCTGTCGTTACAGTAAGAATTGACCTAATAGAGGCGTGTGTCAGTTGTAACTGGCAACTTCTTTGCCCACAATAAGTCTTATGTTGTGTTTATGTATAAGCTTAACGCAGTATTTTGAGCGCAAAAAGCCAAGAATGCGTCTTGTTTTCGGTAACAGAAGATGCCGGGCTCCAGAGCAAAGGTATTGGCAGGAAATAAAATAAACTAAGGAGAACGTGTGCCACGATACCCGGTCCTTTGCGTTTTATGTGCGCTGTTCGCTGCGCCATCGGTGCTTGCGGCGAATCTGCGGCTACAGGTTCAAGGCCTGAGTGGGGATTTGGATAGAAACGTTCGCGTGCGTCTTTCGGGGATCACGCCGGAAGAGGTGAGCGCTGAAGGGCGTTTTCGCGCACGGGTTGACGCTGCTATTCGTCAGGGCTTACGGCCGTTGGGATACTATGAGCCGACGATTGAGTTTACGCTGGACGATCGCCCGACGCTTTCGCGCCCGGTGCTGTACGCCAAGGTCAACCCCGGTGAGCCGGTGCGGATTGCTGGAGCGAATATCAACCTGGAAGGCGGCGCGCGAACCGATGAAGACTACCTCACGCTGGTCAAAACCAGCCGCCCGACCCTGGGTGAAATCCTTAACCACGGTGAATACGACAGCTTTAAGAACTCACTGACCGGGCTGGCGCTGCGTAAAGGTTACTTCGATGCCAATATGGCCAAGAGCCAGCTTGGTGTTGCGCAGGAACTGCATAAGGCATTTTGGGACATCGACTTTGACAGTGGCGATCGTTACCGCTTTGGCAAGGTGAAGTTCCAGGGATCGCAAATCCGCGAAGACTATCTGCAAAATCTGGTGCCCTTTCATCAGGGAGACTATTACGACTCGAGCGATCTGGCTGAGCTGAACCGTCGTTTATCTGCCACTAACTGGTTTAACTCGGTGGTAGTGTCTCCTGATTTTCACGATGCCAAAGAGAACAAGATTTTGCCGCTAGATGCGCTGGTCACGCCACGCAACAGCAATATTATGGAGTTGGGCGGTGGTTTCTCTACCGATATCGGCCCGCGAGTGAGAGGGACCTGGCGCAAGCCCTGGCTGAACGATCGCGGCCAGAGCCTGACCACCAGTGCCAGTATTTCGGCACCGGAGCAACAGCTGGATTTGACCTATCGCATACCCTTGCTGAGAAGCCCTCTTGAGCAGTATTACCTGCTGCAAGGCGGTTTCAAGCGTACCGATCTGAATGACACCAAATCTGACAGTACCAAAATGGTGGTTTCACGTAACTGGGATCTCTCCAGCGGCTGGCAGCGAGCGTTAACGATGAGCTGGCGTTTGGACCACTTTACCCAAGGCCTGGTCACCGACACCACCATGCTGCTTTATCCTGGTGCCACCATTAACCGCACGCGCGTGCGCGGTGGCCTGATGCCGGTCTGGGGGGACAGCCAACGCTATTCGATAGATGTTTCAGACACCACTTGGGGCTCTGACGTCGATTTTGCGCTGTTGCAGGCACAGAACGTCTGGATCCGCACTTTGGCAGAGAAACACCGTTTCGTCACCCGTGCTCAGGTGGGATGGATTGAAACCAACAATTTCGACAGAATACCGCCCGATCTGCGTTTCTTCGCCGGTGGCGATCGCAGTATTCGCGGTTACAAATTCCAGGGTGTTTCTCCGCGTGATGACAGTGGCAAACTGACCGGCGCCTCTAAAATGCTGACTGGCTCACTGGAATACCAATACAACGTGACCGGCCGCTGGTGGGGAGCGATGTTTGTTGACTCGGGGGAAGCGGTGAACGATATCAGACAGCGGGATATTAAAACCGGTGCGGGCGTTGGCGTGCGCTGGCAGTCACCGGTTGGGCCGGTGAAATTAGATATCGCCGCACCGATTGGGGATCAAGAAACCCACGGCGTACAGTTTTATATCGGTTTGGGGCCTGAACTATGAGCCTGGTGAAAAAGATTTGTCTGGGGTTCCTGATCCTGTTGTTCCTGCTGGTGGGAACGCTGGCGTTTTTGCTGGGTACCACTACCGGTTTGCATATGGTGATCAACGGCGCAGTACGTTGGGTTCCGGGGCTGGAAATTGCCGCCGTCAGCGGTGGCTGGCGTGATTTGACGCTGAAAGGCGTGAAATACCAGATGCCAGGGGTCGCGGTTAACGCCGGGCAGTTCCATCTGTCGCTCGATCTCTCCTGCCTGAAACACAGCTCATTGTGTATCAATGCGTTGACTGCGCAAGATGTGGATGTGGTGGTGAAAACCGCCGAAATGCCGCCATCTGCTCCGGTAACGGAAACCAGTGAGCCGCTCACCAACCTCAGCACGCCGTACCCGATCGCATTACGTCTGTTGGCGTTGAATAACGTCAAGGTCAGCGTGGACGATACCGCTATTTCACTCGGGGAGTTCCGCACTGGTGCTCAGTGGCAGCAGCGTGCATTAACGCTGCAACCCACCTTAATCCGCGCTTTGCTGATCGCTTTGCCAAAAACGCCGGTACTTGCCGCTGACGAGGTGGCGAAGAAGGCGGCGGAAGCAACGGTCGCAGAAAAACCGCTGGCTGAAACGCTGCAAGCGTTGTTCAGCAAGCCACTGTTGCCGGATTTGCCGGAAATCCACCTGCCGCTTGATATCACCGTCCAACAAATCAGCGGTGAACAGCTGCGTTTGACCGGCGATAACGACGTATCGATCACTAGCCTGTTGCTGCAACTCAGCACTCAGGATCAGCATATTCAGCTCGACAGTTTTGTCGTGAAATCGCCACAGGGCTCGCTTTCAGCCAAAGGCCAGGCGACGCTGACCGGCAACTGGCCAGTAGAAATGACGATCAACAGTGCGCTGAACATCGATCCGCTGAAAGGCGAAAAGGTGAAGCTGAACATCGGTGGTGCGCTGCGTGAAGAGCTGAAACTGGCGCTTAATCTCTCCGGCCCGGTGAGTGCGCAGCTCGATGCGCAAACCCAACTGGCACAAGCCGGGTTACCGTTGGCCTTGACGTTGCAAAGCAAGCGGTTGAAATGGCCGTTGACCGGCGAGGTACAGTATCAGGTTAACGACTTGCGCCTGCGCCTCAACGGCAAAGCCGCCGATTATGCGCTATCGACGCGCGCTAATTTCCAGGGCCAGGACCTGCCACCGGCGGCCATCACGCTGGATGGTAAAGGCAATCTGACACAGTTCCGGCTCGAACGCCTACGCGTGGCGGCGCTACAGGGCAATACCGATCTCACCGCGCTGGTGGACTGGAGCAAGGCAATAAGCTGGACCTCTCAACTGACGCTCAGCGGTATCAACACCGCCAAACA
>Ga0114969_10001756_pt1 | contig 18237 bp, 22 predicted proteins | sample M_130807_MF_Meta_FD_87316 | JGI IMG/M metagenome (GOLD analysis project Ga0114969, IMG submission 87316) | Freshwater microbial communities from Lake Montjoie, Canada to study carbon cycling - M_130807_MF_MetaG | ecosystem: Environmental > Aquatic > Freshwater > Lake | place: Lake Montjoie...
AAAGCAATATACCATTGCAAAGAATGCCATATCTTATTTGAAGCCCAACGGATATATGTTTTATATAACTTGCTCTGTGTTTGCGGCAGAAAATGAAAATATAATTGAGCGATTGAAGTCGGAGAATCTAGTTGATATGGTTAGTGCACAATTAATCAATGGAACGGAAAGAAAAGCAGATTGTTTATTTGTTGCCGTATTGAAGAAAAGCATTATAGCAAGCCGTTAGTGAATCCATTTTTAGATCGACCAATTCATTCGGCATGTCAAGAGGCTTGGTCGTTTCAACATACATGGTATACATACCCAAACGTTTCCCAAATTCCATGTCGGATAGGTTGTTGCCAATCATAATGGATTTGCTGAAATCAATATCTGGGAAATCTAGTTTTGCTTGTAATCCCATGCCTGTATTGGGTTTGCGATGTGGTGCATTGGGATCTAAATCAGGCGCAAAATAGTATGCATGTATTTGACCACCAACAGGAGCCAACAAATTATCCAGGTGTGCATGAATTTGAATGACATCATTGCTGGTCATCAAGCCTTTGCCTACTCCTCGTTGATTTGTAACGATTATTATTTTGCCAAATAAAGTATTCAATTTTGCAATGCTTTCCAACGTGTTATTATACAACACAAATTCATCTGCATTCCGAATATAATCTCCATTCTTTTCTATATTTAGTACACCATCTCTATCTAAAAAGAGTGTCCAAGTTTTATCAATTAGGCTTGTAAAATCTATCATTTGTTTTCTTTTGTAAATAGGGCTGGAATTTCTAGTTGAGCTCTTTGATAATCTTCAGGAATACCAATGTCAATAAAATAGGCATCTTGTTTATAACCTATAATCTCTCGTTCTTTAATCATGGCTTCCAAATAGTCTTTTTCAAAAGAGAATTTTTTTGGAAAAGGAATATTTAAAAAGGAATTTCTGTATATGCAATAGATACCACCATTTATAAGTCCGGTTGCTCCTAATTTTTTTTCCTCAAATCCTGTTATTACTTGTTTTTCATCCATATGAACTAAGCCATATCGATCAGCATGTTGCATTGGTTTTAGGGCTAATGTACAATCGCTCATTTGGGCTCGTTGCAGAGCTAGCATTTCTTCCAAATCCACATCAAATAATGTATCCCCATTGACTACAAAAAAATCTTCGGTCTGTGAGTAGGAGAGTGCATGTAAAATAGCACCGCCTGTTCCAAGTGGTTCATCTTCTTCTGCAAATTCGAATGTGAAATTAAATTCATCACGATGGGTCAAAACATAATCCTTTACCATATCCTTTTGGTATCCTACGGAAAAAATTATTTTATTGAAATTGAATTTCTTGAGCTGTTGACAAATATAATAGAGGAAAGGTTTGCCATTGATGTCTGCCAAGCATTTTGGTTTATCGATCAATACACTTTGCAATCGTGTACCCATGCCACCAGCGAGTATGATACAATCTGAAAGCATTAGGCAAAATAATTTTCTTCTACTAATTGACAAATAATATGTCCCAACATAATATGTGCCTCCTGAATACGAGGCGTATCCTCACTGGGTACATTGAGTAAATGATCGCTGATGTTTTTTAATTTCCCACCAGAAGCACCAGTGAATCCAATAGTTACCATGTTTTTTATCTTCGCTGCTTTAAATGCTTCTACTATATTTTTAGAATTTCCGCTAGTGGATAATCCAACTAATACATCACCTTCATTGCCTATACCTTGTATCATACGTGCATAAACAACATCAAAACTATAATCATTTGCAACGGCGGTAAGGTAAGATGTATTGCAATGAAGGGCTTCTGCTGGTAAAGCAATTCTATCCGTATAAAAGCGACCACTAAATTCGGCAGCTAAATGTTGCGCGTCTGCAGCGCTGCCACCATTCCCACAAAAGAGGACTTTTTTGCCTTGCATAAAAGCATTCGTAATTATTTGGCAACAATCTTGGATGGTTTGCAACATAGATTCGTTTGCCAATATTTGCTCCTTAGTTTGGATGGAGGATTCAATTATTTTTTTTATTTTGATTTGCATTTGGCGATATTTGATTTTAATTGTTCAATGAAGGTATTTCTTGCGCTGCGAAAATAGTACGTAAACATGGAATCACCATTTTTTGCTGAAGGACAATTTCTGGATGGAATAAACCATTTAACCCAATACATTTTTTAGGAATTTTTCAAGTAGAAATAAAAAATTGACTTAGCGTATAAAAATATTTTAAATTATCAAAACTTAAATTACATTTGCAGTCCTAAAATTTCAAACAGAAATAAACAAAAAAAATAAAAACCGAATAAAATGGCAAAAGAGACCTTCAAAAGGGATAAACCCCACGTAAACATTGGTACTATTGGTCACGTAGATCATGGTAAAACCACATTAACTGCTGCAATCACAGACGTATTATCTAAAATTGGTTTGGCTGAAAAGAAAAACTATGATGATATCGATGGAGCTCCAGAAGAAAAAGAAAGAGGTATTACAATTAATACAGCACACGTTGAATACCAAACAGCTTCACGTCACTACGCTCACGTGGATTGCCCGGGTCACGCTGACTATGTAAAAAATATGATTACTGGTGCTGCCCAAATGGATGGCGCTATATTAGTAGTTGCTGCAACAGATGGTCCTATGCCTCAAACTAGAGAGCATATCCTTTTGGCTCGCCAAGTAGGTGTACCTCGTATGGTTGTATTTATGAACAAAGTTGATTTAGTTGACGATCCAGAATTATTGGAATTAGTTGAAATTGAAATCCGTGATTTATTATCTATGTACGGTTTTGATGGTGACAATACACCAATCATTCAAGGTTCTGCAACTGGCGCATTAGCTGGTGATCCAGCTTGGTGTGCTAAAGTAACTGAATTAATGGCTGCAGTAGATGAGTATATTCCATTGCCTCCGCGTCCAGTTGATTTAGATTTCTTAATGTCTGTTGAGGATGTATTCTCGATTACAGGTCGTGGTACAGTTGCTACAGGTCGTATTGAAAGAGGTGTAATCAAAGTTGGTGAAGAGGTTGAAATCGTTGGATTTAATGCAGAACCTTTGAAATCAGTTTGTACTGGTGTTGAAATGTTCCGTAAATTATTGGATAGAGGTGAAGCAGGTGATAATGCAGGTTTATTGTTACGTGGTATTGAGAAAAGCGATATCCGTCGTGGTATGGTTATCTGTAAACCAAAATCAATTACGCCGCACACTGAGTTCAAATGTGAAGTATACGTATTGAGCAAAGAAGAAGGTGGTCGTCATACGCCATTCTTCCAAAAATATCGTCCTCAGTTCTATTTCCGTACAACAGATATCACTGGTGAAGTTGAATTACCAGCAGGAACTGAAATGGTAATGCCTGGTGATAATGTAAGTTTGACAGTAAAATTGATAGGACCTATCGCAATGGAAAAAGGATTGAAATTCTCTATCCGTGAAGGTGGTCGTACAGTAGGTGCTGGTCAAGTTACAGAAATTATTAAATAGTACTAAGTACTGTGTAGTTAGTACAAAAACACTTGGTGTTTTTAAAATTTACAAAGTACTTAGATATTTATCTAGGTACTTTGTTCTTTTTATAAGCAACTAAAAAATAAATAAACTACAGATCTTTAACTAAATTGAAAGTTTCATAATATTGTTTAAATACTTGAAACTCAATAATATGCAGGCATGGTGCAACGGTAGCATGCAGGTCTCCAAAACCTTTGATCTGGGTTCGAATCCTAGTGCCTGTGCCATTTTTTTTCGCAGATAATTATCTGCATCATTTTAAAATAAGAACAAAATGACTAAATTATTTAATTACTTTGAACAAGCGTATGATGAGTTAATTCATAAAGTGAATTGGCCTACTTGGTCTGAATTGCAACAGTCTACATTAATCACTTTAGTAAGTATCATCCTTTTGACAGCACTAATATTTTTAATGGATGGTTCTTCTGAAATAGTATTCGAAAATTTCTATAAGTTTTTTAAATAATGGAAAACATGGAAGAAATGACAAGCCCGGAAACTAGCTTTCCTGAAAATTCCATTTTATCAAATGCAATTGCAGAAACTAAGGCACCAGAAGTAGAAACTAAATGGTTTGTTCTTAGGGTGTTGAGTGGAAAAGAAAGGAAAATTAAAGAATACTTAGATGTAGAAATCCGCCGTTCTGGTTGGGGAGCTACAATACCCCAAATACTTTGTCCTGTGGAGAAAGTATTTAAAGTAGTTGGTGGTAAAAAGGTAATGCGTGAGAAAATACTCTACTCAGGTTACATACTTTTGGAAGCAACAACCGGTCGCTTAGGTGATGACATGATACAGACGATTAAAAGTGTTACAGGTGTAATTAATTTCTTAGGAAAAGATACACCAGATGCGCTTCGTAAAAGTGAAGTCAACAAAATGTTTGGTAAAATGGATGAAATGGCAGATACAGGTGCAACTATGTCTGAACCATTTATCATTGGTGAAACAGTTAAAATTGTGGATGGTCCTTTCAATGATTTTAATGGCTCAATCGAGGAAGTGAATGAAGACAAAAAGAAATTGAAAGTAGTCGTAAAAATCTTTGGACGTGCTACGCCAGTTGAACTTAGCTTTATGCAAGTGGAAAAAATTTCTTAATCGCTTTTTATCTAATAATACATATTGTAAAACTCATCGAAAGGTGAGTTTTTTTGTGCTTGTTTGAAAAATAGCAAACTGTTTTGGCTAACTAAATGTGTAATGAAACAGAAAATCATTAGATGCTTTGCGTTGCGGCAACGATAGAATGGAAAGCCCGTATTCCGCTGCTTTGAGCGGAAACTGATCCTGACGTTTACAGTCAGGACGTGAGTGCCGCCCAAATAATTCTCAAAATATATTTAATTTAGCCACTGTTTCTAATATCCTAGTGCATTCAAATAAGAATGCACTAGGTAATCTAGTTCAATATGTACGAACTCTCTAATTAAGGTTATTCAAAAATTCGATGGTATTTACACCATCCGCAAAATCAAATAATGATGGTAATTGTGCTTTGCCAAAAGGAATATAATCTCTACCAATAATGGCTTGTACATCAGGTGATGTTTGTAAAGAGGTAAGAATAGGTTGGAGCTCTGTATAGAATGAATAATGAAGTACACCAATTGCAGAAAAAATAGAATCATTTTCAATCATCAACAAACTATCATTGCTCATATAATATTGTTGGTTAAGAATAAAGACAGCTAAATTATAATCAATATTATTTCTATATTTATTGTGGTGTTGTAATGCTTCATATTTTTTAAAAATTTGTAATAATGGCTCAAAGGAATATCCTTTTGGAACATAAATTTGGGTAACATTTCTACAGCCTAAACCAAAATACATATAGATATCATCAGCAAGTGCGAGTAATTCTTCAGTAGTTTCTTCCCCAGTTAGAATAGCTACTGAGCTTCGGTTTCGGCGAATGATATGCGGATAATTGGCAAAATATTTTTCAAAATATCGAGCGGAATTATTGCTGCCTGTTGCAATATAAGCGTTACAACCTTTTAAAAAATCGGATATCAAAATAGATTCTTTTAAGCTCGAATCCCATTCCTGTAATTTTAAAATAAAATGCTTGAGCAATACTTCATCTTTCGTAGAAAGTTTGATGAATTGTGGATGCCCGCTGAGGAATACACATAAAAAATCATGAAAGCCAACCAATGGAATATTGCCAGCCATGGTAATTCCAATTTTCATTTGTGTATTCTTTTCTTCAACAGGAATAATTTGGGAAGCCAAAACAATAAGCTCACTTTCTTCAAGATAGTTGTTGCAAATCGTATCCAATGCCTTATTGATAAATTCTTGCGTAAACCATCCATTCATGCGCTCTGCCTGTAGTTTCACTTCTTGAAAAGGGGTGTCATTTTCAAGAATATAATTTTTCAATTTCAATAAAAGTTCAATGCGATCACTAATCATATTTGTTTTTTAGATTTATTTTCTAATTCGTCACGAAATTCCAACAATCATTTTATATTTACATACTAAATTTTAAAAATTATAAACTATGGCTATTAAAATTACAGATGAATGTATTAATTGTGGTGCTTGTGAACCAGAATGTCCTAACAATGCGATTTACGAAGGTGGTGTAGAGTGGGCAATGGCAGATGGAACGACCGTAAAAGATCCTTTTGCATTGATGAGTGGAACTACAATTGATGCGAATGCGAAACAAGCACCAGTTGCAGATGATGTTTATTATATTTCTCCGGATAAATGTACAGAATGTCAAGGGTTCCATGAGGAACCACAATGTGCATCGGTTTGTCCAGTAGATTGTTGTATTCCTGATGAAATGTATGTGGAAACAGTGGAGCAACTTTTAGGCAAAAAAGACCGCATGCATTTATAAACAATTTGTTTACTTCTCTTCTATTCCTTTAAGTTCTATGCGAACCCTATTTTTTATTCCACTTTTATTGAGTGGCCTGACTTCTTTTTCTCAAGAAAAAAGAATGCCTATTCAACAATTGGATACTATTAAAACCACGATGAATGGTTTTGACATGTTACAGTTAATTGACAAGGATGGAAAAGTAGTTGAAGAAGGATATGTAAAAAATAAAAAACTAGATGGCGTTTGGACCATATTTCATCCGAATGGCTTTCCAGCTTTTACTTCTGCTTATAGAAATGGAAAACTGAATGGAAATATTTTGAAAATAGGCTTAGATGGCTATGTTGAAGAAATGTCTACTTACAAAGATGGACAATTGAATGGACCCTACAGAGCTTATTTTAAAGGTGCTCGTATTGGTAAAGAAATTTATTATACCGATGGAGTAGAAGATGGATTTAAGGAAATTTATTTTTCGGATGGCGGATTGCAGGAAAGCGGACGTATGAAAATGGGCAAGCGTGAAGGAACTACCATTTGGTATTATGCAAATGGAAAGAAAGCCATTGAGTATGATTATACCGATGGCAATCTAGATGGTAGCGCTATTTTATACAATGAAAAGGGAATTGTGATACAAATGGGGCAATATGCCATGGGCGGTCAAACTGGCTGGTGGAAGGAGTTTGATGAGAAGGGGCAACTTACAGAAGAAGGAGAATATAAAAATGGTTATAAAAACGGCTTATGGAAACGTTATGAGACTAGCGGTAAGTCATTTAAAAATATTACGTATATCGATGGCGTAGAAAATAAATAAAACGATTATTTCATGAATGTTCTTCAACCGTTTAGTAGTATTAAACATTTCATTTTGGATATAGATGGTGTACTTACGGACGGTTCTTTGTTGGTAAATGCAGAAGGTGTATTATTAAGAACCATGCATATTAAAGATGGTTATGCCATGCAACTCGCTATTAAAAAAGGGTATACGATTTCTATTATTTCTGGTGCGCAAGGGGAAGGAATTCAGAAACGTTTATTAGGCTTGGGTATTCAAGATATTCATTTAGGTATTTCTGCTAAACTCAATAAATTACATGAACTAGTAAACTCAACAAATTTAGTATTGCAAAATACATTATACATGGGTGATGATATGCCAGACCTACATCCGATGCAACAAGTTTTTTTGCCTTGCTGCCCATCCGATGCATGTCCGGAAATAAAAGCCATTTCAAAATATATTTCTCCTTTTGATGGAGGTAAAGGTTGTGTAAGAGATGTGATCGAAAAAGTGTTGAAATTGAACGGAGATTGGGAATAAAATTCTGCTTGCAATACAAAAATTTATTTTGAATAATTAGCGCATGATTTCATGTCCTAGTTTATCACGTTTTGTTTTTAAATAATGCTCATTATGCGGATTAGAAAGCATTTCTATTGGCACATTGTCTACAATCTCTAAGCCATAACCCATTAAGCCAGCACGTTTACGTGGATTATTGGTGATGAGTTTAATTTTGGATACTTGCAAATGACGTAATATTTGTGCGCCAATTCCATAGTCTCTTTCATCCATATCAAATCCAAGTTCCAAATTGGCTTCAACGGTATCCATGCCTTCTTCTTGTAATTTATACGCTTTCAATTTGTTGAGTAATCCGATGCCACGACCTTCTTGGTTCATGTAGAGCACTAAGCCTTGTCCTTCGTCTTGTACCATTTGCATGGCGACTTGTAATTGCTCACCACAGTCGCATCTTAACGAATGTAAAATATCTCCGGTAAAGCAAGAACTATGCACACGCAATAATACAGGATCACCCAATTCCCAATTTCCTTTTTTTAAGGCATGGTGTAATTCATTGGTTTCAATATTTCTGAAAGTAATTAATTCGAAGTCACCATATTTGGTTGGCATATTTACTCTGATTTCTTCTCGAATAAGGATTTCAGTTTTTAAACGGTAAGCAATCAAATCAGCGATTGAAATAATTTTAAGTTGATATTCTGCAGCGATTTCCATTAAACGTGGAAGCCTTGCCATATCACCATTGTCGTCCATTATTTCTACAATGACACCAGCAGGTTCGAAGCCTGCAAGTCTTGCTAAATCTACAGCTGCTTCGGTATGTCCAGCTCTACGTAATACACCTTCTTTGCGAGCACGTAATGGAAAAACATGTCCAGGTTTAGCCAAATCACTTGGTTTAGTATCGGGATGAATTAAGGCTTGCACTGTCTTGCTTCTATCTTGCGCAGAAATGCCTGTAGTACAACCATGGCCTAGTAAATCAACTGAAATAGTGAATGGCGTTTGGTGTAATTCCGTGTTTGTTTTTACCATCATATTGAGTTCCAAACGATCACAGTAGGAACCATCTAATGGTGTACAAATTAATCCTCGACCAACCTTACTCATAAAATTAATGACTTCCGGCGTGGCATTGCGTGCAGCAGTTAAAAAATCCCCTTCATTCTCACGATCTTCATCATCCACCACTATAATGAGTTTACCCAATTTGATATCTTCAATAGCCTCTTCAATCGTATGTAACATAGCCTAAATATTTGTTGGGCAAATGTACAGATTTTAATGTTGGAAAATTTGAAGTGCCTCAGATTAGTTTCACTTCTTGTTTATACTTTAGTATGTCTGAATCAGGATTATCAGGATTTTAGAATTGGCGGGATTAATTTAGATTTTTCATTCTGTATGGTATTGAAATGGAATACATCTTTTTTATGTCTTTGAAATATTAATCGTAATCTTGGAAAAAAATATCCATGATAGTTACAACAAGCACTCATTTAGAAGGTTATAAAATTACCAAACATCTTGGCATTGTAAGAGGTATCACTGTTCGTTCGCGCGGAATAGGTGGTAATTTTATTGGAGGTTTACAAACCTTGTTTGGTGGTAAAATATCTATCTATGCCAACCTTTGCGAACGTGCCCGTCAGGAAGCCTACGATTTAATTATACAAAATGCAGAAGAATTAGGGGGCAATGCCATTATTAATATGCGATATGATGCCAACGAAGTTATGGCGGGTGTTACAGAAGTATTGGCATACGGTACTGCCGTAATTGTTGAGAAGGTATAGCGTTTGCTTTATTGTTCATACTAAAGAAGTAGTTTTAGAAATTATTGGCAATAATTTATTCACTTCAGTATAGTTTTCCCTATTCCAAACTTTCCATTTCAATTAAAAAACCGAATGATTACATTTACATTTTCATGCTTAAAAAGTATTTCTTATCCAATATACTCATTACGGTATTGCTCAATGTATTGGTCAAACCAGTTTGGATATTTGTAATAGATCGAAATGTGCAATTGACTGTAGGCCACGAGGCTTATGGTTTGTATGGTGCTTTGCTCAGCCTCACTATTATTTTTAATATTTTGTTAGACCTTGGCATTACAAATTTTAACAATAAAAATATCGCTTCTGATCAAAGTCAAATGATGTATGCTTTGCCCAATATGATAATGGCAAAGGGTATTCTATCCCTGCTTTATTTAATTGTCATCTTCATCATGGCTTATGTATTCGGTTATACGGGGCAGGCTTTGCGTCTCTTGATATGGCTTGGTGTATTGCAATTGCTGAATTCGTTCCTGCAATATCTGCGAAGTAATATTTCAGCGCATCATGATTTTAAATTGGATGCATTATTGTCTGTGTTGGATAAAATAATTATGATCCTCATTTGTTCGGTCTTATTATTTTCAAACAATTACAAATCTCTTTTTAAAATTGAATGGTTTGTATATAGCCAAATCATCGCGTATCTGCTTGCGATTACCGCAGCCATGGTGATTACCATTCGTCGTTATACAAAAATCCATTTTCATTTATTTTCGGCTAAAGAAATAATGAAATTGGGTAAACAAAGTTTGCCTTATGCTTTGCTCATTTTGTTGATGAGTATACACATGCGAAGTGATACATTGATTTTAGAACGATTGAAAGGCGCAACGGAAAATAGCTACTACTCAGCGGCCTATAGAATTTTGGATGCCGTAAATATGTTGGGTGTTTTATTTGCGGGCATTTTATTGCCTATGTTTTCCCGTATGATAAACAATGGCACTTCGTTGAATAATATTCTCAAGACGAGCATACATATTTTGTTGCCAATTTCATTAGGCATAGTCGCATTTAGTATCGCCTACAAGCAAAATATAATGCAGCTTTTATACCATGATGGTAGTCAACATTTGCAACAGACTTATATGTATATCATCGCCAGTTTTCCTGCCTATTGTTTGATGTATGTTTTTTCCACTTTACTGACTGCAAATGGTAATATTGTCTTGCTAATTAAAATAGCATGCGTCGGTTGTATTGTCAGTATTGGTTTGAATTTTTGTCTAGTTCCTATATATGGTTCAGAAGCCAGTGCTTGGGTGTCTTGTCTGGTACAATGGCTCCTGGCATTGTTGTATATGTATCAAAGTATTCAAAAAATGAATTTGCAAATTCAAGTAAAATGGATAGCGCAATTTGCTCTGTTTTTTGTTTTGCTATTAAGCACCAATATTGGGATGATTTATTTGAGCATACCCATATTGATGGCTGTAATGAGCAATATGATCTTGTTTATTATTTTGGTGTATGGTATTAAATTGTGGGATAAAAAAACGATAATGGATTTCGTCAAACGATAGATGTCATTTATTTCGAACGACTTAGATATAGTTATAACATTTTGTTGTATTTAATTGTCGAAACCAATATTCATTTTGTTCTTTTGTCTTAACACAAAAGAACCAAAAAGTCAAGGCTGTGGATAGTTTAGCTAAAAAATGTTCGTGCTCGGCGCAAATCGTCCAAACTCACCAGCTGCCTGCGGCTGGCTGTCTCAAACAGGGACGATTTGTTCGCCGACCACTCCATTTTTTTACGCAAAATTATCCAAGGCCATTTGCGAATGCTACATTCACTTCAACATTTTAGATACGCCATTGCAATCTTCCAGTGCATGAATATTGCATAATAGATGATTTAAGATTACGGTTAATAAACTTGGAATTATCCTATTTATTCTTTTACTAAAAATATGGACCTGCATGAATATGTAATATTTATTCTATTCAAAGTGTGAAACCTTATATTTGTCGCTCAATTAAATAATGCATGGAACAACAAGAATTTAAATTTGACCTTTTTGATGTAGTTCGAATCGGTATTCGTTGGAAAAAATATCTATTGGGTTTTGCTTTTTCTGCAGCATTAATTACTGGATTGTACTTTGTGTTACAGCCAAATTTTTATAGAGCTTACGGCGCTTTTTTTCCTTCATCAGCTGTGATTAGCGGACGAATTAATTTATTCAGAGCTGAAAACCAAGATTGGATAGACATGTTTGGTGGCGAAAATGAAGTAGACAGGGCTTATATTATAGCGAATTCGTCCAATGTTATTTCGTATTTAATTGGTAAATACGAAATTCAAAAACATTATAAAATTGATTCGACACAAAAAAATGCGGCTCAGAAAACGTACAAGAGATTTATGAAAAATTTTTCTGTCACTCGTTCTGGGTTCAAACATTTAGAAGTGAATTTCACCGATGAAGATAGCAAACTCGCTTCAGATGTAGTGAATGAAGCCATGAATAGGGTAGACCTACAAATTAGAGAACTCTATATTCATATCAATACACAATTGTCTTTGGCAATTGATACACGTAAAGATTCCATCAGTAAAGAACTTGCAGTTTATACCGACTCTTTAGTGAATTTACGCGTGAAATATAATATGTATGAATTGGTTGCACCGAGTCGTAAAAATTTAATTTCATCTACAGCCCATGGAAGTGGGTTGGCGTATGCACAAGGTTTGGAAGAAGTGCAAAATGTGGAGGAAATGAAAGATAAATTGGCGATGGATAGAGCAAAATATTCCTCATTGTCCAGTGAATTTAAAACAGCTAAGTTTGATGGATTCCCAATGATACATGTCACGCAATGGGCTGTTCCATTTGGAGCGAAAGCAGGACCATTCAGAACACTAAATGTTCTAACTGCTTTTTTTGCTGCATTTTTTGTAGGCTTACTAATGGCTATTATCATTGATATATTTAGTACGCATAAAGCGAAAATGATTTAAGCCATGGTATTGGTCGAATGGCAAAATACCAAATTCCAATTTATGGTAGGTGCGTTCGTATCTATTTGTTTATTGGTGCTTGGTTTATTATTAAATCAACCAATAGTTTGTTTGCTTCCCATTCCTTTATGCATTTTGATTCTTTCGGTAAAGGATATTCGAATTCCATTTTATCTACTTGTTTTTTCTTTGCCTCTTTCCCTCAATTTACAAGACAAAGCGCATATTAATTTAGATTTTCCTGATGTGCCGCTCATGTTGTTGTTGACCGCTTTATTTATTTTTATTGCATTGATTAATCATGCAACTATTTCGTTTCGGAAAATAGTAAGTCACCCAATAGTAATCATTGTATTATTATCCTTTGCCTGGACTGCAGTCAGCGTTGTCTTTTCGCCTGAGCCACTTTTTTCTAGTAAGTATTTAGCGAAGAAAGTTTGGTTCTTAATTCCATTTCTATTTTTGCCTATTTTATTATTTCGCCAAACAAAAATCATTGTCCGTTCTGCGCAAATAATAGTCGGAATATTGTCCATTATTGCTGTAATTATTCTTGTGCGATTTAGTGCTTTGGGATTTCGATTTGAAGATGTACATGACCCTATACAACCATTTTTTATGAACCATGTTATGTACGGTTCTATGCTTTCCTGTATAGTGCCTATTTGTTTTGGCGCTTTATTGTTGTCACGCAAATTGAGTATGCAATGGATGATTGCTATTGCTTGTTTGGCGGTTTTATTAATTGCAACTTATTTTTCGTACTCCCGTGCAGCATGGATGGGCGTCGTATTTGGCGCATGTATATACGTATGTGTGCGGTGGAAATTGGCGCATATTGCCATGTTATCTTTTATGGGTTTGGTTTTGGCAGGTGTGTTGTGGATGTCAACCAATAATAAGTATTTGGAATTCAAACCGCAATTTGAAAAAACCATTATGCATGAATCCATTATGGATCATTTATTAGCAACGATACAAGGTACAGATATTTCTTCGGCTGAACGTTACTATCGATGGATAGCTGCTATCCGAATGTGTAATGATCACCCATTGACTGGTGTAGGGCCCAATAATTTTTACGACTACTATAAATCGTATACCATCACTTCTTTTCGTACTTGGGTGAGTCGGAATCCAGAGAAATCCACCACCCATAATTATTTTTTATTTATGCTGGTTGAGCAAGGTTATCCTGCTATGATATTGTACGCGATATTGATTTTTTTTATTTTTTGGTTTGGACAAAAGACCTATCATCGATTGCAAGACCGACAACATAAAATAATAGTCATGTCGGTTCTATGTATGATAGCGGCATTATTTATCAATAACTTTTTTAGTGAACTATTAGAAGCAGATAAAATTGGCAGTTTATTTTATATGGGTTTAGCCGTGCTGGTAGTCATGGATTTTTCTTCTAGAGAAATACCTATAGTAGACTGATTTTAATTTGATGGGATTTCGCTCTGCGCCTTATTCAAGGCGGCTTGCATGTCTATTTTTTTTTCTTCGGAGAGTTTGGTATTTAAAATCTTGTCGTTTGAAATCAGGTTGCGAATAGAAGAATGAATAGCATTTACTTGTTGTTGAAAGTAACGACAAGGTGTACATATTAATATATGAAATTGTAATAGAATCGCCTCCTTCCAACTTAGTTTTTGTTCCAATTTCTTGGTACTAAGTTGTGTTGATTCTTTGCAACTGATGGAGATGAAGCGGACTATTTTCATTTTATTTTACCCAGTTTATTTCAATACATTTTCGGAGTACCATATGGACGCGATGAATCATAACCCAGTAGTTGGACTGTGAAATGTTATATTTCTTACAAATATTTTTAGGGTCATTTTCTATAAAGAATTTTTCTTGTATTAAATTGAATTGGAGCTCTGGTAATTTACGCATGCATTTCTTTAATACTTGATAGTATTCTTGGGTTACCATTTTATCCAAGATAGATTTCTCCCATGCTATTGGCTTCTGTTCTGTTTGCCAATGGCCAAAGTCATTATCATTTTTCTCAAAAAAATCAGTAAAATCAGTTTCTTCTTGTTGCGTTTCATCGTCAACAATTTTCGACCTTGATTTTTTACGATACTCGTCAATGATTTTATTTTTTAAAATACTGGTCAGCCATGTTTTTTCACTACTTTCTCCCTTGAAATTTTCACTTGCTTTCAAGGCTGCTAAAAAGGTTTCTTGTACTAAGTCTTCACACAGTGCAACATCGTTCAATCTAAACAAAGCGAATTTGAGTAGATAGTCACCGTATAATTCAACCCATTTTGCAGGTTGTAATAAATTCATACCATTGTTTTAGGTAAATGTATATTGGATGGAGGAGAAGTAAAAGAAAATTTTTTAATAGGATAGGATAATTTCTTTAGCTGGTCGTTGTATTGCGGCAACGATAGTAGTGGAAATCCTTTTTGCTTGCTTTGAAGCAAAAAGATTGGAACGGATAGTCCGGTTTCCAATGCTTTGAGCGGAAACGGATCCTGACATTCATCGTCAAGACGTGCCTGCCGCCCATGGTGTAGCATTCATTTTTTTTTTCAAAAAATACGCTACACCATTACACTGTAGCATTCATTTTTTTTCAAAAAATACGCTACAGCATAATTCTTATTGAAAATGTAGTGTAACCCTAAATTATTTACCTCGACAAGTTTCAATTATCGCGTCTATTTTTGCAGGGGTCAAATGTTCTCTGTACGTTTTTCCATATTGCATCATTGGGGCATATCCACAAGCACCCAAGCACTCCACCGTTTTTAAAGTAAACATGCCATCAGCGGTTGTTTCTCCATTTCGGATGCCTAACTTTTGAAATATATATTCAACGATTTTGTCACTACCATTTAACATACAAGGACCTGTGTGGCAAACTTCAAATACATGTTTTCCAACGGGCTTTAAATTGTACATTGAATAGAAAGTAGCTACTTCATACACTTCGATAGGCGTGATGCTGAGCTGTTTAGCCACTTCATCCATTTGAGCAATTGTCAAAGAATTATTACCTGTTTCTTGTATTAAATGTAAGACAGGCAACAAGGCACTTTTTTGTTTTCCTGCTGGATAATGTGTAGTGATTTCTTGGATTCTTTGTATAATATCTTGTGAGAACATGGAAATTATTTTGTTATTTTTTTTGAAGAATAGGTATCATAAATAATGGATTAGGCATCTATTTCTCCAGCAATTAAATTTAAACTACTCATGGTAACGACGGCATCGCTGAGCATACTGCCTTTAACTAATTCAGGATAAGCTTGATAATAAATAAAACATGGGCGACGGAAGTGCAAACGATATGGTGAACGGCCACCATCGCTAATTAAATAAAATCCTAATTCGCCATTGCCGCCTTCAACACCATGATAGACTTCACCTACAGGCAATTCGGTTTCACCCATCACAATTTTAAAGTGATAGATGAGCGCTTCCATTTTGGTATACACATCTTCTTTTAGTGGTAAATAAAAATTGGGTAAATCGGCATGATAAATAGTCGGATCTAAGTCAGCAATCTTCGTCATGGCTTGTTGTATCAAGCTAACACTTTGCCATATCTCCTCATTGCGAACTAAAAAGCGATCATACACATCGCCAGTGGTACCAACAGGAATACTAAAATCAAAATCTTGGTATCCACTATACGGATGAGCAGTACGCATGTCGTAATCAATTCCACAAGCTCTTAAGTTTGGACCAGTGAAACCATAATTTAAAGCGCGTTCTGCACTAATGCCGCCAACACCCATGGTGCGTTCCATAAAGATTCTATTTCGATTAAATAAAGTTTCAAAGTCTTTCATTGCTTTAGGGAAAGTCTTTAAGAAATTATTTATTTTTTGGAAGGCGATGTCTGAAAAATTACGCTCAAATCCACCGATGCGTCCCATATTTGTTGTGAGACGAGAACCACAAACTTCTTCGAAAATTTCATAAATCATTTCTCGGAATTCGAACACATAAATGAAACCAGTAAATGCGCCAGTATCCACGCCAATTACAGAATTGCAAACTAAATGATCGGCAATACGCGCAAGTTCCATGATAATAACACGCAAGTATTCAACACGCTTGGGTAAAGTGGCACCAATCAGTTTTTCGACAGTCATATGCCAGCCCATATTATTGATTGGTGAGGAACAATAATTTAATCGATCTGTTAGTGTGGTGATTTGATAATAAGGGCGACGTTCTGCAATTTTTTCAAACGCGCGATGTATAAATCCAATCGTTGGAACGGCATCCACAATACGTTCGCCATCCATTTCCAAAATATTTTGAAACACGCCATGTGTTGCAGGATGCGTTGGTCCTAGGTTTAGGGTGGTGGTTTGTTTTTCAACCGAACCTTCCGGCAATTGTATATTTTGTTTCTGACTCATTTTTTTAAATTCCAAATGTTTAAATCCCAATCTTCAAATTCCAAATGTTTAAATCCCAAATTCCAAAACTTAAATTCCCAAATTTTAAAATCTTCAAATCGACTAATTTTCAAATCTTCAAATTCTCACTACTAACTACTTTCTACTTTCTACTTTTTACTTTCTACTTATCTCCCAAACATATCATCATCTTTATCAATTCTTGTTTGCTCTTCCAAAGGATATTCTTTTCGGAGAGGAAAATAATCCATTTCATCTACATTCATGATACGAATCAGATTTGGATGACCTACAAAATTGACACCGAAAAAATCATAAGCTTCTCTTTCTAACCAGTTAGCAGTTAAAAATAAATTGGATGCGGTGAATACATCTGGCTTTATGATTGGGGTAAATACTTTCAAGCGAATTCTAGTGCTGGTTTTAATATTTTGTAACATATAAACCACCGCTAGTTCTTCGCCAATTCTGTCTGGATAGTGTACCGCTGTTAAATCGTTTAAATACGTAAAACCTAATTCGGCATCATCCTGTAAGAAGGTCAATACTTTTAAATTATTTTCTACTGGTGTTTCAAAAGTAAGTATGTCGTAATGAAGTATAAAATTGCTGACTTGGTCTGCAAATTTGCCTTCTAATTTTTGTTGTATAAATTCGTTTGTCAAGGTCATATATTACAAGATGAATAAATTATTGTATGCCGTAGCTGTTAAGTAAGTGCTTGTATTTATCACCTTGTCTATGTCGAATATCTTCATTTTTTACAAGATCTTGAATGCGCATAAATCCATCTAAGATTGCTTCTGGTCTTGGTGGGCAACCTGGTACATATACATCTACTGGTATTACTTGGTCTATACCTTGCAATACAGAATACGAATCAAAAATACCACCGCTAGAAGCACAAGCGCCAACAGCCATCACCCATCTAGGTTCTGCCATTTGTAAATAAACTTGACGAAGTACTGGCGCCATTTTTTTTGCAATGGTGCCCATTACCATAATTAAATCACATTGCCGAGGAGAAAAACTTAATCGTTCGGAACCAAAGCGAGCTAAATCATAATGAGCCGCCATCGTAGCCATAAACTCAATACCGCAACAAGATGTTGCAAAGGGGAGCGGCCAGATCGAATTGCTTCTTGCTAAGCCAACTGCTTCGCTCAGTTTAAGTGCAAAAAAACCTTCACCACCATGACCAGCAGGTGCTTCGACTATTTTGACTTTGTTGTTATGTGTTACAGGGCGCATGAATTATTTTAAATATTTTATAAAGTGAAATTGGATTGCGTATTTGAAAATTGTATGAAGAACTTGATAATGATATTGC
>Ga0114969_10001757_pt1 | contig 18233 bp, 12 predicted proteins | sample M_130807_MF_Meta_FD_87316 | JGI IMG/M metagenome (GOLD analysis project Ga0114969, IMG submission 87316) | Freshwater microbial communities from Lake Montjoie, Canada to study carbon cycling - M_130807_MF_MetaG | ecosystem: Environmental > Aquatic > Freshwater > Lake | place: Lake Montjoie...
ATATTTGAAATTTCATACATTTGACCAGCTATAACCGTAGGTTTCTTTAATAGTTCCCAGGGTTGAATTGATTTCTTTGATGGTTTGATTTGCGTCTCTGAATACAATACCTTCACCACCTGCTCCAATAAATGATTCTACGTTCTTGTAAAGATCGTCTACTAATATGCTTGACTTGGTTGCAAATCTGGCTTTGTCGGTGCCAGAAACGGCATAGTTTATAATATAGCCCGGCAAGTATTTAGTTAACCAGTCCTTTTTGCCTGACTCTATTTCAGAGATTCTTTTTTCTGCATCTTGTTTAAAATTGTGACGAATTTGTTCATCACTGGTACTGGTAAGAATCTGAATCTTTATATTTGGATTTTTTGATAGTTCTGTGATATACTTCTTTAATATATTAAAGTCTGGCATAGGATCCATATTTTTCCAGAAATGTGATCCTTTATTTGTTATGATTTCCCAAAATTTAATAGTTCCGTTCTTTTTTTCAAACGTTCTGGGATCTTCGTTTGTAGAATGAACAAATTGTTGGTCAAAATCACATAAAACACCATCCATATCAAAATATACAGTTATGATTTGTTGTTGTTCCAAAAGGTTTGCATCCCACACTTCTTTCACCAACTCTTTTAATTTAATCATATATAATAAATATTGGTGACTATATTAACTTGACAAACTATTATAATTACACTAATATACAGGTATAGTAATTAAGTTACCTGTTTACATTACTTAAATATTAAATAGTAACTGATTAGTTGAATCTAAACAAAAAAACAGCTACAGTAATAAATATTAATGTAGCTGTGTTTAATGAAAAAATTAAGATTATTTTACAACAGGTGTAAAAGTACCATCTGACATTGAAAGGTTACCATCACCATAAGTTTCAGCAATTTTGTTGACCCAATCCTGTTCTTCTTTTTGAATTGAGACATATTCTTCTCTGGTCTTAGTTTCAAGATCAGCAAGTTGTTTAATCTTTTCATCCAGAGCTAAACGCTCCAAATAAAATTGACCGAATTGAAACACCTTGTCTTGATATTTAACTTGAATTTTCTTGAGTGATTCAATTTCTTCGCTTTTTAATTTAATTGGTTCTGACATAATATTATTGTTTTTTAGGTTCTGGTTCGGATGTAACAATCCGTATGTAACACCAATATATATAAACTAGTTCAGAAAAATATTATTTATAATTGACTACTAATTTTTTTATGATATCATTGAAATATGAAAATCGTATTTTGTCTTCCAGGTCGCAGTTATAGTGGCAATTTTTTACAATCGTGGTCCAATCTTATTGCAACGTGTGCTGCACGAGGGTATCAAATTAGTTTACAACAAAATTACAGTTGCAACATATACTATGTTAGAAACATGTGTTTGGGTGGAAACGTCACCCTTGGACCAAACCAAAAACCATACAACGGCAAATTAGATTATGATTATATGTTATGGATTGATTCAGACATCATATTCACTGTAGACGATTTTGATAAACTACTTAGCCATCAAGCGGACATCGTAAGTGGTTTATATCTAATGGAAGATGGACAACAATTTGCCACAGTTGAAAACTGGGATGAGAATTTCTTTGTGAGGAATGGATATTTCAAATTCTTAACCCCAAATGATCTTCAGAACAAAATAGAACCGTTTCCCGTAAATTACACAGGATTTGGATTTATGTTGATTAAAAAAGGAGTAATTGAAAGCATGGAATACCCTTGGTTCAGACCGGAGTTCATTCAAATTGGAAAAGCAAAAGATTTTACAATGGAAGATGTTGCATTTTGCCGGGAAGCAAACCGAAAAGGATACAAAATTCTAATTGATCCGACTGTACTAGTTGGTCATGAAAAAACAAGAATTTTACTCTGATGTAGTTGATACATTTTTACGTGTCAATCCTAAAGCGTTAACGCAATAATCAATAACATAATTATAATCTGCGCTTGCGTCAACTGTTGGACCCCAATCTTGCCACGCGGCTCCGCCCATTGTTACATTTTTACGATCAATGATGCTTGCAGATGGATTTAAAAAAGTACATGTAAAAGAGACACCTGTATGAGCGTCAAAATCTTGTAAATCAATGTTCAATTGATCAATGTTTAAATCTGGAGTTGGTACTGTTTTTGTAGTTAATGTATTCATATTTTTTGAGGACGAAATTACTTCTTAATATATATATCAATTAGCGTAATAATATTAAATATAAAATTTTGTACATTTAATTCGGACACATCTTTACTGGCCAATATTCCCTTTTGTTTCACGACATCCCGGTTATTATAACAATATCTCATTGTTTCTATCATATGATCTTCGTCGTATTTTGACCACTTTCCACCCGGAGTTTCCCAAAAATCAGTACTAGGAACTTCGGCATAATCCAAACAAAACGAATTATCACAAGTCATAAATTCAGCAAGACCCGCGTAAGCAGCAGCAACCACAGGTCTTCCACATGCCATACTTTCATGTTGCATCAATCCCCATCCTTCGGCACTTACGCCTGACACAAACACGTCATTTTTACAATACCAGTCTTTTAGTTGGCGTTTTGTTAGTTTCGCATTGACAACGTGTATACGATCATCGGAAAACTTAAGTGATCCATTTGAAGTTTTTACTTTTAACACAACATCTTTTTTGTTCGGAAATGCCTTCAAAAAACACCTTATAGTTTCATACAATCTTTTTCGTGGATCGTCGTTCGCCACACCAAACACAAAAACATCACTATCAATTGGTGGTGTATAATTATATAAACTTGTGTCTACAAACAGAGGCACAACGTGAATCGGAACCTCACATCCTTGATTTTGAAAATTTACACGATTCCAATCATTCGGAACCATAACGGCTTTTGTTTTGTTTAATTGATCAACGAATATGTCACTTACGCGGGTACTTTCCCACATTGTATAAAATAATCTACAACGATGTGGTGCTATATGGAATAGTGGATTTATAATATCTATTTGATTACACGGCGTCGTCAACATCAAATCACAATCCTCTTTGTTGTACGAAATATTTTCAAAATACTTTTTAAAGATTGGTAATATAATACTCAAAGATCTTGGACGAATATTACATGAACTCAATGGAAGAACATCCAATAAAGTCTGCAATATCGTTTGATATCCAGATTCAAAATTGTAACAACTAGACAACGTTATATTACGCATTTACGGAATGAATTCACTTCCTACAACACTGGACGATTTAGACAATCTTTCCGAAATAGAATCTATTTGATCCTTTATTTGATTATATGCAATTTTACAAACTTCGTCATCTGAATCACCCAAACCGATAGTTGATACCACAGATTCAATATATTCAGCTTTATCCGTATCTGTGTTTTTGATTAAAAATCCAACGATTCTTCCATTGTTAGGATCTGGAAATAGTTCAAATCTATTTATTATTATTTTAATGTTATTGTTCATAATTTTTTCACTGATACATTGGCATATAATACAGACCTGAAGCAAACGGGTTAGTGCCGTCGGTGACTGTACTATCAATCTGTACACGTATATATCCTTTGAAGACCTTTGTACCAGTACTCGTCGTTCCAATTCCATTCACACTTTGGAATTTCATTGCCGTTGTAGTATTACCAAGACCTATCAAAGTCAACTTGACGGCGTTGCTGTTTCCGTCGGTTCCAGCAAGACCCCCAATGCCAACGTTGCCGGTAAATCTAGCATCGCCCGTAACATCCAATACGGCGGCCGGAGAAACACTTCCGATACCCACGTTACCATTACTTGCGTCAATGCGCATTCTTTCATTTACTCCATTAGCGTAAAACCTTAAGGTAGCGGCGCTACCACCATTGCTATTATAATTAATATACATGCCGTCTTGAGTGACGGTAGATTCATTTCTAAGAACTCTTATGTTTGCGTATATATCATTAGCATTACCACTTGTATTTAATACATTAACCGTTCCAAATTTTAAAATATTTGCAGAAGAAATGTTGACATCACCACCGGATACGTCTAATTTATATGATGGATTTGCAGTACCAATACCAACACTACCAGATGTATTAATCGTCATCCGTTCAGTTCCGTTCGTGACAAATCCCAATGTATTATTTGATGGTTCATATAATCCTGAGTTTGTGTTTCCAGCAAACGAATAACCGGGGGATCCCACTGTACCTTGAGTAGCAAGTATTTGATATCCAGACCCCATAGTCAATGCACCATTGTTCGTCAATCCTGCGATAGTGTAACTATTACCGACATTTAATGCGTTTGCTGTTGCAGCGGTAGTCGTGAAAGACGAAGATACGGCATAACTTGAACTTAGAGCATAACTAGCACTCGTGACCGTTCCAACCACATTACCTGCAGATACATAACTCGCTGTATTTGCGGTGCCAGCCGTTGTCGCGTATACCGCATTAGTTGCATTCGCGGGGGTAAAATTAATACTGGTAGCTAACGCAGCAGTCAATGCATTTGTCGCCCAACTACTTGTACCAAAATGACTTCCTGTAATCGCACTACAACTAATCGCGCTGGTGAACGTAAACAACCCTGCTGTGGTGACAATAAGCCGATCAAATGCGTTAATTTGGTCGTATAGACGAAGCTCGCCAGTTTGTGAATACCATTGCCAAGCGGCTGTGCTGTTATCGCGACGAGAGACGATATAGCCACTGTTGGCCCCGTACACATTTACTGCACCGTTGCCAACAGTTAGTCCACCATCAGTTTTGATTACACCAGTTGAAATACGATATAAATTTGCACTTGTATCACTACCAAATTGAATACCATTTGCTGCTGTTGATGGTGTTCCACTACCAACATTTAATAATGTGTTTGGACTTGTTGTTCCTATTCCAACATTGCCACTACCATCAATTCTCATACGCTCTGTACCAGACTCCTGTATACTACTTGTTGTAAAAAACAATATACGTGTAGGAGATGCCATGTTTCCCGAGCCTCCACCTATATTAACTGCATTTACAGTAGTACTTTGTGCATCCGCTCCAATAACAAAAATACTCTGACTAGTATTATTATAAGGAAATGATGAAATTATACCAAACTTTCTTGCATTCGTCGTTCGTGAATTATTGACACCCAAATCTGCACCCAATCGTATACAGCCTGCATTTTGATAATCTCCATATGAAACATCAATCATTGGTGATGCATTACTAAGCGCACTTGATGTTCCAAATCCAGTTTTATTGAAAACACTCACACCACTTGAACTGATATTACTTGCGGTTAAATTGGTAATTGTATAACTATTGCCGGTATTTAATGCATTTGCAACACTAGCCGTACCAAAAAACAATGATGCTGTGATAGCACTACAACTTATGTTTCCAACAACATCCAATTTGTTTACTGGATTTGTTGTACCAATACCAACATTTCCATTTCTAGAAACTGTGAATCTAGGAGTTCGTGGACTATTATCCCCATATACGGTAAATACAGAAGCCGTGTTGTCACCGCTGCTAGCTAATACCGCAAATGTTCCACTTATATTAGCGGGTCCAGTAACCTCCAAAACTGCTATCGTGCTTCCCACATTAGTTACTTGAGTGGTTCCCGCCAACAATGTACTGGCGGTGATAAATCCACTCGCATTAAGATTTGTAATACTATAACTGTTTGCCGGTGTCAAATAGGACGCTGTTTGTGAAGTAGTAGCATTACTTGCTGTAAAATTAATACTTGTAGCTAATGCTGCTGTCAACGCATTATTTGCCCACGATGATGTACCAAATGTACTACCAGTATGAGCACCACTAAACAATGATGCAGTAATTGCACTGCAACTTATATTTCCGACAACATCCAATTTGTTTGTCGGATTTGTTGTACCTATACCAACACGACCACTGCTTGTGACAAACATGACACTTCCGCTACCCAACGCAACATCACTGCCACCGGATTGTATTTTAATGGCTTCACCTGCATACTTACCTATATTAACACGGTTGTCACTAAACACTTCCAATATAGGTAAACCTGCAATTGTATTGACACTCATCAAGCTACCACTCAAATTATCTGTGATGCTGAATAATGAACCACTGTTGCCAGTGATTGATAAACTGCCTGATGCATCAACCGTCAATTTAATGCTTGCGTTTGCACTTCCACTAAATTGAATGCTTGCACTTACCGGTGTTATGAGAATATCGTTTGCCATAAATTATTATATTATATATATCAATTATAATCCAAATCTCGCTTTTTGAGTATTATAATTTTGTAATATTTCCGTTGCACTTAATGCTCTATTATATATTCGTGCCACGGCTGTTTTTCCGTTGCTTGAGAAATCTGTACCAGATCCACTAAGTAAAAAATAATCTGCTGTACCATAAGATCTCAATGCTTTAGTTAATGATACTGCTGATCCATTTAAAACACCGTTGTAATAAGCGTATGCGAAATTATTCTGCTGGTCTACTACCATCACCAAATGCGCCCATGTATTTAGTGTCATCACCACAGAATTTCCAACAGTCGTATTGGAATTATCAGAATGCCAGATAATGGCAGAACCAATAGTTTTTCCCGTCGCATCACTTTTTGAATGACGAAATCCAGAATGGTATCCTCGTCGTCCAAAAATGTACCCATCATTAGCTCCGGGTACTGGACCAAGTGGACTAAACCACAATTCAAATGAATGGCTGTTACCAGTGTCCGTAAGGTTCGTCAATGACGCAACAGAACCTCCGAACCAAATATATTGGTTAAGCGCAGTGCAGCTAAAACTAGAATTTGCATACGTGACCAAACTTGTATCTGTGTTTACATTTGAAACTCCACTTAAATCATTCCATACTGCACCAGTGCCGGGATAGCTATTTTTATCAGCTGCGTCATATTCAGCAACTAATGATGTATCGTGTGCTATTGATGGACCTAAAGATGCAGCCATAAATTAAATTGCTAATCTTCCTCTCATAGCATTAAAATTTTGAGTCACTTGAGATTGTGTGAATCCTATAGTATATAATTTAGTTGTATAAAAATCAATGTTGCTTGCCCAAGTGAAAATGTTTTGACTTACAATAAGCGTGGATGAAGTAGCCCCAATCACTACATTACTGTATCCATAATTCGTTGGGGCAGCTATCGCAGACGAAGCAACCAATGCGCCATTAATATATATATAAAGAGTATTAGATATTCTTACAGCATGAATCACTATATTCTGCCCCACGTAAGAAGATATAACGGAATAAGTGTACACATTTGCCGACGTTCCATTCCAGATAAGATACCAAAGGTAGCCTCCACTCAAGTATAAACCAGAGTGATATCCCTGCCAAATAATTAACGCATTCGCGGTTTCATACGTATATAGCGGATTCAAATCGTAACCCGTTGTAAATGAGTTGATTTTACAAGCAATTTCTATAGTATGGTCGCCATATAGCAAATTTTTGATTGCTGTAGTCGCGTTATAAAAACTAGCAAAATTATCAATATTAGCCGTGAAGCTGGTTTTAAATGCATTGTTGCTAAATACTGGATTTGTGCAACTTGCACCGGCACATCCCAAGGTAAAATTGGCACCATTGCCACTCAAATCTTTCCACGATGTGCCGCTGTTAGGATAACTATTTGTGTCACCCGCATCCAATGCTAACACTAATCCATTCGTGACTATTTGAGATGATCTTATAATTGCCATAACTTTTATATTCCAAATCTATAACGCAACGCACTATAATTTTGTAATTGCTCTGCATTGGTTAATGATCTATTATACATATAACACGCTGCAATTTTTCCTTTAAAATCTCTTACTCCGCCACTATAACCTTCTGCTCCTAAAAAATATGCAAACGGACTTGCAAAAGCACCTGTTGTCGTGTTTGTTCTTGTAGCACCTAAAATATTCCACCCACTAACAAGATTACCGGCACCTGTATATGCAACGCCATTTACATAATATGTTGTTGCACTTGATGCCCATCCATCAGTATTATCTGGATTTCGTATAGTCCACGGACCAGTTCCATCGGCACCACTAAATCGCATACTTTTATCATTGCCGGTCGCGTCTGTACTAGTTCCAATCAAACCAACCAAACTTGCCTGAGAATTTAATGTAAAATCTGGCTGAAATACAATTGTTACGTCCAAATAATTTTGAGCCAACGTTGATCCGATATAGGCGGTAGATGCTGCTGTTGCAAAATTAAAATAACTTGCAAGTCCACTATTAACAAATGAAACAGATCCACTAATACTTGCATCAGCGCGTTGTCCACTTAAATCAAGCCACGATGTTCCGGTTCCACTATAACTTGTTTTATCACTTGCATCTAGAGCAAGTATCAATCCACTTGTAACTATTTTTGGACCGTATATCATAATTCAACTTGTAAGTTTGGCACATCTTTACGAATTGCAGTAAATGTCCAATAAAATTCCAATTCTTTATTTAATTGAGTCTTTGTAACTTTCGCGGCGACACTGACACGATTGTTTTTTTCATTGATATCATCCACGTAAATCACTTTATTATGTTTAATATTTGTAATTTGAACATTTACGGTTTCATAATCTACAAGTGATTTCATATAATCTGGTAGTTGTATAACACCTTTACCTTTAACCAATTTACCTTTACCGGTCAAACGAACTCCGTGATATGGACTTTCAAGAGAACCATATACCAATCGTTTACCCAATTTAGTAGGATGTTCAATATCAAAGCTCTTGGTCGTAGCTGAAAATCCGCCATTGATCTGCATTTTATAAGTGGTACTTGGAGTCGTTCCAACTCCGATATTTCCACTTCCACTGATAGTAAATAAGTTTGTCCCACCGGCACCTTTAACATTGAACACAGTTAATGCAGTGCTGCTACTTACTTCTAAAATTGCTGTCGGAGTCGTTGTTCCAACACCAACATTTCCACCTACTGAGTTCAATGAAAGATTTGAAAACGAAGAATAATCAATTTTACTTCTTGCTTGTAACCAGCTAAATCCCGGTGCTACATCTGCATTTACTCCCATATCAAGAATAGCATTGGTTCCTGCACCTCCGATACGGAATATACTGTTTGCTGCTTGCCCACTTATAGATGCACTATATGTTGTTCCGTGTACTGTCAATGGAAGTAGTACAGACGAGGTATTGATTGATAATGTGGCAACTTGATAATTATTGGCAATCACTAAACTACTTGCAGTCAAACTATTGGTTGCCCAACTACTAGTAATTGAATAAGTTCCAACTGGTAAAAATGCAGCAGTCAATGCATTAGTTGCCCAACTACTTGTACCGAAAAATAATGATGCGGTGATAGCACTACAACTTATATTACCTACTACATTAAGTTTGTTTGTCGGATTTGTTGTACCTATACCAACATTGCCTTCAAAAATGGCACCATCTGTTGGTGATGCCGTTGAACCATACGTAGAACCAACACTCAGATTACCAAATACACTCAACTTACTACCAGACGATACAAGACTTCCGACAGAAGTATAAGTTGTATTCAAATATGTATTAGTATTGTGTAATAATCTAAGGTTAGCTGTGCCAGTTGCATTTCTAAAATCAAAATAATCACCGTTAGTTGAATTTTGAAGATACGCACCCATATTGTCTATACCAAATGATGACGATCTATTGGCAGAAATATTATTTACAGATATAATTGCCGTGCCAGAAGTTCCCGCAACTTCCAGTTTATTATTTGGACTTGTTGTTCCTATTCCTACATTACTTTGAAAATAAGTGGCAGTACTTGCATAACCTGATATTTTAGAAACAATTACATCCGTACCCGATCTTACTTCTAAATAGCCATCCGCAGCAGATTCATAAGCATATATTAATTTAGCAGCAGTTGCATATCTTTCAAGAATAAAACCATTTGCACCAAGAGACGTTGGCTTAATATGCAAAGAAGCAGATGGACTTGTTGTTCCTATTCCTACATTACCATTGTGATATATACGCATTCTCTCTGCGTAAGTAACATCATTAAGTTGATTTGTATAAAACGCTAAACTTGTACCTCTGTTATACCCAAGAGAATCTTCACTTACGGCATAAATCGCAGATGTTTTTTGATTGGAATCTAAAGAGGTAATACCTCCAATAAATTTAATACCCCATTTTGCTCCAATATTAGAAGTAGTCCCGGGGCTAGGACCGTAAGGAGCATTTAGAATTAACAAATCGTTCGTGCTACCGCTACTCATCAACACATTTGATGATGCAAGTCCAAGTTGGATTCTGGATCCGGTGCTCGTATTTTCAACAACATGTAAGTTACTTGTCGGCGACACACCTATACCAACATAACCGAGACTACTTGTTCCAGTAGATGTCAAGTTCGCAACTGTATAATTATTTGTCGTCACTAACGCACCAGCTGTTGTAGAAAATGATGACGATACGGCATAACTCGCACTTGTCACCGTTCCAACCACACTACTCGCCGTCAAACTATTGGTTGCCCAACTTGATGTTATATTGTATGTTCCAACGGGTAAAAATGCAGCAGTCAATGCATTTGTTGCCCAACTACTTGTACCAAAAACACTTCCACTCAAACTACCACTAAACAGTGACGCAGTAATTACACTACAACTAATGTTACCAGCAACATCCAATTTGTTTACTACAGTAGATGTTCCGATTCCAACATTACCCGATACAATAATACCATTTGCAGGTGCTGTAGTAGAAGCATATGAACCAAAACTAGCAGCACCATTTATACCAAGTGGATTACTTGGATTTGTAGTTCCTACACCAACTCGTCCACCAACTAATATATTCCCACTTGATGTTACATTTCCATCAAAATTATAAACATATGTAAGTGCATTTTTTACACCCGGCTTTGTAATATCAAATTCAACACTAGAAGTATACGACGCTGTGCTTGGATTTAATTGCCATTGAAGCTGACATAATCCAGCATCGGATTCCACGCGCATCAAATCGATTGCGCCAGCGACTTGATTTGTTATAAAAGCATCTACATACCATGTACTATTTCCAGAATCTTTTGCTGTCCGAATTTTGGTAACTAACGGCGTGCTATAACTCCAAGCATTCAGCACATTGATTGCTGGAAGTGGTCCATAACTCGCATTTGCTATTAGAAGGTTAACATAATTTCCTTTGTTCGATCCGGTCAATGCAACAGCCGGACTAACAAATCGATCGCCATATAATGCTGCTCCATTGACAGGAATTGCATTTATTTTCAATGCGAATTCGTTAAAATATCCACCGGCCGGACTAGTTGATGGAAGACTGTAATCGAATTTAGCGATTCTCACCCATTGATCGCTATAGCTTGCACTATCAAATGTAGACGATGTGATTTGTTGATATGCAGCAGCAGCGGATTGCAGATATCCACTACAACTTATGTTACTTGCAGTCAGGTTTGTAATTCTATAACTGTTACCTACAATTAAATTACTTGCTGTCTGTGCTAATGTAGAATTACTTGCTGTGAAATTAATACTACTTGCAGTCAAAGCATTCGTTGACCAGCTTGCGGTGATGTTAGTATTAACAGGAGCAAATGAAGCACTCAATGCATAACTTGCACTCGTCACAGTTCCACTGACACCACTAGCAAGAATAAAACTAGCTGTCTGTGCTAAAGTCGCATTACTTGCCGTAAAATTGATACTTGTAGCTAATGCGGCAGTCAATGCATTTGTTGCCCAACTACTGGTTCCAAAGACACTTCCACTTAAACTACCACTAAAAAGTGACGCAGTAATAACACTGCAACTAATATTTCCTACTACATCTAATTTATTAACCGACGTACTTGTACCAATACCAACATTTCCGGCGATGTAATTTTTTGCCGTTCCGTCTAGATATAGATTCCAACGAGTAGCAGATGCAGCAATTACACTTCGGATACCATATATAGTCGTTCCGGCAGCTAATGCACCCACATATAAACCTTGTTCAGTCGTGACGGTTGCTCCAACACCAATCGCTGCGTTGGCGGCATAAAATGAAGTTTTATCTGTCACTGATCCTGTTAATACAAATCCCCCAGCATAAAATTGCCAGATTTTTCCGTAAAGGCTACCACTAGAGTTTACCTGTGTATAAGATAAGAAATCAGAACATATTCCCGTGATTGATGATGCGGTTGGAGCATTATATAAAGAAGTTGCTCGGAAAGTCTGCAACACAGTAGATCCAGTATTTGGATTTGTAATAGTTAGATTATATCCCGCTATCTCAGACGTAGTTTCTATTGAGGTTCTTGTATGATATATACCATATACTGACGCTGGGGTTGTCCCAATACCAAGGTCCGTACCATTGTCACGAATCAATCCAGTGCTTAATGATGTGTTTCCAGTCCATCTTGCAAGATAGGTATTTGTTCCTCCGTTCACATTTGATGTCGTTAGTGCATTACTTGCCCACGATGATGTACCAAATGTACTACCAGTATGAGCACCACTAAATACACTGGCACTAATAGTTCCGCTTGCGGATATATTACTTGCTGATATATTTTGAGAAACCACCAAGCTACCAGTGGCGGTGATATTACCTTGGCTGATTAAGCCATTTTTTGCGACAAATTCGTTTGGCATTAGATTTTCTCCTTAATTAAATTTATATTGTTTAATAAACGAGAAACCGATTGATTGCAAAAAAAATTGTTTGCAATTTTAAAATAAATTGTTTTTTTCATAATATAAAATTTCATTGTCCATTTTATATGTTACTATTGTTACTATTATATATATCGTCCAGATGATTTAATATTCCAATTTAATGAACTAGCTGCATTACCTAACAATTGAATATAACTTGCACTAATAGCGGCACTCATAGTTAATTGATTTGTAGTACCCACATCAGTAGTTGCATACTCGGTATAAGTAATATTATTTCCACTCCAACCAGCAATCACAGTGCCCGCTCTAAAATTACTAGCACTACTCGCAAAATAATCAAAAAATGCACTATTATAACTACCAGTCAAGTTTTGTAAAACTACATAATTAGATTGACTTGTAGCCAATGCACTACTGCTATAATCTAATAATACTGCATTTTTATAAATTATTGTACCACTGGATATAATATTAGTTGGTGTAAATGTGCCGCCTGTAAAATTACTTGCGGTAATTGCACTGCAACTAATATTTCCAACAACATCTAATTTGTTTACAGGCGAAGTTGATCCAATACCGACATTGCCACTACCCATGAATCTTACTCGCTCTACTGCGGCAGCACCGGCTACATCATTCAGTGAAAATGCCAAATCCATATTGGTGCTAGTACGTATTGCATCAATAAATACTTTTCCACCATTGCTATTATTAAAAGGATCCGACGTACTAGCAGCCAATACTCTTACAGTTGTTCCCGCCGTAGTATCCATATTCATTGCTCGTATGGATTCAAATACCCCACCAGCAACCGTCTTCATTAAATGAAGCGTGCCGTCTGCAATTCTGGCTTCTGACGTTGTGTAACTAGATGTATTAACGGTGCCACCATTTACAACAAATTTAGATAACGGAGTCGTTGTACCAATACCAATATTACCAGTTCCTTTTATAACCATTAATTGAGAACCGCCCGCATAAAAAACGTGACTATAATTAGAGCTTCCTAATATATAGTCAAGTTGAGCTCCTGAAACTCCCAATCCCATAAAATCTGTACCGTCAGTCCAAACTCTCAATTTGGGATTTGAACCTGCTGCAATACTATAAGTACCACCCAAACTAATTGCTTCTGGAGTAGCAGTTGATACACTCGCTAAAGTGCCTAATTGGAGTCTAGCAGTTGGACTTGTAGTACCAATACCAATATTACTACCACTTTGATAAATTACACTAGAAGTAATATTGTTACTTCCACTGATTAACGGAATATAATTTGCGGTCAAACTTGCTTCACCTGTAGGACCAAGTATAATTTGACGACTTGCACCAGCATCACTGCTACTAACAAAAAAATAATTATTAATGCTGTCCCACAAGAAACTACTTAATGTTCCGCTGCCACTATCATACATTTCTAATCCAGCATATCTCTGATACGGACTTAATGCATTGATTGTAATAATATTATCAGTGACTACAAGTGTACTTGATGTTATATAAATGTTACTAGCACTAAACAATGAAGCAAATATACTTCCAGTAACAGTTAAATTGCCATTTACAATCATGTTACTTGCGGTGATTGTACTGGCACTGATATTACTTGCAGTCAAGTTTGCAATCTGATAACTATTTGCTGAATTTAACGCATTTGCTACGCTAGAAGTACCAAAAACACTTCCAGTGAAACTACTTGCACTTATATTGCTCACAGTCAAATTAGTAATTATATAACTATTTGATTGAACTAAACTACTTGCCGTCAAACTATTTGTTGCCCAACTACTCGTACTATTATTATAAAAAGTAGAGCTTGTAAAATTAGTATCCGTCCAAACTCCAGATCCAGTTTCTGTTGTGGTAGTCCACTTACAGTATTTTCCAGCTTGCGTTTCATACGCAGATCCTTGGATGGAATAGTATGATCCAGATGTCAATCGTATACCAACCAAATAACAATTTGCACTCGCTGTTGCTGCGCTACTACCAGTCTGATAAATTTTTAAAGTGTGACCAGCTACACCACCGTTGATGTCACTTCTATAAACACCTAGCCCACTTCGCGCTTTGATGATATACTGAGTCATACCAGCCTCATGATATGTACCACCATACACATTTACGATCATCCGCTCGGAATATCCCGTATATGTCGCTCCTTGTACCAATTCATCAATCTGCACCCAACCACCAGAAATATCTCCATAATCGAAATGTGGAATCGTCATATCGCCCGCAAACGATGCCGTGGCAAACGTAGCAGTACCAGTTGATGTAAGATTGGTGACGGTATAATTATTTGATGTATTTAATGCATTGGCTGTAGTAGCAAGTGTTGTATATGAACTACTCAATGCATAACTTGCACTCGTCACAGTTCCGACTATGTTACTTGAAGATATATAAGAAGCAGTGATGGAATTCGTAGCCCAACTACTTGTTCCAAAAACACTTCCACTCAAACTACCACTAAACAGTGATGCAGTAATTACACTAGCACTAATATTACCGGCAACATCCAATTTATTTGCTGGATTTGTTGTTCCAATACCAACATTGCCTTGTACGATCAAACCACTCACAGGTGCAGTATTTGTACCCGCATATGTAGCACCAATTGCTACCGATCCAACAACATCCAAATTATTGACCGGTGCAGTTGTACTGCCAATCAGTGTCTTGCCCGCAAATATATTCAGATCACCCGTATATTGTTGGTATATACCATATCCGTTGGTTACAACATTTGCTGTTTTTTGTCTCGCAATATATACCGCATATGAGTTGGTTATATTAATTCCACCTGCTCCAATGCTAAATGGGGTACTAATATGATGTCCATATGTATTTCCAATACTACCAGTTGAATTACCGGTGATCAGATCTGAATAAATATACGTACCTAGATACCAATTAGGAATATTAAAATTCGGTATGCCCTGACTAATTTGATTAGTAAAATACGTATTTGCAAAAATACTATTTGCTTCCAATGATGCGGTGTTAGACAAGAGTAATCCATGTCTTGCCGCTCTATAACTTCCACTAAAACTTCCACTTCCATTGATTTGAAGTGAGTTATAAATTGCTTGGTTTTGAACCAATGTACTAGATGTAAAATTAGAAACTACATAAACATTGTAAATGCCAGTATCGTTTCCACTATCAGCAGTATTCTGATTTTGTGTTGTGGATATCGCCAGTGATGAAGACAACGAAGAACCAACGTGCGTATCTGATATGTTTAATTTATATGCCGGGCTAACACCAACGCCGATACCAATTCTACCACCACTATTAATTGTTAATTGTGCCGCATTATTGGTTTCTAATACTAAACTATTTGCATCATTGGTGCCGATTGTAGCAGTTGCTCCGAAACTATTTCCTCCTTGAACAAAAGCATTTCCTGTTGTAGAAATACTACTTGCCGTCAGAGCATTCGTTGCCCAGCTACTTGTACCAAAAAAATTACTTGCTGTGATAACACTACAACTAATGTTACCAGCAACATCTAATTTGTTTACTGGATTTGTTGTTCCAACGCCAACCTTACCTTCTCTTGTAACAGTAAATCTAGACACTCGCGGGCTGCTATCTCCATACACAGTAAATACTGATGCAGTATTATCACCACTAGATGGTAAAACAGCAAATGTTCCACTAATATTTGCTGGCCCGGTAACTTCCAAACTTGCAGCGATACTATTTGCATTAGTAATTGTATAGCTAGTTTGTAATGCTAAATTACTTGCAGTTAAACTATTACTTGACCAGCTACTTGTACCAAAGTGACTTCCACTCAGACTACCACTAAACAGTGATGCAGTAATTACACTACAACTTATATTACCGGCAACATCCAATTTATTTGCTGGATTAGAACTTCCGATACCAACATTTCCAGATACAATAATACCATTTGCTGGAGCTGTTGTTGACGCATATGTACCAAAACTCGCTGCACCAACTACACTAAGAGGATTACTCGGATTCGTGGTTCCGATACCAACATTACTACTTGCATTAATCGTGATGACATTAGTTGTATTTAATAATGCACCTTTATTAATTTTAAATTTATCGCTATCGGCAGCGTCTACACCAATTGCCCATTTCGGCGTCGTAGCATTATAAAATGTCAATTTAGGATTATTTACAAAATCATTTTCAACAATTCTAAATTCTGCGTCAGATCCACTATTAAACACACGAACATCCGCTATACTGATTCTAAACCGTTCATTGCTGTCATAGCTTGATGTAGTCAACGAAGTTACACTTCCTGTTACATTACCAACTTTAAAACTTAAATACTGCAAACTATCAATTGCAGTCCAATCTGGATTTTCAACGTTTGGTTGTACTGATGCGGTCCATACATTGTCCGTAAAATCCCAATACCATCGTGTACCTAGATGCAAACGTTGATAATTCGACCCCGCCACCAACGGTTTTTGTAAATAAATATTGTGAAATTGGTTAGAAGTACCAATTGACAAATTATTATTATTACCTATGTTAATATTACTAGCGGTTAAATTATTAACTGTATAATTGTTTGCAGCAACTAACGCACCGGCTGTTGTAGCTAAAGACGATGATAATGCATATGAAGCACTAGATGCATAACTTGCACTTGTCACCGTTCCAACTATGTTACTTGAAGATACATAACTAGCGGTACCAACAGTTGTACTATTTAACGACTGAGAACCAATAAGACCATTTGCATTAAATAGTATAATGCTGCTTGTAGCCGCAGCAATTTTAACTTCTTGAAATGTATTTCCAGATGAACTTACATTATGTAAAATCAAATCACCGGGGTTATAAACAACTGTGCTTCCTATAGGCATATATTAAATATAAATAGTTCCATTATAAATATAAGGAACACTACTGTTATTGCAATATAATAACCCAAGAATGGTATTTTCTTGGGTTATCACATTTACTAAATTATTATATAAAATTAAACTGCCCATTGAGAGAGCGGTACTCTCTTCCACGAAGAGTTCGTATAAACATAAATAAAGTTATTATCAACATTTATTTGACCCGGCATACCCGCAGACGTTGGAGTCGCAGGCACCGACCCAACACCCGGACTGCTACCTGTAGTAATTGTCAATGTATTGAATGAACCAGTTGCATAAGTAACCAATACACCAGTTGCATATGTTATACTACCAGTTCCACTCGCACCTGTGCCAACAACATAAAGATTTCCACTCGCACTTATTTGTGAACCGCTAATTGTAGTGCCGGTATATAATAACGTGCTGCCATCATCACTAACCTTACTATCAGCAATGTTCTTTCCGGTAACTTGTGATTTTGGTAAGAAATTGTTAGTCAATTTAGTTTCGTTTCCAAAACTTCCACTAGGACCACCAATTATTATTGTACTTGATTGTGTTAAAGGAGCACCAGAACTACTATTAGCACTAACCAACAACCAGTTATCATTCAAACCATCCCACAAGAATGAACTTGTCACTTGATTGACAAATGTTCCACTTCCACTATCAAATACATCAATACCTGCATA
>Ga0114969_10001758_pt1 | contig 18228 bp, 15 predicted proteins | sample M_130807_MF_Meta_FD_87316 | JGI IMG/M metagenome (GOLD analysis project Ga0114969, IMG submission 87316) | Freshwater microbial communities from Lake Montjoie, Canada to study carbon cycling - M_130807_MF_MetaG | ecosystem: Environmental > Aquatic > Freshwater > Lake | place: Lake Montjoie...
AGCTCGCAGGTCGAACCGGGGTGCGCTGCGGCGCGAATCCGCCGTCAGGGCGTCGGAGCTCCCGCGAGGAAGTCGATCACCTCGCGGTTGAAGACCTCGGGCGTCTCGAAGTTGAAGCCGTGGCTGCCGCCGGGGACCTTCACCAGCTTCGCACCGGGGATCTCCCGCGCGAGGATGTCGGAGTTCGAGGGCGCGACGAGTTGGTCGGCGTCGCCCGTGAGGACGAGCGTCGGCACGGCGATCCGGTGCAGCCGGTCGGTCGTGCGATGCCCCATGACGGCCGCGACCTGCCCGAGGATCGCCTCCATGCTGAACCCGTACTGCAGGGCACCCGCGAACACCTGCATGAGCTTCGGCAGGTCGCTCGCGATGAACGACGGGTTGAAGACCGCGGGCAGCATCTGCTGGACGAAGAGCAGCGGGTTCAGGCTGGCGACGTCGATCTGGAGTTCGCCGTCGGCGGAGACCTGCCCGCCGAGTTGCCCGACCATGAAGCTGCGCCGGTCCTCGACGGTCGCATCGGGCTCCGGGAAGGTGCAGGCCAGCACGAGAGCCGAGACGCGCTCGGGATGACGCAGCGCCAGTTCCTGGGCGATCATGCCGCCCATCGAGACGCCGAGCACGTGGGCCCGGGCGACGCCGAGCGCGTCCATGACGCCCGCGGCGTCGTCGGCCATCTGGTGGATCGAGTAGGGTCCGGCGGGCTTCGAAGTGCGGCCCACGCCGCGGTTGTCGAAGGCGATCGCGCGGTAGTGCCGGGCGAACTCCGGCAACTGGAAGGCCCATGCCGTCGAGTCGGTCGCGAGGCCCATGATCAAGAGAAGGGGCGGACCGCCGCCGTGCTCCTCGTAGTAGACGTCGATATCGCCGACCCGGACCGTCGCCATGGTATGGACCCTTCCCGTCCGCGGATCGCGGACTCCTGCGGCCGCGCGTCAGGCGCGGCCCGCCACGAGCCTATACCGGAGGAGGCCACCGCGTCGCAGCGTCGCGCTGGACACCCGCTTGCCCGGCGTGGTTCGCTCCGTCCCGGGAGGAGAGCTGACCATGGATTTCCACGACCCGCGAGGTGTCTTCGTCGGACGCGACATGGGCGGCCACGAGTACGCGATCGGCCCGGACCTGCTGCGGCGACACGCGACCGGAACCTCCGACCGCTTCGGCTGGACGGGCGAAGAGCCGCCCGGGCCGGGCACGGACGCGCCGGCGCTGCTCTTCCATTCCGAGGTCTATGCGGACCTCGGCTGGTACCTGCCCAACATCTTCGGCAACCTGCACGCGCGCCAGGAGTGGGAGTTCTTTCACCCGATGCGCGTCGGTGAGCACATCCGCACCCGCTCGACCGTCGTCGAGCGCTACCGCAAGCGCGATCGCGACTACATCGTGAACGAGGTGCTCGTCACCACCCCCGACGGCCGCTGGTTGCAGCGCGGCCGCACCCACCAGAGCTTCCTCGTCCAGGACGAGCGCAAGGGCTTTGCTGTCGACCGCGAGCGCGAGAAGCGCTCCGACCGCACCTTCCGCGTCGGCGAGGGCGAAGGTGCCGACCTCGATCCGCTTTCGCGACCGATCACCCAGGAGATGTGCGACGCGTTCTCCGGCCCCGGCAAAAACTACCACAACGACCGGGAGATGGCGCTGGCGCTGGGCTTTCCCGACGTCGTGGTGCAGGGGATGATGTCGATCTGCTTCGTCTCGGAGCTGATGACACGCAGTTTCGGCGACGGCTGGCAGCGCGGCGGCAAACTCGACGTCCGCCTGGTGAACGTGGTCTGGGGCAGCGACGTCGTCGCGGTGCGCGGGCGGGTCCGCGAGGACGTACCCGAGGGCGACAAGACGCGACGCCACTGCGACGTCTGGTGCGAAAAGCCCGACGGCGTCAAAACCCTCGTCGGCACCTCCAGCGCCCTCCTCTGACCCGCCCCTGCGCCGACGACGTCGCGCGCCGGCCGTCCCCCCCGCGCCCGTCGACGGCCGCTCGTGCTCAGCGCCCCTTGTAAACCGCCTTGCGCTTCTCCTTGAACGCACGCGGCCCCTCGCGCGCATCCTCGGACGCCGAGACCGAGATCCCGATTTCCATTTCCTTCCCGAGCGCCGCCTCGATCGAAAGCCCGCTCCCCGCCAGCACGGCCTTCTTGACCGCCTGCACCGCGAGCGGCCCGTTCTCCGCGAGGATCCCCGCGACGCGCATCGCCTCGGGCAGCACCCGTGACCGCGGCACGACCCGGTTCACGAAGCCGATGCGATGCGCCTCCTGCGCCGTGATCGGCTCGCCGGTGAGCAGGATTTCCATCGCGATCGCCCAGGGGATCTGGCGCACCAGCCGGACGGTCGAGCCGCCCATCGGGAACAGGCTGCGCTTCACCTCCGAGATCGCGAGACGCGCCTCGTCGGCGACGATCCGGATGTCGGTCGCCTGCAGGATCTCGGTGCCGCCCGCGTAGGAGTGGCCGTTCACCGCGGCGATGATCGGCTTCATGACGTCGAAGCCGCGCAGGAGTCCCTTGAAGATGATACCCGGGTCGGCCTTGGCGCGCTCGTCCCACTCGTCCTTGGGCGGCTTGAAGCCCTGCATCATGGGGATGAAGTCGCCGAGGTCGGCCCCGGCGCAGAAGGCCTCGTCGCCGGTGCCGGTCAGGATCGCGCACCGGACCTCGGGATCGTCGCTCACGTCCTGCCAGGCATCGGAGAGCCGGCAGAGCATCTCGGCGTTCATCGCGTTGCGCACCTGCGGGCGGTTCATCCGCACGAGGGCGACGCCTTCCTTCTTCTCGTAGACGACGGCTGGTTCCGACATGGCCTTGCTCCCCTTCAGAGTTCCGCGCCGAGGATGCCGATCGAGAAGTACTGCGCGCCGCCGCCGTAGGCGTGACCGAGCGCCGTCTTCACGCCCCCGACCTGGTGCTCGCCGGCGCGGCCCATCACCTGAAGCGCAGCCTCACCGAAGCGCAGCATGCCCGAGGCACCGATCGGATTGGTGTTGAGCACCCCTCCCGAGGGGTTGATCGGCAGGTGGCGGCCCATCTTCTGGTCGCCCCGATCGACGACCTTCCAGCCCTCGTTGAGGGGGGCGAAGCCCAGGTTTTCGAGCCACATCGGCTCGTACCAGGAGAACGGGACGTAGATCTCGGCGACCTGGATCTCGTTCCACGGGTCGCGGATACCCGCCTTCTCGTAGACCCACTTCGCGCAGGTGCGGCCCGCGAGCGGGCTCACCTGGTCGCGACCGGGAACGTACATCGGCTCGGTGAACGTGGCACCCGCCTTGAGCCAGGCGGGCTTGCGAGGACCGCGCCGCGCGTGGTCCTCGTTCGACATCACGAGTGCGATCGCACCGTCGGAGGACGGGCAGGTCTCGGAGAGGCGGATCGGCTCCCAGAGCATGGGCGAGTTCAGGGCGTCCTCGACGGTCATCGGGTCGCGGAGGTGTGCGTACTCGTTGCGGCTCGCGTTCTCGCGTGCGTTGGCCGCCACCACCGCACCGATGTGACCGGGCGCCCCGCTGCGCGCAATGTAGGCGCGGCAGTAGGGAGCGAAAAAGCCGCCCGCACCGGCGACCATCGGTTGCGTGAAGGCGTAGTTCGGCGACAACGCCCACATCGCGTTGCCCTCGGACTGCTTCTCGAAGGCGATCGCCAGGATGCGGCCGTAGAGGCCCGAGGCGACGTGCGTCGCGGCGGTGAGCGCGGTCGTGCAGCCCACCGAACCCGCCGTGTGGACGCGGATGATCGGCTTCATGTGCGCGCCGAGCGCCCCGGCCAGATACTGCTCGGGCTGCATGATGCCCTCGAGCGGGTCGGGCGCCTTGCCCATCACGATGGCGTCGATGTCGTCGTGCTGGAGGCCGGCGTCGACCAGCGCCCGATCGACGGCTTCGCGCACGAGTTCGGCGACGTTCACGTCGCCGCGCTTGGACGTGTGGTGCGTCTGCCCGACGCCGACCACCGCGACAGGCCGCTTCATGTCCACCTCCGCTCGGTACCGAGCACCCAGACGATGTTCTGCTGCAGGCAGTGTCCCGCCGAGGCGTGCACCACGGCCCGCTTCGCCCCCGGCACCCCGCGTTCGCCCGCGCGGCCGGAAAGTTGGCGGAAGCCCTCGGCGAGCCGCAACAGGCCCGTGTTCATGAGCGGGTTGCCGCAGAGCACTCCCCCCGACGGGTTCACCACCGGGCCGCCCGCGGCCGACGCCGTCGTCGGCAGGCCCAGCGTCTCGCGCAGGACGAGTTCCTCGGCCGGGTTGGCCGACCCGAGTTCGACGACGTCGGCCGACCGAGCGTCGGGCAGGCCGGCCATCGCGAACGCGTGTTTCGCCGCGAGCGCCGTGCTCGCGCTGCGCGTCAGGTCGCGGGCACCGATCGCCTGAAATTCGATCCGGTGGTCGACCCCCTGGATCCAGGCCGGTCGGTCACAGATCTTCTCGGCGCGGCCTTCGGCAGCGAGGATCATGCAGGTCGCCGTCTCGCCGATCGGCGCCAGGTAGCCCTCGCGCAGCGGCTTCACGACCCAGGGAGTCGCGGCGAGTTCCTCGGCCGTCGCGCTGCTGCGCAACTGCGTGTCGGGATTGCGGGCTCCCGCCTGGCGGTTCCGCGCCGCGATCTCGGCGAGCGCGCGGTCGTCGACGCCGGTGCGGGCCATGTAGGCGCTCGCCTGGAGGGCGGCGGTCGAGGTCGGGTCGAGCCCGATCGCCGCCGCGTAGAAGGGCTCGAGCTGCAGGTTCAGGACGTGCGCCGGGCTCCCCTCGGAAGTCTTGCCGAAACCGCAGACGATTGCGACCTCGCTCTCCTCGGCCTGCATCTTGACCCAGACCAGGTGCGCCGCCCAGATCGCGTCCATCTCGACGTGCGAGTCCTGCACCGGCGGCCATGAGCCCATGACCTCGAGCACCTGGCTGAAGCTGAAGGCGCGACCGTCGACGTAGTCCGATGAGCCGGCGCACTGGTAGTCGACGTCCTTGCGTTCGAGCCCGGCGGACTCGAGCGCGGCGCGGACGACCGGGTAGAGCATCTCGGGGCTGGTGTGGTGCTCGTCGGCGGCGACGATCGGCGCCTGCGCGAAGCCCACCACCGCCACGTTTCGCAGCTTGGTCACGTTCACCTCAGAGCCGATGGATGAAGCTGTCGAGCGGCGCATCGGGCTCGCCGGTCGGACGGAAGTAGCGGATGTCGGTGTGGTCGCCCTGGCGCTCGGCGTCGGGCTTCCAGACCGCCTCCACGCGGGTCCCCATGCGTACCGCGGACGCGGCGCACTCCTGGATCAGGCTGTAGAGCGAGATGTCGGCGCCGTCGAGCGCGACTGAGGCCACCACGTAGGGCACCTCGATGTCGCGTCCGAACACCTGGATGTTGACCACGCAGAAGGTCGTGACGATGCCGCAGTGGGGCAACTCGACGAGTTCGTTGCAGGGCGCGAGGCTCTCCGGCGAGTTGATCACCGGCGGCACGAAGACCTTGCCGGTCACGCTGCAGCGCGAGCCGAGGATCTTCCTCTCCTTCAGAGCGCGCAGGTAGAGAGCCTTGTAGTCGCCGGCGTAGTAGTGGTACGGCAGGTTCAGGTTCGTGTCGATGTACTTGACGCGCTCCTTCGGTGGTTCGCTCATCGGGGACTCCTCCACGGTGGCCGGTTCAACCGGCGATCTCGAAGCCTTCGATGTCGCGGATCGTGCCCTTGCGCCGGTCGTCGGGAGCCCAGACGGCACGCACCCGACTGCCGACCTTCAAGCGGTCGAGTCCATGGCGCACGATGTGGGCAATCGCGGTGTCGGCGCCGTCGAGTTTGACCAGCACGAAGGCGAAGCGCTCCGAGGCGGGATGCAGGTCCGCGATCGGACTCGCGACCTCGGCGACGGCGGTCACGGTGCCGGTGTCGGCTACCTCGACCCATTCGCCGCCGGCCGAGGCATCCACCTCGGAGTAGGACTGCGGCGGGACCACCACGCCCTGCCCCGCGACCCGGCGACCCCAGATCTTCTTCTGGTCCTTCAGGCCCGCGAGGAAGCGTCCGACGATCTCGCCGGTCGATCGCTTGTAGGGGAACGCCACGGTCATCCGCTGGCTCATCGGCTCGATCGTCTGCGGCTTCGGGTAGGTCTTCACGCGGCAGGACTCCTGTTCCGGCACGGGGGCACGGGAGGGCGGTCGGTCTCGGTGGCTGACGGCGCCGGCGCCTCGACGACGCCGTCACCGGAGTCCCCGCGATACTCGACCGAACGTTCGCTCGTCAAGGCAAGCGGGGATGCGCAACGTCTTGACGGGCCCTGCTGCCCGCCCATAACCGTGGTGGACCCGCCGCCCGCCTGCGCTCACGAAAGGAAACAACCATGCCGAATTCGCACCCCCACCATGCGCCCGACCTGCTACGCGAGCGGGGTCCCCTGCGCGGGTTCGCGCGGCGGCACCTGCCGAACGCCGCGACGCTGCTCGTCGCGCTGTGGATCGCGGCATGCGGCGACTCGTCGTCCGGCCTCCCCGGCCCGACCGCCGCGGACCCGGCGGCACCGGGCCCTCATGCCGTCGGCGTGACGCGCGTCATCCTCTTCGACGCCGCGCGCGGTCGCACGCTGCAGACCGAGGTCTGGTATCCGGCCGACGAGTCGGCACGCGGACTGCCGGCGGCGACGGCCGAGAGCTACCTGCCGCCCGAACTCGCCTTTCTCGCCAAGGACGCGACGGTCCCGCTCGTCGCCGTTCGCGACGTCCCCGTCGCACCAGGCGGGCCGTTCCCGCTCATCGCCTTCTCGCACGGCTCGAGCGGCATCCGGTTCCAGAACACCTTCCAGTGCGAGCACCTCGCGAGCCACGGCTTCGTCGTCGTCGCGCCTGACCACCAGGGCAACACCTACTTCGACGGAAGCGAGTCGCCGGCGCAATTGCGCATCGACCGGCCGCTCGACATCCGCTTCGTCTACGACGAGATGACGCGGTTCACCGCGGACCGCTCCTCGCCCTTCTACGACTGGATCGACACGACGAAGCCCTTCGGCGTGACCGGCCACTCCTTCGGAGCGTACACGAGCGTCGAGGTCGCGAGCCAGGACGAGCGCGTCGGCGCCGCCCTGCCGATGGCGCTCACCAGCGTGATCGGCCCCTCCTACTCGGCCGCGACGATGCTTCTCTTCGCCACCGAGGACAAGACGATCGGCGAGGACGCCGTCCAGGCGATCCGCGACAGCTACGTCCTGCTGCCGGGCCCGCGCTTCCTCGGTGAATTCCCCGACGCCGGCCACTACAGCTTCAGCTTCGCCTGCTACACCGGGCTCGGCATCGGCAACAGCGACGGCTGCGGCAACGCGACGCGCTTCTCGGACGGCTCGCCCTTTGCCTTCGTCGAGTCGATGCAGGTCTGGGACGTCGTCGACACCTACTCGGTCGCGCTCTTCGGGCGCTACCTGAAGGGGATCCGCGAGTACGACGCGACGCTCGCCCGCAACATCGCCCCCGAAATCATGAACTACGTGGCCGACCCGGTGCGCTGACTCCGGGAGCCCAAGACGGCCGGGGATACGGTCATGGCGCGCGCCGCAGCAGCACCATGTGCTGTGCACCGTGGTGCGAGGAAAGCACCTCGACGAAACCGGGCGTGGCGGGCCGGGCGGCCCGCCACGCGTCCGCAGTCAGCAAGATCGCACCCGGCGGCGCCTCGTCGAGCGTGCCACCCTCGTGCAGCGGCGCCTCGCGGCCCAGGTAGAAGAGCAGCGGCGCGTAGGCTTCCTCGTCGAGGCCGAGCAGCGTGAGGGATTCGTCCGGTGCGAGCGTCGCGCGCAGGTCGGCCGCGACCGGTCGCAGCGAGAGGTCGCGACACTCGCGGCGCTCCTTCCACGGCAGCAGGAACAGGTTCACGAGGGCGAGCACCGCGCAAAGCGCGGCAAACGCGCGCCGGGCGGCGAGGCCGCGCCAGCGCACTGCGAGAGAGTCCACCCAGCCCGCGAGCAGCACGGCGGCGGGGGGCCACAACGGCAACAGGTAGGCGCGGCGCTTGTAGGCGGCCATCGAGAAGAAGACGACCGTCACGACCCAGAACACGGCGAGAAACCGCAGGCCGGCCCGCCGTCGCTCCGGCCCGCCCGGTTCGTCGCCACGCGCCGGGATCCGTCCGAGCAGGGCGAGCAGCACCGTCCACGGCACGAGGAGACTGATCGGCGCCGAGTTCAACAGGATCGGTACGGCGTAGTACCAGGACTTCATCCTGCCGAGGCCGCCGGAGAAGCGGCGGAGATTCTCCCACTCGACCTGGCGCTGGAGGAACTCGAATCGGCCCGACCACCAGCAGGCCGCGTAAAAGGCGCTGGCGACGAGCGCACCGCTCAGGAGCGGCCCCGGGCGCAACATCGCGAGCAACTCGGCTGGACGCCTCTCGAACAGCAGGAAGGCGACGATCGCAGCTCCGGGAACGAGCGCCCCGACCGGCCCCTTGGTGAGGACGGCGGCGCCCATCGCCAGCGCCAGGAGATAGAGCCAGGCGACGCCGCGGCGAGCGCCGCCCGGCGCTCCCGGGAGGGCCACGGGAGCGCTGCGCGCGCGAACGCCGAGCCAGCCGACGAAGGCCGCGAGCGCGACGGTCTCGAAGAAGGTGAGCGCCATGTCGACGCGACCAAAACGCCCCTCGCCGACGAACTGGGCCGAGGCGGCGAGCGCCAGGCCCGCGAGGAGCGCGCCGTCGCCGCCGAGCAGCGCGCGTGCGAGAAGCATCGTCGCGCAGGCGGTCGCGAGCGCGAACGCCCCGGAGGTGAGGCGCAGGCTCCGTGACGTGGTCTCGGCGAGGCCGAGCGCGTGCTGCAACGCGACAGCACTCCAGTGGAAGAGCGGCGGCTTGAAGGTCGGTTGGCCGCTGTTCTGGCGCGGAAAGAGCCACTCGGCGTGGCTCGACATGCGCTGGACCACCAGTCCCTCGACCGCCTCGATGCCGGTGCAGACGTCGGCCTCGCCGACGCGCTGCGCGAGCAGCACCGCGAGCCCGGCGAGGATCGCTCCGGCCGCGAGCCGCCGCCGCCACGCCTTCGGCTCGTGCACCGGGCGTACCGCCCCGACCTTCCCCTCGCCCGTCACCGCGACCGCCCGACGCTGCCGCTCAGGCCCGCGCCGCACCGTTGCGGAGCAGGCGGCCCGGTAGGGCGCCCTGCGGGTCGACGGTGTCGCGCCCGCGCTCGCGCAGGAGCGTTCCGTTCACCACGACGGCCTCGATCCCCGTCGCATCGGCGACCAGGCGGTCGGCGCCCGCCGGCAGGTCGCGTACCCGCCTGAGCCCGCTCGCCCCGACGGTTTCCGGATCGAAGACGACGACGTCGGCCGGCCGGCCGACGCCGAGACGGCCCCGATCGGTGATGCCGACGACGTCGGCCGCGCGCGAGGTCAGCATACGCACCGCCTCGCCGAGCGGCAGGACGCCGCGCTCGCGCACCCAGTGCCCGAGCAGGTGGGTCGAGAAGCAGGCGTCGCAGAGCTGGTTCGCGTGCGCGCCGGCGTCGGAGAGTCCGAGCACGGTGTCGCCGGAGGTGAGCAGTTCGGCCACCTCGGCCTCGTCGTAATTCATGACCGCCATCCGGAAGTGGGCCGCGAGATCGGTCGCGAGTGCGAGATCGAGCACGAAATCCACGGTGTCGACGCCCTGCTCGCGCGCGAGATCGTCCACCGGTCGCTCCTCGAACTCCGGCCGGGTCGGGCAGGACGAGACGCACATGCGCGAGAAGCATCCGTGAAAGGGTCCGGAGAAGTTCGAGCCCAGGTAGTCGCGCAGCTTCCCGCGGAATTCCGGATCCGCATAGATCCGCTTCTTGCCCTCCCGGTCGGCCGCGGAGACCGGCGCGAAGAGGGGAAGGCTCTCGAGGATGAAGGGTTCCGCGAAATCGAAGTCGAAGTCGAGCGGACGACACGCCACCTGCGGGACGATGCGCAGACCGCGGCGCACGAGTGCTGCCGTCTTCTCGAGCAGCATCCGGTGCGAGCCCGCGCCGAACATACCGGAGAGCAGAGCCGTCCACGTGACGGTGCGCCCGGTCTCGCCCGCGATCCCCGCGAACTCCTCGAAGAAGAGTCCCGGTCCGACGGTCGCCTGCACGATGCCGCTGCCGAGTTCCCCCAGGGCGCCGGCCAGCGCCCGGATCTCGTCGAGTTCCGCGAGCCGACTCGGCACCGGCTTCCCGGCGAAGCCGACATGCGTCGGCGCGCGCGAGGTCGCGAAGCCGACCGCGCCGGCCACGATCGCCTCGCGTACGACCGCCCGCATGCGCTCGATCTCCCCGGCCGTCGCCGCCCGCTCCATCGCCGCCTCGCCCATGACCCACAGACGCACCGGCGAGTGCCCGACGAGCGCGGCGACGTTGATCGCAGTGCCGAGGCCCTCGACCGCGTCGAGGTACTCCGGGAAGGTCTCGAAGGGCCACTCCGTGCCCAACCCGGAAGTCAGCGCCTCGAAGCTCATGCCCTCGACCTTCTCGAGCGTCCGCAACACCAGCGCACGATGCTCCGGGCGGGTGGGCGCGACGCCGAAGCCGCAATTGCCGATCATGACCGTCGTCACGCCGTGCCAGGGCGAGATCGAGAGCATCCGATCCCAGAACACCTGCGCGTCGTAGTGGGTGTGGATGTCGACGAAGCCCGGTGCGACCGCACGACCCTCGGCCTCGATGGTGCGCCGCGCCGATCCCTCGGCTCGCCCGAGCGCGGCGACTCGCCCGGCGTGGATGCCGACGTCGCCGCGGACGCCTGCGCCGCCGTCGCCGTCGAAGATCGTGCCCCCGGTGATCTTGAGATCGTATTCCACGTCGTCTCCCCGCGAGCGCGCCGGTCGCGGCCGCTCGCATCCCGACCGGCCGCGACCGGCGCGGCGAGGCAAGACCTTGGGCCGGGAATCCGCCGCGTGCAAGCGCCGCACCAAAGCGGGCGCAGCGGCCCCCGGGTCAGGGAGAATCGGCGGCCGCCGACGCGACCGACGCGGCACTCGCCACGCCACCGGGCACCGGGGTCGCGCCGGAGCGCAGGCGATCGGCCCGCGCCCCGGGCAGCGCGATCGCCTCGACCACCCCCGGCCGCGATGCCAATTCGGCGAGAATGCGCTCGGCCATGAGGCGGTTGCCCAACTCGTTCAAGTGGCAGCAGTCGTCGGCGTAGACCGTCTCGGTGACGTCGCCGAACATCCCGGTCAGGTCGACCACGGCGACCCCGTCAGCACCCGACGACGCGAACGTCGACTGCAGGCGCGGCCAGCCCGACACGACGAAGCGCCGAATCGCCGTGTTGCCGAGGAACCGCTCGCGCTCCTCTGCGCTGAAGGGCTTCGACCCCGCGACGTACTGGTTGGGCTGCAGGACCTGCAGGACCGGGACGCGGCGCCGCGCGCCGAGCGCGGCCGTGTCGCGCAGGATCCCGTCCAGCTCGGTGAAGTAACGGTCGCGCGCCCGCTTCTCGTCGAAGCCGAGGGGGTCGCGACCGGGGGCGGCAGCCGCCGCGACCGCGGCGGCCTCCGCCGCGAGGTTCTGCCGCTCGCCCTCGAGTCGCGCGGCGAGCACCTGCCAGGTCAACTGGGCGGCCGCCGACCGGCCCGCGCCCGGCAGGTCGAACGCATCGGAGAGACGTCGACGCGCGTCGGCCAGTGCATCGAGCCGACCGGCGAGCGCAGTCTCGCGGGGCGACGGTGCCCGGGCGAAGGCGCGCCACAAGGCGCTGTTGGGAAAGTCGGCCGGGTAGCCCGGTTCGCCCCAGAAGACCGCCTCGTTGAAGCCCTCGACGAAGATCGCGAGGTCGACCGTGTCGACATAGCGCTCGAAGGCAAAGAGTCCCTGGGGCTGGCGGTGGCCGACCATGGCGAAGCACAAGACGCGCACTGTCTCGTACCCGCGGCCGGCGGCGATCGCCTGAAGTCGCTTCGCCATCGGCTTGCGCTGGCGGGAGCAGAGGCTCTCGGCGACCGATCCGCCGAACACGCCGACGACCAGCTCGCCGGGCGGGGACGGCCACGGGTAGTCGACGTCGGATCGGAAACCCGCGTTGTTGATGCCGTCGCCGGCCGCGTGAACCCAGCCGAGGTGCGGGTCGAGGCGCAGCGTCGCGCGCTCGGCCGGATCGCGCGGATGGTTCGGGTCGCCACCGAGGTGAGCGCCGAGAGAGGAGGCGGCGAAGCGCTCGCGCACCGCCGCAAAGTCGCGGTACGAATCACCGCGCAGGACGAGGAGAACGAGGGCGGAGAACCCCTCGAGCAGGAGCATCGACGCGGCCGCGAGCGCCGCGCGGCGCAGCGCGCCACGCGGCCCGGGCCCCGCGCGGGGCCCGGAGCCCTGCGGAGGCAATCGTCGCCCCCCTCTTCCGGCTTATTCCTCGACCCGCGTCGGCGCCCAACTGCGATCGGGGTCGAAGGTCTGCATGCCGGCCGCGAGCGCGGCCGTGCCCGGGCCGAGATCCTTCTGGTAGACGATCCCGCGCTGGTTCACCTGGAAGGTCATGATGCCCGTCACGCCGTACTTGGCCGGCCATGCGACGAGAGCGAATCCACCCGTCATGAGCTTCCCGGTGACGTAGCTGCGTGCGCCGCCGGGGGCGCTCGGACCCTGCGCCCGCAGGATGCGGAAGTAGTAGCCGTGGTAGGGCTCGCGGCGTCCGGAACCGGCGAGGTCGTACCCCTCTCCCGAGGCCTCGGCGATGAGCGGGCCGACCGGGCTGCGCGGAGCGCCCTTCTCGTCCGGCCACCACAGCCCGTCGCGGGTGCCCTCGCTGCTGACGAGCTTCATCGCGTAGTTCTCGAAGCCCACGCCCGTCGGATCGAGTCGCGCGTACTCGCGTTGCGCCTCGACGTAGGCGTCCACCGTCTGCAGGACCTTCAGTTCGTTCTCGCCGATGCGACGGTTTAGCATCTCCTCGCGGCCCGCGGCCGCATCGAAGGCCCAACCGGACTGGTCGAGAACGATCGGGATCGGCAATGGCCATGCGTCGCGGCCGACTTCCAGCACGGCCGAGTCGTCGCCGGTCTTCTGCACGACGTGGCGCTGGTGGGCACGCTCAACGAAATGCGCGCGGTTGCGCCGGTCCTCGACGGCGTCGCCGGAGGACAGCACATCGGTCGCACCGGGGCCGAGCAGCGCGAGAAGTTGCTCGTCGCCCGGGGACGCCGTCGCCTTGATGAGCGCGCTTGCCGCCGCCTCCGGGGTCTTGAAGTGCGGCAGGCTCGAGAGATCCGCCGGAGCAGCACTGCGCGCCCCGGTGGCGGCCGTGCCGCCGACCATGTCGGTCGCGGCGCCCGCGACGGCTCCGGTCGCGTTGCCCGCTGTGCCGACCGCGGCGCCCGCGACGCTGCCCGCTGTGCCGACCGCGGCACCCGCGACGTTACCCGCCGTGCCAACCGCGGCGCCTGCGACGTTGCCCGCCGTGCCAACCGCGGCGCCTGCGACGTTGCCCGCCGTGCCAACCGCGGCGCCTGCGACGTTGCCCGCCGTGCCAACCGCCGCGCCGGTGGCCTGGCCCACACCGCGAACCGCCGAACAGCCGAGAGACGCGAGCACCGCCGTGGCGACGAACCCGCGGAGGGAAAGGGAATCGATCTGGTTGCGCATCATGGTCTCCTCAGCGGTGCCGACCGCCGCCGCCACCGCGGTTCATCCCGCCGCCGCCGCCGCCGCCGCGGTTCATCCCGCCGCCACCGCCACCGCCGCCGAAGTTGCTGCGGTTCATCCCGCCGCTACCACCGCCGCCGCCCCCGAAGTTGCCGCGGTTCATCCCGCCGCTACCACCGCTGCCGCCCCCGTAGCCGCTCGCGGGACGACCCATCATCGCGGGCGTGGGTGACCGGCTGATCGAGCCGCGGCTGTTCGCGCCGCGCAGGCTCGCATCCCGAGTCATCGGCAGGCTTCCGGCCCCACCGAATGCGCCGCCCGTCGAAGGAGCGGGCCGGGTCATGCCGGATGCGGGGCGACCCATCGGGGAGCGGTCACCACCCGGGACTTGCGCCGGGCGGGTCTGGGGCAGGCCACCTCCCACCGTGCCGGGGCGGTTGCCCTGCCCCGTGCTTCCACTGCCGGGACGATTGCCGTCCCCGGGGCGGTTGCCCTGCCCGATGTTTCCACTGCCGGGACGATTGCCGTCCCCGGGGCGGTTGCCCTGCCCGATGTTTCCACTGCCGGGACGATTGCCATCCCCGGGGCGGTTGCCCTGCCCGATGTTTCCACTGCCGGGACGATTGCCATCCCCGGGGCGGTTGTTGTTGACGTTGTTGTTGCCGCCCGGGCGGTTGTTGTTGCCGTAGCCGTTGTTGCCACCCGGGCGGTTGTTGTTGTTGCCGTAGCCGTTGTTGCCACCCGGGCGGTTGTTGTTGCCCGGACGGTTGTTGTTGTTCCAGTTGTTGTTGTTGTTCCAGCCACCGGGCTTGTTCCAGCTGCCATAGCCCGCACCGGGGCCGTAGCCGTTGCCCGGCCGGCCGTGGCCGCCGTTGCCCCAGCGATTGTAGCTGTAGGAATCGCGGTAGCGGACACCGCCGCGGTGGTAGGGATTGTGCGCCCACGGGCCGGGCCGATAGCCATAGCGATTGAAGTTGTTGACGTTGACGTTCACGCTGCCCCAGCCGCCGGCGCCCCAGTACCCGGGCCCGACGTAGACGTTGCCGCCGTACCAGTTGCAGCCGCCGCCCCACGCGAGGCTGCCGACGGCGAGCCCGACGCCGAAGGAGAGCATGCTGGTCGCGACGATCGCACCGGGCGCATACGCGTACATGCCGGGGTAGTAGTAGGCCGGCGGCGGGACGAAGGCCGACCCGTACACGATCGTCGGGTTGTACTGCGGAACGTAGACCACCTCCGGATTCGCGGGCACGATCTGGATGACCTGCTTCTCCTTCACGACCGTCTGCTGCGGCGTCGACTGGAGGGCGCCCGCCTGGTCGGCGCGCTGGCGCATGCGCTGCACGGCCGCCATCACCTCGGACTGCTGGCCGAGGAAGGCGTCGCCAAGATCCTGCGTCCAGTCGAGGTTCTGGGCCATCCGGCTCAACAGGTCGGGAAAGTGCGTGAGCCAGGCCACGCTCGGATCCCAGGTCTGCTGCGCGAGTCCGTCTTCCAAGGCCTTGCCCTGCAGGCGCGCATTCGACTGGCGCCAGCGATCGGCCTGAACCAGCTCGAGCGGATAGGTTGCGGCGACCAGCACCTGCGCGATGAGCGCATCCGGGTAGAGCGCGATCGGCGCGACCAGCGCGTCGAGATCGGGCCCGGTCAGCACCCGGCTCGTCGGCGCGCCCGAGGTGTCCTGGGCGATCGCCTGAAGCGGTTGCACCGCGATCATGAAGGCTGCGACACCGGCGAGCAGTCGCCGGGGCATCGGGATTCTCTTCTTCGACATGGACACCCTCTCTCGTGACGGGAGGAAATCTCTGATCGTCCGGCTCCGGCGGGGCCTCCCCGACGGGCGCGGAACGACTCCGGAGTACAGCTTCGGTTTCCGAAAATGTCAACCGCCGATCTGCACTCAGGCGTCGCGGGCCGTGGCGGACTCCTTCACGAACAGGAACTCGATCTGCTGGCCCATCGTGATCGCGCCCTCGGCCTCGCAGCGGCAACCGGCACGCTCACCCCAGGCCTTGACCTCCTCGACGGTGTGGAAGCTGTTGTGCGGGACGAGCATCTGGTCGGCGAAGAAGTTCCAGAGCACGAGCGGCGACATCGCGATCGGTCGCCCGCGCAGCAGGAGCACCAGGATCTGGAGCACGAGCCAGAAGGGTGGCACGGCGACGATCGCCAGCGCGGTCTTGCCCCCGGGGATCGAGGCGATGCCCCGGCAGATCGGGCCGAGGACCTCGTAGACCGGGCGGTAGACGTTGCGGGCGTTGTAGACCCGCACGAAGAACGTGCCCCCGGGCCGGGTGACCCGCACGAGTTCCCGGAATGCACCCTCGGGATCCCCGGTGGTCATGATGACGCCGCGCGAGACGACGAGGTCGAGCGAATCCGAGGCGATCGGCAGGTTCAGGATGTCGCCCTGGACGAGCGCGGTTCCCGGCAGGGTCCGGTTGCGCAGGAGCGAGCCACGGCTCAGGTCGAGTCCGAAGACCTGCCTCGCCCGGGTCTGGCCGCGCAGGAGACGCGTCGCGAGGCCGGTGCCGCAGCCGGCATCGAGCACCAGGTCCCCCTCGCGCACCCGCGCGACCGCCTGACCGAGCAGGCTCGCGTCGAGCTGCATGGAGGCGTGCTCCGACGTCTCGAAGTCGTAGGAGTAGCGGTCGTAGAAGGAGCGCGTCGCGCGGCCGATCGGGTTCATGCGGCCTTCTCCTCCGGCCGGTGCAGCAGCAGGTCGCCGAGCACCAGGTGGTCGATGTTCGTGCCGAGGAAGCAGCGGATCGCGTCGCCAGGCGTGCACACGATCGGCTCACCCCGGACGTTGAACGAGGTGTTCAGCAGCATCGGCACGCCGGTGCGCCGACCGAAGGCCTCGAGGAGCGCATGGTAGCGCGGCTTCACCTCGCGGCGCACCGTCTGCACCCGCGCCGTTCCGTCCACATGGGTGATCGACGGCACGAGCGCCCGCTTGTCGGGGCGCACTTCCTGCACGAGCAGCATACGGCGAGTCCTCGGGGCCGAGAAACCAGTCGCGCGCGGCCTCCGCCACCACCGAAGGGGCGAACGGCCGGAAGTTCTCGCGGTGCTTCACGTGCAAGTTCAGGTGGTCGCGCATCGCCGGATCGCGCGGGTCGGCGAGGATGCTGCGCCCGCCGAGGGCCCGGGGCCCGGCCTCCATGCGCCCCTGGAACCAGCCGACGACCTTGCCCTGCGCGAGCAGGTCGGCCGTGCGCTCGACGACGTCGGGCAGGGGCTCGGCCGCGAGCCCGGCCGCACGCGCGGCGGCGGCGCACTCCCCGGCATCGTACTCCGGCCCCAGGCTCGCTGCGTCGGCACAGGCTTCGCGACGCCGGTGGTGAACCGTGTGCGCCGCGAAGAGGGCAGCACCGAGGGCCGCACCGGCGTCGTTCGACGCCGGGTGGATGAAGACGTTCTCGAAGAGCCCCTCGGCCGCGATGCGGCCGTTGGTCACGCTGTTCAACGCGACACCGCCGGTGATGCACAGGTTGCGCGACGGTGCGATGCGATGCAGGAAGCGCGCCTGCGCGAGCGCGACCTCGTCGGTCAGGCGCTGCAGGGCGGCCGCGACGTCCTTGTGGCGCTGCGTGAGTTCGCTCTCCGGCTCGCGGCGCTGGCCGAAGGCCTCGTCGAAGCGCGGCGAAGTCCAGCGTGTCCAGCCGCTCACGTGGTAGTCGAAGTACTCGAGCGCGACCCGCAGCCGGCCGTGATCGTCCCAGTCGATCACCCGCCGCATCTGCGCCCAGTAGCGATCGGGGTCGCCGTAGGGCGCGAGCCCCATGACCTTGCCCTCGCCGCCCCACGGCTTGAAGCCGAGCCAGCTCGTCACCGCCGAGTAGACGAGCCCGAGCGAGTGCGGCAATCGCACCGCGTGTAGGCGCTCGATGCGATCGCCCGCGGCACGACCGAGCCAGGTGCTGACGTCCTCCCCCGCCCCGTCGATCGAGAGGACCGCCGCCTCCTCGAAGGGCGAGGAGAAGAACACGCTCGCGGCGTGCGCGACGTGGTGCTGGACGTGGCGCATGCGGAAGCGCGGCTCCCGGCCCCCGGCGAGTTCGTGCTTGCGGAGGTGCGCCTCGGTGCGCAGGAAGCGCACGGCCGAGCCCGGGCGGTAGCTGAAGAACTGCCCGGCTGAGCGCGGCAGGTAGGGGATCGTGCGCAGGGCGCGACTCGCCGCGAGTTGCCACGGCCGCACGAAGAAGGCCACCTCGTCGATGTCGGCGAGGCCCACGCCGTGTCGCTCCAGCACATGGCGCAGCGCATTCTCAGGGAACTCGCCGGTGTGCTTCTGGCGGGTGAAGCGTTCCTCCTCGACGAAACTCAGGATCCTGCCGTCCTCGAGGAGCGCCACGGCCGAATCGTGCCCGTAGGCGGTGATGCCGAGGATGTGCACGAATCCGACCCGGGCGTTGTCTATCGGAGGGGTCCCGGGGCGGCAACCGCCGACGTCACCGCAGGAGCGCCGCCGCGTGCTCTCCCGTCGGCCACGGCTGGCGGTCCACCATGTCCGCGATCCGGCTCTCGCCGCGTTCGAGCACTCCGTCGGCCGCATCGGCGATCGTCCACGCCATCGCCGCGCCGAGGAGCGGTTGCGACTCCACCATGATCACCCGCAGTTCGCCCGGTGCGAAGCCGCACTGACCCTGGATCGCCTCGAGCAGGCGCAGCCCGTGCAGGTGGCCGTCG
>Ga0114969_10001759_pt1 | contig 18207 bp, 11 predicted proteins | sample M_130807_MF_Meta_FD_87316 | JGI IMG/M metagenome (GOLD analysis project Ga0114969, IMG submission 87316) | Freshwater microbial communities from Lake Montjoie, Canada to study carbon cycling - M_130807_MF_MetaG | ecosystem: Environmental > Aquatic > Freshwater > Lake | place: Lake Montjoie...
AACTCTTTCAGGAAGCTTTTTACCCTTGCTAGCTTTGTTCCATTCACCTACATTTACCCCTTGTCTTTCTAGCTCCTTTTTATGGATATTGAAGTAGGCTTCTTGAGCCTTTGATTTGTATGGCATTTTATTTAATTTGGAATTTTCTTTAAATTTTCAATTACCTTACCTCTTAAACTATCGTATTTTTGACCTTGCAATCTTTTTCTTATTTCATTTATTCTTTTTGCTTTTTCATCTCTAGACACATTTTGTCTAAGTCCGGGAATGCCAAGTTCAAATTGCTCCCATACTCTATCAAGTATTTCACCAGAAGGACGTCTTTTAATAACTTCCCCCATAGGATGGAATCCTTTACCTTCTTTAGTATCAAAAGATGTTGCAGCTGTTTTAACCATTCCGGGTTCTACCATGTCTGTTATTTTTTTAGCTACAATATCAGTTGCTTTATCTACAAAATCAACATCTTTTTTCTTAGGATTTGCTATGTCTGTTACTAATTTACCAAGTTGAATAGAAGCACCATACTGTAAAAAATTTAAAAATGGATTATTAGCTGCTATTTCAGCATCTGCTTCAATATAAGATTTAATAAAAGATTGGTCTTTTTCCTTTTTCTTATGTGCCGTTTCTGCTCCACTAATTATACTTTCATATTCAGGAATATGGACTAAAACTTTTGGAACCTTCGCCCCCATTACTTCATATGAGCCATCATCATTTTTCTTAATATTTTTGTAATTATAATATCCTAAAGCATAAAATGCAATCCCCATAGTTCCTAATTGTAACGATTTACCTAATAAATCAGCTTGAGCCTCTGTTAAATTTTCGGTTCCCTTAAATATAAGTTCAGCAATGCCCGGAAATGATGTTCCTCCTAAGCCGGGTAATTTACCTTTACCTTTAGTTTCAGTTTCTGATTTACCCAAGAAACTTCTTATTATGCCATATTTAGTAGCAAAAGCTCTTCCTACCCAGTTAACCGGGATTTTTACAATTGGCAATTCTGATTGAGCTATTTTCCCAGCTAGCCCTGTATTTTGAGTAAATTGTCTAAATTTATCAACAAATTTACTATCATTCATCAAAATTGCCCATTTAGCATGCAATAATGCTAATCTATTTATTTTTTCAATTACATCTTCATTAGTAACATCATAATTATCATATTCTTCTTGTAATGCTTTTTTCTGTTTTTTGGTTAAACTAGGTTCATCCAACTTTTCAGTTATTTCAGCCATTTTAGTTAAATTATATACCATTTGTTGTTCATGAGCATATGCAAATTCAGGATTTTTAATAAAAGATTTAATAAACCCATGTGAACGTCCCGGTATTTCAAGAAAACTTCCTGATGCATTCAGCTCATCATACATTATTGGTCTGCCATACAATAATTCTTTTGTATCAACACCAGACATTATTTCTTTAAAATTAGTAGAAGAAAAGTTTCTTATCCATTCTGAATAATATTTAGCTATAGAACTCCATTTTGGGTCACCCCAAATAGATTGCTTTTCTCTGATGCTTTTTGGAGTTAAAGCATAAACTAATTTACCAATTGCAAATTTCAAAGGTTTTAAAGCAATTAATTGATGCGCAACAACTGCTGCTAATTTAACCATTGTTATAGGATAAGATAATACAGCAAATCTTTGAAATCTTAATAATTTATCACCAATTTTTTCTACTATTGGTTCATTGCCCATCATATCTTGGCGTCTACCTTCTTGCCATTTGAATTGTTGTCTTGCTACTTCTTTTTGTGCTTCTTCATATTTTGTTACTCTTTCTCTTAAAGTACCCTTAGATTTATCTAGTGATTTTTTAATATTATTGTATTCAGCAGATAATAACATTGGTTCTAATTGTCCTGCTTTATTTACTCTAGTTAAAATATGGTTTATTACATCTTCCTTTGTAAAATCTGGCAATACGTCTTTTATATCTTCTAATACATTTTGTACTAATTCGTCAAATTTAACAATACCTTGATAAACTTTTTCAGCTGCTATTTTAGATAATTCAACAGCAATTTTAGGGTCAAAACCAGATGTTGCTTGCCCCCCTAATTTTTTCAAATTATCTAATGACTTAGTAACTCTTTCATTAGATTTCTTAATTGTTTCACTTGTTTTTTCTGCTCTTTCTGCTTTTTTTATTTCATTTGATTTTTCCTGCAATTCTTTTAATTTTTTATTTTCAATCATCAACTTAGCAGTTTCTTCTCTAGATTTTTCTAAATCTAATTTAGCTTCATCTAATTTTGCTCTAGATTCTTTTATTATATTATAAGCATCTTTAACTTCTTGCTCTTGTTCAGTAGTTAATTCATTAATACCTTTTGATGCTTTATATTCATCCATCATATCAACAATAGTAAGTTCTTTATTTACCCACAATTGTCTTAATCTAAAAATAGTACTAGCAGTACGACCAATATTTTTATTAGCCATTGCATTATCCATCATTTCATTTTGAACTTGTAATATTTCCTTTTGAAATTCTTGTATTTTTTTAGGATTTTTAGTATTAATTATATCTTGTTGCAACTCATTTTCTCTCCCTTTTAATCTAGCTAAGTCATACATTAATACAGCTTGGTCAAATTCATTACCCTGCTTAGTTGTTATTAATCTTTGTCTAGTTTCTCTAGCTAAATCAGGATTTAATTTAATTTTATCTTTGACTTTTTGTATTACGTTTTCTAAATTCGTATCTTCTAATTTAGATGTAATTTGGTCTAAAGCATCTAATCCAAATTTATTGCCAACAAATGCATCATTTACAACATTTGCCATCTTGATATAACTATCATCTGCTCCTTCAGGAAGAGTCACTACTGTTTGTTTTTCAGATATATCTTCAGATAATATTTTCTTTTTAGCCTTCAACTCGCTTTTGCCTAGAATATCATCAAACATTCTTTTTAATTCAGGAGTCAATTCTTTACCTGCCAAAGAATTATAGACTGATTTAAAGGCTTCTGTTATTGTTTTTAATACTTTTTGGAATTCTGCACTAAAGCCTTTTGCACCTTGTGTATGATATTTTTCCCAAGATTCTGATATAAACTCTTGTACATCTCTGTATTGCTTGGTTGTTTTACCATTTTTAAATTCATCATTACCTTTTATAAGCTCATCTACTGTTATATTACTATCAGTAGCTTTATTAAACTCGTCAATAATGGTTTGGGTATATTTTTTACCTATTTCATTCCCCTCTTTTGAGCCATTAATTATTTCAACTACCGTAGGGTGCATTATTTCATGAGTAATTGCAACTACAGCTTTTCCTTTATCTTTAGCTTTATTGAATTCTCTTAAAGCTTCTATGATATTTTTACCATTTTCTATTCTGTATTGTGCATTTGCCTTTTGCTTTAATGCATAATCATATTCACCTTTTTTTGAAATAATTTCACCTTCTTCTCGGAATCTTCTAATTGATTCATATTGCCCTAATGCACCGCTTAAATCACTTGAAGATGGTTGACTTAAATCTATGTCTTTCTTTAATTTATATGATGGTTTAGTAGTAGTTGTTACACCAAAACCTTCTGTAGCTGTTTGTCCTTCTTTTGGCAATCTCCCTTCTATGCCTTGATTTTCACCATATGTTCTAAATGTTTTATCGAATATATCAATATTTACAGGCGAACCATCAACTGTTTTAATAGCAAATGGATAAGAAGGATGACCTAAATCTTTTTCAAAAAATACAGGGCTAGTTACTTTCAATGCCGCATAAGCATCTCCTGTTTTTAATCCTTTTAAGAAATCCTCTTGACCTATATCAGCAAACATTTTATCTATTCCTTTTCCTGTTGCTTTAAATATTCCTTTTTTTAATTGTGTAGCATCAAAATACTCAGCCCCAGTATAACCCATATCACGCATCATAGTTGTAACTATCTGATTAGCATCCTTAATAAGTGCAGCTCTAAAGTTCTCATAAGAGGTCTTGGCTTCGCTCATTGTTTGCCCATCAGCCATTCTTCCACTTTTAAGATAGTTATTGAATAATTCAATTACACTATCTGCATTTCTTGTATTACCGATACTATAAACACTTTTTACTGCGTTTATTAAACCGTCATACCCTTCCTTACCTTTTGCGTACGATAATAAAGTATTTACAAAACCAACTTTTGCAGAAAGAGATGATTTATGTTTTAAATTATCACCTTTACCTATTACTATAACGCCCGGTTTTGGATTATCTGGGATTGTTACAGTAACTTTTTCTCCCGCTTTATTTGTTACCACCCATTGATTTTTATTAGGTCCTTTTTCAACTATAAATGTACCCTCATTAAAACTCTCTGGTAATTTTATTCCATTATTTTTGAAAAAAGAACGATTTGATTGAGTTGAAAAAGCGCCTGCTGATTGAGGATTTACCGATGCTCCCATTTTACCTTTTTCACCACCATTGAGAGGATAAAAAACACCCCCATCAAAACTACCTATCTTTTTACCATCATGATAAATATCTCCTACAAATAAATCATCCCAATGTGTAATTGCAAATGTAAAATCTTCAAGCGATTCTTTTGGAGATATTACTTTAACTCTTCCGCTTTTAATTGCTTTATCTGCAGATGTTTTATCAAAAGATGGTCTTTTTACTATACCAGAATTACCATACACTGTAGGTTGATATAATGCACCTTTTTCTTTAGTACCCTTCCCTATTCCAACCCACTCTGATAATGTATTTGTAGCCGTAAGACCTGCTTTTTTTAAGTTTTCATGAATATTACTTAACATTGCATTTATAGGCTCTACGTCTTCTTTTGGAATCCCAAAATCTTCAATTTGTGTTTTAATATCTTTTTCAATAGATGGTTCTAAATCTGACTTTACTTTATTTACAAATTCTTGTTGTAATTTTTTTGCCTGCTCCCATGTATTAACGTATGGTGTTTTTTTAAGTAAATCATTTACATTACCAAATTTACCAACTCTTTTATATAAAGTATTTGGGTCACCTCCATTATATGCCATAGCAATAACATCTGGTTCCCCATTATTAAAGTCTTTATATAAATCATAATCCCATGTTTTAGGGGCTTCAGCTCTATCGAACTTAACTTTTGCTACAGGAACAAACCCAAATTGAGAATAAAATTTTGTTAAAATAGTATTATAATGGTCAAGAGAAACACCGCCTTCTTTTACTGCATTTACAAGCAATTGCGCAACTCTATTTTTACCTTCCCCGTATGAAAATACAGATATGATATCGCCATCTTTTGTAATAGCTACACCAGCTTTACCATCATTAGTTAAAAATAATCTTGAATTTTTGTATTCTTCTATTGGATATACAAATACACTAGATGAGTGTTTGTTACCTTTTAAAGATTTAGATATAGCTTTATGAAATTGTTCAGCAGAATTTATTTGAGAAAAAGAATCATCAAATATAGCATTTGGCAATGATTTTTTAATTTCTGCTGTTTCCGAATCTGGAATTGTTATTTTTTTTACAATGGTAGCATCTCTGACAACTCTATTGCCTTTTCCAACGACATATCTGGATTGCTCTCCAATTCCGACCTCAATACCTTTTCCATTAGGTTCAAGTCCTCCCATTTCGCCGCCATCAACTGCTCCTGTGTCTTTTCCGTTACCTTGTTTTTTGGTTCCATTTTGTAAAATTAGTTTATTTTCTTGTAATTCCTTATTTTTTATTATTTCAGATGGTTTATAAGCTAGTAATTGGTCAGGAGTATAATTCCTTAACATTTCAACAGATGTAACCTCTACAGGCGTCCCATCCTGCTCTGTTATAGCAAATATCCTTTCCCCATTACTACGCCTTCTTTCAGCTTCTAATGTACTTTCTATTGGTTCGCCCTTTTCTTCTAAATCAAAAGGAATTGCCGCATCAGTTGGTTTAACTTCTTCTTTTATACCTAATTCAAATTTTAATTTAGGCATAACATCTTCCATAGTAAATTTAGTTCCTTCTGGGAATGATATGGATGCAGATTTGAATCCCGGTCTGTCAAAATCATCTAAAACTGTAGTATCTGTTAATGTAAATATCTTTTTACCATCTTTAATAGTTTCTGTTGTAAATGTATCTTGACCTTTTGCTCTAGCTTCATTTGCCTCTTGTCTTATATCACCTATTGAATTAGCCTTATCACCACTTATAACTTTATAACCATCTGTTGTTCCCTCTACAGTTACATTAGCTTTATTTATTTCTTCAGTTGGTTTAACTTCTTCTTTTGGTAATTCTTCAATAGAAATAAATTCTGTACTTTTATCTTTATTATATTTATTACCAGTTAATTCATCAGTTTCAACATCATATACTGGCTTCCCTTTATTTAAATCATTGATTTTATTATCAATAGATTCTATTTGTTCTTTATAAACAGGCTTAACACTATCGTCTTTAGTTTTAGATTCTTCTACTAATTTATTTTTTTTCTGTATAAGACCTATTTGAGAAGCCTCTGCTTCTGGAGATAATCCCGGCATAGCTTTATCTGCTGCTTCTTTATAACCATCAATATCAGAAGATACCTTTTCAGCAACTTCAACAGGTATATTACCTATATTTACATTTGCTTTTAATACATTATCTATGTCTTGCTTTGGAACATCTCTTAATGCATATTTAATTCCAGATTGTACCACTTTTGGTAAATTTAATAAACCAACAGCAGCCATAGTACTAATATGTAATAACCCCCCTACTGTAGCATTTTCTGCAAAATCAAGTGCAGAATTTCCTAATATCTCTTGAGGTGTTTCTCCATATTTACTGGTTACACCAGCAACTACTTTTTTACCAGCTTCAGTTCCTGATACAATAGCTCCAACATTTATAGCAGATTTTAATGTATTTTCAATACCACTTCTTAAAACTGATTTTGCTGCTGGATTTATTACTCTAGATGCTGGCATCATAAAAGCTGTATTCTCAGCTAATCCTGCTATTTCTCCTAATATTTCTCCTGAGCTTGCTTCTTTCATTGCATCTACATCAGAAATACCAGTATTACCAGATTTAATCATTTCATATCTGCGCATAATTTCTTTTTGCGCACCTTGGCTAGCCATATCTTGAGCATTAAAAGCCCAAGCCATTACAGCAGGCAACCCTGCCATAGATAAACCGCCAGTTTCTGGAGCCACAGCAGCTAAACCAGCCCCTACAGTTGTACCAGCTATAGTTTTTGCTACCATTGGACCAGCGCCTCCTAAAAACTCACCATAAGCCCCTAATTTATCAGGAGCTTCTCCAATATACCCTTCTTTACCAATTTTTGTTTTTGATTGATTTTTTACCCATTCAACTTTTTGTTCAGGCGACATACCGACAAATTCAGCTGCTTCATTATTAGCATTTATTGAATTGTTAAAACCACTTTGTAATGAACTCCAAAATCCTGTAGTTTTTTTAAGTCCTAATTTATCATTAGTTTTATCAACACCTAAGACAGCATCTCCATTTTCTACTTTAGTCTTTAATTCTGCAACTTGTTTATTGTATAAAGCGGAACCTACAGGAGCATCTATTTTATTATTTTTAAAATAATTTTCAGCTGTATTTTTAATTGCAATTTCTGTATCCGCTTTTTTCTTTGCTTCTCTTATTGGAGCCGCTGCTTTATATAATACATCCTCAGCCATTTCTTTTGGCTTAGTATATCTAGTATTATCAGAAGTAGATTTAACAAACATTGCATCAGGCATTGTTTGCTTATACCATTCTGTTACATCACCTTTTGGTAATTTTGATTGTATAGGGGAAGATACTTCTCCAGAAAGATTGCCAATTTGGTCTTTTTTTTTTACTGGTTCTACAAAAGTCAAAGAATCTATAAATTCATTTTTTGGCTTTTTAAAATCAGAAAAATTTTCAATTAATACATCATGAACTTTTCCCGCATAAGTTTTATCTGTAGATAGTTTTTTATAAAAGTCTTGTTCTCCTAATTTGAAATCATCAAAATTAGAAGATAAAATATCGTACACTTTTTTCTTATAAGGTGGCTCTTGAATTGGCTCTTTAGATATAACTTCTTCTTCTATCATTATTTATTAATTTAGATTTGATGCGCCCGGTTTTTTCTTTTTAGTTGCTCCTAATCCCGATACTTTAAATTTGCTACTAGAAACTTTATTTAAAATAGTAGACCTTACATCACCTGTTAATGGTTTTGCATTTTTCCAATCATACTTACCTGTTTCTTTACCATTTTTATCTAAGGTTGAATAAGCTACAAATACATCATTACCTTTTCTTCCAAATGCTGGATTTAATGGAACTTTCTTTGTTTGATATGGAAGATTTGGGTCTGTTGCCATAATATCATATTCAACTGCATCTTTTGGCACAATAACTTCTTTTATATATTCATCTGCAACTTTAGGACCAAATGTTAATTCTGTTAATTCAGTTCTTTCAGGAATAGGATTTTTTGTATCACTATCATCTATATATTTATCAATTGAACCACCAGCAGCATTTGCAGTATTTTCAGCAGCTACTAAAGCTCTTTGATTTCTTCCTGCCTCAGCTCTATTAAATATTTTTGTTTCATAAGCTTCTGTTTTGCCACCTCCCGATGGCTTGTTTACAATAGGAGCTTCTGCTAAAGTATGTGCTAAAAATACACCTTCTCTATTTTTAGGCATTTCTTGATTAGTTCTTTCTTTATATATTTTAGCAAGTTTTGCAACTTCTGCTGCATCATTTAATAAATAATCAGCATATTTTTGCGCACCTATTTTTGTTAATGAACCTCTTGAAATTTCTTTTAATTCATTTAAATCCGGATAATGTTTAATAAAATATTTTTCTTCTCTGTTCCCTGGTAATGTTTTAGTTGAATAATCAGTAGGTTGGTCACCCGGATTTTGTGTTACGGTTCTTAATTGGTCTTTATATTTAACAGGGTCCCATGCATCAAATATTTTAATTCTAGATGTGTCTGGAGCAATATACCCTGCTCCGTATGGTAAAGTTGCATCTCTCAAAACCTCTAAATCACCATCTATTTGTTTGCCTTGTGCATATTGCTGACCTGTGTATGTTTTATATGCTTTAACTTCTGCTGTTTTTTGTTTAGCCCCTTCTAAAAAACCTTGTAATTCTTTAAAACCAGCTTCTACAGTGCTTTGTGCGTCATAGCCATATTTAGAAGGGTTATTTATTTGCTCTTTATTTTTAATAGCATACCCCTTTAATTTATTTAAATTTTCGGTAAACATTCTTCTTTCTTGCTCCCCAATACCAGCAGTATTTAAAGATTTTTCCCAATCTTTATAATATTTTTCTGTTGCTTCAGCTTTAGCTTGTTGATGTTGAAGTTGTTGTATAGCATATTGAGTTGGCTTAGATGAAAAATCTACTGATACATTACCACTTCTATATGGATTGATTCCTGTTAATAAACCTGTTGATGCCATTTTTAAATATTTTAATTTGCCAGTATGGTTATTTATCCCATATCTGAACCGTATGTCATTTTATTATTAATGTCATTATATTGCAATAAATTTGCTTTATTATAATTCGTATTTAATTTTTTACCGCCTACGCCTTTAAAAGCACCCGCCCCTGCAAGACTGCCAATGGAACTTACTCCTTGACCTACCATTTGCATACCAGCATTATATCTCTCACCTGCTGCTTGCGCTTTCATTTGTTCTAATTGTAATTTACGATTATACGGTGTCATTTGGTTTATATCAAATTGTCTTTGATAATCAGCTGATTTAAGCTGAGTAGCTTGACCAAATTGACCAAGTCTTTGTTGTCTTGAGGCTTCTGCTTGTGCGCCTAAATTCTGCATAGACGCCATTTGATTAGCTTGCAAACGACCTATACCGCCTATAGCAGACCTTCTGTCTTGTAATGAACTAATACCTTGAGCTGTAGCTCTTTGAATATTTTGTTGACCTACTTGATATTGTTGAGATTGATATGGGTTTTCTTTATATCTATTCATAGCCTCTTGATAATAAGTATCAATTGACTTATCTGGTTTATATAAAGGACTATTTTTGGCTTGCTCATCTAATCTTTTTTGTGCATTTGATTGTTGTTTAGACGAGCTAATCATATTGGCTGCACCCATACCAACTCCCGCTAATGCAGAAGCGCCTGCTATTGCTGTAGCCGCAGTTACTGTTCCTGTTATTCCTAATGCTATAAATGCCATTATTCTATTTTTTTAATTTCTTCTAATGATTTTATATATTCAGTTTTAATATCGGTGCCTGTTAAATAATTTAAATGTGGCTCTAATATGTTTTCTTCTATTTTTTCAACTATTTTTTCTTTTTCCTCATCATTCAAATCATTATATTCAGATTTCATTCCATCTATTCTATGAAAGGTTGTCCAAATACAATCTTCTATTATATATAAAACCCTTCTTGTTCCCGGAATTGTAATCCCAGTATAAGGAGCTGTTATTTCATACCAATCATCACCATCTATTGAAACTGCAACTTTACCATATGAAACGATATAAGGATGCTCGGTTTTATGAATCTTGCTTGTTATTAAAGAACCAGCAGGCATAAAAATCTCCCTAATATACATCCCATCGGTAAACCTATGAGTAGTAAGACAATGAACTGCGTCAAAATTTTCTAACATAGCTACTTCTAGCTCATCTAATCTATCATCGTTTTCCCTAATAATCATTATCGGTTATTCAATGGTGAATTAATATATTTAGTCGTTGCGCTGTTCAAATATACGAAAGAATTGGCACTTGTTTTCTCAAATTTTACGACAATATAATTACCTTTCAAGCTATCCCCTTCCACAAGCCCTCCGGGGCTGTTAGAATCCCTTAAAAACGATGCTTGATACTCTGACTCCAAAGTAGTAAAATCCGACTCTAAAAGTTCGCTTTCTTGCTTATCCCCACTTGTATTCCCGGTGTCCATTTGGGTATAAATTACAGGACAAGCCCACGCTGTATTACCTGTTTCCATAATTGAAACCCAAGTCTTTTTATCCAATGAATTTGTATTAAAAACATTCGTTATTGAGGCTTCATATTGCACCCCATAGAAATTACAATACGGGATAGTCCCATGCTCCCATATTTCACCATCTTTAAAGGTAAATAAGGTAGTATTCACTTCCCCAAGAAACTCTGGGAAATATGAGTAAAATGCCTCAAAAGCATTAGCATTTTCATCAAATGAAATGGTATATGGGTCTTGATGATATGTTAATGTATGTGGCATTAAGCTGTAATTGGCAAAGTTAAAGAATTAGTACAAACACCTGTAGAAGTCACTATAATTTCAGTAGATGAAACATCGGTTACTACACTTAATCCCGCAAGTAAATCACCTACGGTTGCCGATGATGGTGTAACTGTTGTGGGACTGCCGTTTGATGAAAGGGTAAAAGGTCCCAAATCGGAACCCAATCCTGCATTTAATGTTAATGTTAAGTCCATATTATTTATTTTTTATATTTATGCATTTGCGAAAAATGTCATGTCAAACCAAGTCATTGGATTTACTCCCCAACCTGCTCCAGTTCCGTTAAATATTACTGTTACACTTGTAGTACCTTGATTGTTATAATTAGTAGGAGAAATTAGTATTCCTCCATTAGGAGATATAGTAGCATTACTAATAGTAATAGATGCACCATAAGATGATATAATAACAGTTAGATAATCAGCAGGACCAAATGTAGTTCCACTTAATGATACATTTGTACTTGCCCCAGAATTACCTACAGAAAAAGATGTAAAAGTTACCCCATTTTTTTGCACAGTGCCAAAAACACTATAATTACCATAATTAGTTACAGTTGAATTTGGAGTTGGAATTTGTATTACTGCAGTACCGCCATTGTAATCACAATTGTATGCCGGTGGTATTACTACTGCGCTTCCTCCATTATAATCACAATTGTATGCCGGTGGTATTATTACTGCGCTACCGCCATTAAAACCACACATAGGAGCGTATCTATTAATTTCCTCCATAGCAATTATATACTTATTTGTATTTGCATCAAATACCCCATAAATACATGGGTCACCTGTATATATCCCGTCTGCTACTCCGTTATTTAAATCTTTTCTATAAGCAGCTGTCTTAGATACAAAAAAAGCATTTGTATTATAAAGAATACTAATTGGCTCAATACCATTTTGGCTTAACCTACAAACTACTCCTCTAAAATTATCTACAAAGTAATCTGTAAAGTTATTCCATGCTAGACTTGTAGCTGCATCCCCTATACCATAATTACCTGCGTAATATTGTATTTTATTTATTAATTGATTGCTATTTGCTTGTAATGGGTTGCCTGTTACATCTTTTACAATTTGAGTCAAAATAGGTACATTACCTACTTTAAATTGTTGAAAAACTTTTAAATATCTATCTCGAACATGCAATCTTAATACATCACCAAATGTTCTATCGTATTCATCGAAATCTTCATAATAGAATCTATTTGTAGCATTTATATTAGTGTTAGATTGGTATGCTTGTCCAAATCTTATTACAGTAGGAAAATATGTTTGTGCAGCATTTTCATCTATAACTGATGGTCTGCCATTACTATTTGTAATTAAATTATATGTATCATTAAAACTACTTTCTATAATTTGTATTTCTTTATCTTTAACAACATCAAAATCAAAATTCATTGGTTGTATAATTATATTATTACTTCCAATAGAATCATTCGTTGAAGTAGCAACTATCCATACCTTGCCAGTTGGTGGTACACTAAATCTTTTATTAATTGTAAATGTTGTAGTTGTATTTTGAACTATATCATTTACTTCAATAGGTAATAACGAAACTGTATATTTTGGAGTAAGCGGAACTAAATTTGTACAAATTATAGCATAAACAGAAAAAGTAGAAGTACCATCTGATGCCATATTAAAAGAACCTTTTATTGACAATATTTTTTCGGAAGACGCTGATTTGTTATAGAAAAAATAACCTGTACTAGCCCAAACAGGGAATCCTCCTCCAGTTAAAAATGCTTCAGCATTTGGTTGAGTTTGTATTCTATATGAAGAATTATCTATTGTCCTAGATACTGTAATAGGAAATGTTTCACTTCTTTGATTAAATGCGCCAGATGTCCCAATATCAAATGAACCAGATGAAAAATTAAAATTATCGCTATATGGAACAATTCTTAATCTATAAAATAAATCACCATTAGTAACTGGTATAATTGCACCTCCATCTGGTAATTGTAACATACCATAATGACATCTTAAATCTGTACCTATACTACCAATTCCATATTGCTTACCAAATTCATAATAAAATCTTTGAGTTGATGAAGCATTTGTAGAATAATTATATAATAAAATTTCATAATGCTGCCAATTAGATGTACCCGGAAATTGGAAATCTACACTTATATCATCATTAGGATACCTAATTTTTAAAAAATTACCATTTGCCGTATAAGTATTATTATCTATTGCTAATGGGGCTTCCCATGCAATATTATATTCAAAAGTAGCTACAGTACCTACAATTTCATAATCAAATTGGCTTGGTATATCTTGAGCAACATTATCTGAATCATATCTTCTTATAAATCTTATACGGTCCCCTTCTGTATAATTATATGAAACTACATTTTGTGTAGAACTTATTGATTCATTATAAGCTGCAATATTACCTATCCCTATATAAAAAAACCTACTATTAGTAACCCCATCAGTAATCCCAGAATAAGCTGATTCGCTTACCCAGCATAATCTTTTATTATAAGTCGTATTATTTGACCTTAGAACTTGATAATAATGTGCATATAATGGAGGTCTATTTAATATATATAAATTTATTTGAGGGAAATCAGATGTTAATACTCTTGATGGAGTATTAATTGTACCACCAACAGAAGTTTGCGCACCTATAGTTCTTCCTTGTGCATCAAAATATTGAATTGCATATTGATAACCAGAATCCCATACATTAGCAAATCTTGTATTGTCTGAATCTAAAACAGGAAATGTTTTAAAACCAGTAGAAGTTAAAGTAAATCCATTAGAATAACTCATAACTAAATGATTACCAACTAATGATACCTGAGTATAACCTTTTGTAATCATTGCTGCAGAAATACCTGCTAATAAATCACTAATTAAATACGAACTAGTTAAATCTACAGTACCATAAGATGTACTTAAATCTGTGCCATCTGTTGCAAATGAATTTATATAATAATCACCTGCAGCATTATTTAAAGTAGTAACTGTTCCATCTACTCCATTTATTCCTGTACCATAAAGATATATATCCATTATAGTTCCTGTACCATTATCAGAACCATTTACTGTAGCAAAGAAAAGTAAACCAGCTTGTTCGTAAAAATATGATGTTGGTTCAGGATAAGTTGTTTGGTAAACAGATAAATCCATTGTTGTTTTATCATATCCTTCTAAAATACCAGCATATAACAATACATTCCCATTAGCTAATTCTCCGGCATTTGCTCTTTGTGGCACCCAATCCTGCAATTGCCCTGTTTCTATTACATCTATTTGACTATAAATAGCATCATTAAAAAATTTAAATTCATAAACTTCATTATCTGCTATTATTAAACTTTCTTTATTAAATGATTTTATCAAATACCAATCACTAGTTATTCCACTTGTTGTTTCTCTAAATGATAATTCAACAGCTTTTACATCTATTCCACCTGTTGAAAAAATAACAGCTATTCTTGCATTATTTGTTGCAATATTATCGGTAAGGGCTAATGTTGGTTGCTGGGGCAATGGAACAATACTTTTTGAACTCCAAACAGACTTTTCATTGTTATCATAAACATATCTGTATGAAAACTGAAATAACTTATTTCTTAAATTATTAATAGTTATTGTAGTATCGTTTTCATAAGTAACTTTTGGTGGCATAACTGGAGGAGCTTTTGCTACAAGCAAATATTCTGATTTCCAATCTGTTCCGTAAACATTTATAACATTTAAACTTCTAGGAGGGTTATATCCATCATTAAAAAATAAAATATCACCTTCTAAATCTCTATAAAATATATTTATAGATAAAACTTTATAAGATGGATTAAAATTTAATATATCAATCCCATTACTATCGGTTTTGCTTTGTAATACAGTTATAATATCTTCCGTATTTAAATCATAATAAGCTATAGTATTATAACCATCACTATTCCATATAAAATAATAAGCTCTATTTCTAACCTTATCTGCATAAAAACCTATAACCTTACTTGTCCCGCTTGGTAAAATATAACTAATTAAAGTATTACCCAAAATATTTGAAACTACTTTATCTTGCCCAGCCCCCTGCGCGTCTTTTGTTACATTTAAAGCATCAACATAATCGCCATTACTAATTCTGTAATTAGCATCATCTAGGTTGAGTTTTCCACTAAAGGGTGTATTTATTATCATGTATTACGCCTTAACTGTCATTCTTTGATTGTCTAAATTCAATTCGTAAGCTTGCATCAAATATAATGGCTTAAATTGAGCATTAGCAAGTCTTCTTTGATTATAAAATTCTTGCTTTCTATCTCTTTTGTCACCTAAATTACCCTTTCTTGTACTTGGCATACTAGCTATATCTCTCCAAGAAAGCCATGACATCATTGCCTCTCTAAATTGAATAGGCACTCTAAAAGTTTCTTCTGGATTTCCACTAGATAGATACTCTATCATTATATAAGTATAATTGAAGTATTGGTTTAAAAGAACCACTCCATTAGCATCGTCTATATTAAATGAGCCTACAAATGGTGAACCACTTGGTAAGCCGTATATATTTTGAAAACCATACCCATCCCAATAATTAAACCATAAAGGCAAATCTGTTTGATACCAAGTAGCTAAAGTATCGTCTTGAGTTAAAGCTAGTCTATCTGGCTGCTGGTCTGCGTAATAAGTCATTTTATTATTAAACTTCAAAGGAATAATTTCTCCTACCGAGTTTAACACACCTATTTTAGTATAACTAATGTAATCATTAGGCAGTTCAGCTGTGTAATTTGTTGTATCTATAGGTATCTTAACTGACCTGATTTTATAAAAAAAATCAAGACCAAGTTTCTCCATGCCCCTTACAGCTATATTATATAATTTAGCATATTTGTGTACGGACTGTTCACTTTCATCAATATAATCATTGATAATTGAATCTAATGTTATATAATTTCTTGTTTGCGACATTTTTAATTATTTGAAACGTAAGCTAATATATCATTATGACGAATCAGGAAATGCAATTCATTGTTTAAGATAATGGCTTCCCCTGCTCCTTTGATATGAAAAATAATATCATCTTTTTTTGCTTCCATTTTTATTTTAGCTGTGCCTCCCCCAGTTGAAACTACTTTTGCCTTACAACTTCTTTCTATATAGTTTTCAGGTAAAAATAATCCTCCTTCTGTAACACCTTCTGCCATAAACGGCTTTACTAAAACTAAATCTCTAATTGGTTTCATATTTATTAGTTATTATTATCTACTCCGTCATTTGATGTATCAATTGGTCTTGACCTCTCAAAAGCTAATTGACCTTTAATATATTCAACAATCATTGGTACATAATCATCTGGTATTATTAATGTTGAGTTTAAGTCACTAGAATCTCCACCACTAATCATTCTTAAATTTGCCTTATAAGCAGACAACAATATAGATGATTTAACATATATATTTTTACCTTCAATCCAATAAAGTATTTTATTCTGAATTGGTCTAAGGCTCTCTATATAAGCTACTTGATTCATGCTTAATGGGATTGCTGTCTGAGACGTTTTACCTTCTCCTGTGAACTGCAACATAGCAACACCTTCATTTCTACCAAGTGCATATGGTATTATTGGCAAATCTATTACATATGTTGTAAAATCAACGCTTGCAATGTTTATATCATTAAATGAAGTATAGAATGAATTGTTTACATAAGCAACGCCATCCATCTGAATACCATCTGCATAATTCTTTTTAACAGCTAAACCAATAGCATCATTAAGCCACTGATTAACTAGATTATAAGTAATGCTGCTATCATCAGATGGCTGCCCATTATAAATCTGTCTTAATATCCTTTCTATAAATATATTTCTTGTCATTATTGTCCTTGTTGAGTTACTTGATTAGCATATTGTTCTACCTGACCAATTTGTAAACTTACACCAACTAATTTTAATGCCCTAGCTATTATTTCTAATAAATCCAAATTATCCCAAACTGGCTGTACTGTACCTGTAGTAGGCGTAACACCTCCGCCTGTTTGAGTAGGAGCATATACGGGTCTACCACTTACTGTAGTATAAGCCCAAACTATTTCAGGAGCATCTTTTACATAAGTTAAAACTGCAGTACCAAGAGTTTTAGGATAAAATTGTAAACCAGTAGGCTCTAATAAATAAATAGGATTAGTTGCAATAGGGTCAATTTCGCTATTATAATAAGAATACAAGCTATCTTGTTGTACATATCTGACTCTACTAAATGTACTTGTTCTAACAGCATCTGCTTGCACATAATCGTTAGGATAAGCAGCTTCCCCTGAAGTTCCGTTTATTGCTAAAGTTGATTCTGTAATTAATGGGGATAGCCTTTGTCTAATATTTTCGTTTTGGCTATAATTTATTCTTGCTTGTGGTCGCCCATATTGATATTGCTGAAATTCACCCAATAAATAATCTTGATATGAAATTTGCGCTTGATTTATAATCAAATTAAATTCCGATGGAGTTAAATACCCGTTTTGCGCCTTATTAATTGCGAACTGGCAAATACGGTACATATCATTAACATTCATGTATATAAGTTGTATTACAAATATACAAAAAAAGATACAAAAAAGCCCCGTAATTTTTAGGTTACAGGGCTTCTTCTATTTAGAGGGGGAAAGATTACATTAATTTCTTTAATTGCTCTAAAAATGCCTTACTTTCATCTTGAGGGTACATTGCAAATTCGACTAAATAATTTTGCGGTTTTTTGTCAGATGGTATCTTACAAATATAACCTCCATTATTTGACCAATAAGCTGAACCTCTTTTTGTAGTAGTGTCAATTTTATTATCAATTAAAGCTTTTTTAACTATAAATGCTATTTCAACTTCTTTAGAACCAGCACTTTGCATAAACTTATTAGGTTGAGCTTCAGCGTAAAGTTCGTAGTCGTTTCTTAATGCATCCATTGAT
>Ga0114969_10001764_pt1 | contig 18188 bp, 17 predicted proteins | sample M_130807_MF_Meta_FD_87316 | JGI IMG/M metagenome (GOLD analysis project Ga0114969, IMG submission 87316) | Freshwater microbial communities from Lake Montjoie, Canada to study carbon cycling - M_130807_MF_MetaG | ecosystem: Environmental > Aquatic > Freshwater > Lake | place: Lake Montjoie...
AGCAAAACAAATGAAGCCGATGTTCAAAAGCTTTTGGCGGAATCGACTCAGCTGAAAAAATTGGCAGATCAGAAAGAAGAAAAGGCTTTGCAGTCGTCACAACTTATTGACAATGCGAGAATGGAGGCGCAGTCGAAAAGAAGGGAAGCACAATTGTACATGGAGAGTTTGACTCCGCAAGTGGCCCAGGAGGTTAAGAAAAAAGCAGTTGACGACAATAAGAAAACAGATGTATTTGTCGACTACAAGGAGAAAACGCAGAAAGATTTGTTGAGCGCAAAAGCACCAGTGAATGCCTTGGTCAAAAATGATCTTGCTGGGCCGCACACTACAATCAAAGGTGACGACAAGAGTATCGTAAAAGTAGATATTGATAAAGCGCAGATTTTTGGAACGAGCGCTACAGCCTTGCAAGATGCGACAGTGAAAGATCAATTTGAAATCAAAACCAATGTGGTCTATAGTGCCAATAATCCTATTCCACTCGACAATAAAATGCCAGAAGGATTGGTGTATACTGTGCAAGTTGGGGCATTTAAAAATCCAATTCCACAAGATTTGTTCAAGGGTATTTCACCTTTGTTTGGCGAACAAACCAAGTTGGGGTTTGTTCGATATTCAGCTGGTATTTTCAGATCATTCAAAGCGGCGGCCATTGCTCGTGACAAAATTCGTCAGATGGGATATGTTGATGCATTTGTAGTTCCTTTTTACAATGGACAAAGGGTGTCTGTTGAGCAGGCAAATCAAATTACAGCGAAGGCTCCACAGCTAGAGCAAAAGGCGCTTCAGGCTATTGAAGCGAAGGAGGTGGATGCCATCTCAAAAGTTGAAGTTAAAGTGGGGGCTGTGCTTGCACAAAATACAATTGGCAATGGTGCTGTAAGTGCAGAAGTAAAAACAAATGAAGATGTGTTTTATACAGTTCAAATTTGCGTGATTTCAAAGGAAGTACAAAAAGGATCTGCTTTCGATTTACAGCCATTAAATTTTGAAAAAACGAGCAATGGCCTATTTAGATACAGCACAGGAAAGTACAAAACATTTGGAGATGCTACAGTACGAAAAGGTGAAGTAAATATCGCAGGGATCAAAGATGCTTTTGTAACGGCATATAAAAATGGTCAAAGAATTTCAGCTTCTGATGCTCAAAATATTTCTGGAGCTAATGTATCTGAAGACAAATTCATTGCATCTACTCCAGTTGCCAACATTGTATTTAAAGTGCAAGTTGGGGCCTATCGAAATGAAGTGCCAGTTGAAACAACTACTTTGTTTTTGAAATTGCCAACTAAAGTAGATTACGTGAAAGATGCAGATGGCGTGACGGTCTTTACGGTAGGTGCTTACAGCTCCTTAGAGGAAGCGCGAAAAATGAAAGAGCAAGCTTTTGCTGTTGGTTTGACCGATGCATTTTTGGTGGTTTACAATGGCAATGAAAAAATAAGCATGGACAAAGCTTTACAATTGATTAAGAAATAAGTATGCGTTTTAATCGACCTGATAGATCCACCAAAGAACACTTCGATAGTGATGTATTAGAGGAAGAAGTGCCGATGCACGATTTAATTGTGTACAACGATGATGTGAATACCTTCGACCATGTGATTGCCTGTCTGATGGATATTTGTGGACACGATGCAGTGCAGGCCGAACAGTGCAGTATTTTGATTCACTACAAAGGAAAATGCGGCGTGAAGAGAGGTGAGTACGATGATTTGCGTATTATGTGTGAAGGCTTGGTGGACAAAGGGTTGAGCGCAGTAATTGAATGATTGTTATCTCCCTCCGAAAATGGAGCTTCCAACACGCACCATGGTGCTGCCTTCTTCCATAGCAATTTGAAAATCGCCCGACATACCCATTGAAATTTCTTTAAAGTTCAAATTTTCCATAAAAAAGTGATTTTTTATTGTGCTGAATATGCTCTTTAAATTTTGAAATTCTTTTCTGATTTGTTCAGGACGATCTGAAAATGTCGCCATTCCCATCACGCCGCAAACTTCGATGTTTTTCATTGCAGAGAAATCTGTACTACTTAAAATAACTTCACTTTCTTCAAGTGACAAGCCAAATTTACTTTCTTCTTCAGCAATATGAAATTGTAGCAGTATGGGAATGATACGGTTGTTTTTTAATGCTTGTTTGTTGATCTCTTTCAGCAAGTCTAAACTGTCTACTGAATGAATTAAGGCAACAAATGGGGCTATGTATTTCACTTTGTTGCTTTGCAGGTGTCCTATCATGTGCCACTCAATGTCATTGGGCAATGCTTGGTGTTTGGCCGACATTTCCTGAGCTTTGTTTTCCCCAAAAATTCGTTGACCTGCCTGATAAGCTTCGTTAATGCTTTCAATAGGTTTGGTTTTTGAAACAGCGATAAGGCTAGTGTTTTCCGTTATTTTTAGTTTGATCAATTCAAGGTTTTGTGCTATCATCTAAAGGAGTAATTTCAATTGTTTTGAAAAAGGTAAATATAAGGTGATAAAATGTAAAATAGAGTTGGTGTTGTTGGACTTAGTTTCGCTTTTTACTTTTTTAGATTGCAATACTTGAAAAGCATTGAATATACTTATATTTGGACAAATTGCAGTGAATGTTGTATTACAAAAACTGGGCATTGGTGGTGCCAATGGCTAATGAAGAATTGGATTTTAAGCCTTTTGTTGAAATGATCAACCTTGTGGTCAATGAACTTAATCCAGGCAAAATTTATTTTGTGATTGACGAGGTGTCGACTGACAAAACCTTGGAACTTTGTCAAAAGCAATCTCGAACAGATAGTCGCTACATTACTGTTTGGGCTCCTGAAAACAAGAATGTTGTGGATGCATATTTAAAAGGATTAAGAGTGGCGTACGATGCAGGACATGAATTGATCATCGAGATGGATGCAGGATTGTCACATGATCCACGAGCAATCCCTATGTTTTTAAGGGTGTTGAATGAAGGCAACGAATGTGCTTTTGGGAGTAGATTTATCAACGGGGGATCCATGGCTAATTCTACTATTTATCGAAGACTTTTGTCGAAAGGGGGTACCATTTTAGCAAATCTACTTTTGGGTACCAAGCTTTATGACATGACTTCCGGTTTTCAAGGATTTCATCGTGAAATTGTGGGTAAGATTATTGAATACCCGCTTCGATCGAAAGCACATTTTTATCAAACGGAGTTGAGGTATTTGTTAAGAAAAAAAAGAAGTTTTGAAGTGCCGATTCATTATCAAGCGCCATCACCAAGGGTTTCTGCAGCAGCCATTAAAAATGCCTACCAGACATTGTTTTACTATTTCATTATGAGGTTGCGTGGACACTCGCCAAAAATTTAGTGCATGTCAAAAAAAACATTGGTAATAACATCTATTGCAAATGACAAGCATCCAGTTTTGGCATTGTTTGCAAGAGAATGTGCCGAAAGAAATATACCGTTTATTGTTGTTGGAGATACAAAATCTTCGCAAGAATTTGAGCTAGATGGATGTGATTTTTGGAGCTTGGAAAAGCAGCAAAAACTTTCTTTTGAACTTGCTGCTCGTGCTCCCGTAAATCATTACTCCCGCAAAAACATAGGTTATTTGCTTGCTATTAAAGACGGAACTGATGAAATCATAGAAACGGATGACGACAATATTCCTATGCCAACGTTTTGGTTGTCGAAAAATCGAATTGCAAAAGGCCATAGTTTCAAGAATTCAGGTTGGGTGAATGTGTATGCTTATTTCACGAAAACAAAAATATGGCCACGAGGCTTTCCCATAGAAAATGTGAAAGATAAGCCGCTTGTTTTATCTTCACAGGGGCTTGAAATACTTGAATGTCCTATCCAACAAGGTTTGGCTGATGAAAATCCAGATGTAGATGCATTGTATCGATTGACGCATCCCTTGCCAGTAAACTTTGAGTTGAAAAACCGTTTGATATTGGGTGCCAAAGCTTGGAGTCCGTTCAACAGTCAAAATACGCATTGGTTTAAGGAGGCTTTTCCTCTGATGTATTTGCCGTCTTATTGTAGTTTCAGAATGACAGATATTTGGAGAAGTTATGTTGCGCAGCGCATTGCTTGGGAATGTGGGTGGAGTATATTGTTTCATGAACCAACAGTTTGGCAAGAAAGGAATGAGCACAATTTAATGAAGGATTTTGAAGATGAGATTCCCGGATACATTAATAATAGCAGGATTTGTAAGGAGTTGGGCGAATTGAAATTGAAAGTTGGTAAGGAAAATATTTTCGAGAATCTTGTGTCTTGTTACCAATGTTTAGTTGAAATAGAAGTTATTGGAAGTGCGGAATTGGTCTTGCTGGATGCTTGGATTAAAGATCTTAGCCGTTTGTCAAAGTAAGTTCATTTCAAATCAAATACCACCAACCCCGTTTTTAATTTTGGAAGTATCCAAGTGGATTTCGGTGGCAATAATTCATCTTGACTGGTGATCGTTTTTATTTCCTCAAAAGTAAATTTTTTACCGTCTTTTTGGTAAGGTTCAATACTTATGTTCTCGTTGTCAAATAGAATGCTGAGGAAGTAGGGCGATTGAGGATTGTCTTGAAAATGCTGCAAAGAACTCATGATGCGGTGGTGTCCATCAGCGACCAATAGATAGTTTATATTATTTATTTCCTCGTTTACAAATGAAGTATCCGTAGGATTATCAATGCTCCATAATTCATGTTTGTTTTCGTCATTAAAGCTCAATAGAGGCAAATGAGTGTTGGCATGATTGCTAATGAAAAAAGAGAGCTTCGCACGTTTTTCGTAAACCAAAGCAACTGGTTCGGAATTCAATTGAACTTCTTTTAAGTATTGACTTAGCACATGAACACGTTTTGTAAAGGTTTGTTCGTGCAGTTTTATGAGGCCGGAGGTCAAGTCTCTTACATCGCTGAGGCCAATAATACCAATATAAGTGCGCGCTGCTGTTGTTTTTTTATAAATGTAATAGCTGTCTTTTGTCGACCTCAATAGTATTTCTGCGCTAATGAATCGTTGCAGTCGCTGGCGTACCATTATATAAAAATCAGCCAAATGGGTGTCTGCTAATTTTTGAATGATATTTAGGAAGGATAAATTATTGTTTTGTAAAGTTTCTCGGATGTCCTCCTTCGAGTAATTGTCATAAGAATCGATAGCGATGTCTCCTGCCTTTTCGGGAGTAGGATAATAACCTTTAAAAGGTTGAAAGTGTGTCATTTGTTTTTGTTTATGCAATGAAAGGTACAGATAAAAGATATTTTATTTTCAGAACATGAGGTAAAAACCTACCTTTGACGCCTAAATTATTGAAAATGAAAATTAAAAAGGATTCAGTTGCAGCAATCACATACACATTGAAAAATGATGCAGGTGAGGTTTTAGATTCAAGCGTTGGAAAAGATAGCTTGTATTATTTACACGGACATGGAAATTTGGTGATTGGACTCGAAGACGAATTAGAGAGCAAAGCCAAAGGAGATAAGTTTTCTGTAGCGGTTCCCGCTGAGAAAGGATATGGTATGGCCGACGAGAATTTGGTGCAATCAGTGCCTCTTTCTGCTTTTGGAACTAATAAAGTGGAAGTAGGGATGCAGTTTCATGCTGATGGTCCTGCTGGACAAGTGGTGGTGACTGTTATTGAAATTGCTGGAGATCAGGTTAAAATAGACGGAAACCATCCATTGGCTGGTGTTACTTTGCACTTTGACATTGTTGTAGACGAGGTGCGTGAAGCTACTTCTGAAGAGTTGGCGCATGGTCACGTTCACGGACCAGGTGGTCACCATCATTAATATAAATGCAAAAAAAACCGTCTCAATTGTTGAGACGGTTTTTTTTGTGCTTTATTTTTTAGTCTTTCTTTTTCCAAGAAGATCCGTCTCCCCATGAAATTCCATTCGATTCGATCAGTTCACCCGCTGAAGTTTTTTTGTCTTTCTTCGCGATAACCACAATGCCGTCGTCTTTTATAAAGCCAACTGATTCCACTTGGCCTTTGTAGTCTTTAATTCTAACAAAACTTCCTATTTGTTCAATAGTCAAACACAGGCCAATTTGATTTTCCCATACACCTGAGAGGTCTCTAAACCACTTGCTTCCATTTTTCCAGGTGATGATTAAGTTGTCTTCTGAAATTTCGCCAGTTAAACTTTGTTGATCAATTTTAACAATAATAGTATTTCCGCTTACAACGCCGTTCATTTCGGTGGAAGTATCGCCAGATTTGTTGTTGATTACAATTTTATCGTTGCTTTGTACAATGGAAGTAATAAGGTTGTCTTCGTCAAGCCATTGACCATCTAGCGCAAGCATTGCTGCATTGACCCTTGTGTGTACTGTCAATACAAACAAAGAAAGGATCAGTATTTGTTTTAAAGCCTGGTTCATTTTCGACAAATATACGATATTTGTCGATGAATACGACTTTACTCTGCGTTAGTTACATCATTGAGTTCGCAAGTCGGACAATCGCGCTTCTCTAAATACTCAAAATCAGTATCGGCAAAATTAGCATTTGGAGTAAGTTTCTTTACAACGATTGAAGTAATACGTGAAGATCTTTTTTCAGCAAATTCTAATTTATACAACTCCTTGCTTTTTTTGTCAATGAACAAAGTAATTCTTTTGTATTGACTGCTGTTGCCTTGCTCGGGATACAAATCGATGCTGAGGTAGACTTTTCCAGCAAGTGTTTTTTCGCCCATGTATTTGTACTTGTATCCTTTTTTATAGATGGTGAAAATTTCGTTGATCTTCAAGCCGCCGTTGCTTTTGTCGTTAAAAACATCTTTATCAACCTGCTTGTCGTCCTTTTTAATTGACCAAACGTTTTTGCCATTGCACTTTTTAATAACCCCAAAAAGATTGAGAATATACTTGTCGCCTTTCATTTTGACGGTTCCGCTTTTTTTGTCGTGCACATTGTTTGTGGCATCATCATTCAATAAATCGAAATCTACCGCCACAGTTTTGTATGCTTTGTGCTTGGCACTCAGTGCGTCAAGTATTTTTGTTGCTTGAGCATCCTGTTGAGCTAGGAGAGTGAACGGAAGTGCGATTAGTGCGATTAGAAATTTTTTCATCATAATTATATTAAAATGGAGATGCTTCGTTGCTGTTGTTTTTGTTGGCATTCAAAAATTGGTCCAAACTGTGTTCGTCGGGATATAAAACTTGTCGTGCTTTTGATCCTTCAAAAGGACCGATAATTCCAGCTGCTTCAAGTTGGTCAACAATTCGTCCTGCTCTGTTGTATCCTAATTTCAATCGACGTTGCAGTAATGATGCTGAACCTTGTTGGTGCGTTACTACTAAGCGTGCGGCTTCGTTGAACAAGGCATCGCGGTCGTCAGGATTGAGATCTTCGTGACCGCTGGATGCGTCAGGGTCATTGTACTCAGGGAGTAAGAACGCGGTTGCATAACCTCTTTGCTCACCAATAAAATCGCAAATATCTTCGACTTCAGGAGTGTCAACAAAAGCACATTGTATACGGAGTAGTTCATTGCCTGTCGACAAAAGCATGTCACCACGTCCGATCAGTTGATCAGCGCCGCCTGCATCGAGGATGGTACGAGAATCTATTTTAGAAGTGACTTTAAAGGCAATTCGCGCCGGAAAATTTGCTTTAATGGTTCCCGTAATAATGTTTACTGACGGACGCTGCGTCGCTACAATCAAGTGAATTCCTATTGCTCTTGCCAATTGTGCCAAACGGGCGATTGGTGTTTCAATTTCTTTACCAGCAGTCATGATTAAATCGGCGAACTCGTCGATGACCAAAACAATGTAAGGCAAATATTTGTGTCCATTTTCGGGATTCAGTTTGCGGGCAACAAATTTGGTGTTGTACTCCTTTATATTGCGGCATTGCGCTATTTTAAGAAGTTCGTAACGCGTATCCATTTCAATGCACAACGAATTCACGGTGTTCACCACTTTTTTAGTGTCGGTGATAATTGCTTCTTCGCCATCGGGCAATTTGGCTAAAAAGTGACGCACCAGTTTGTTGTATAATGTTAGTTCTACCTTTTTAGGGTCAACCAACACCAGTTTCAGTTGTGAAGGATGTTTTTTGTACAATAAAGAAACCAAAATAGCATTTAATCCAACAGATTTTCCTTGTCCCGTTGCACCAGCCATTAATAAATGCGGCATTTTTGCTAAGTCGGTGACGAAAATTTCATTTGATATTGTTTTGCCCAAAACAATGGGCAACTCCATACTTGAATCTTGAAATACTTTAGAGGCAATAACTGTGCGCATTGACACCACGTCAGGTTTTTGATTGGGAACCTCGATGCCTATGGTTCCTTTTCCCGGAATTGGCGCAATGATGCGAATGCCGAATGCCGATAAGCTTAATGCAATATCGTCTTCGAGATTTTTGATTTTAGATATTCTAACCCCCGGAGCAGGTATGATTTCGTACAAGGTAACAGTTGGTCCGATGGCCGCCTTGATTTGAGAAATCTCAATATTGTAGTTTTTTAATGTGGCAACAATTCTGTTTTTGTTGGATTCTAATTCTTCTTGTTCTACAGTGTTTCCTCTGTCTCCATAATCCTTTAGTAGATCAATTCCGGGGAAAGTGTAGGAGCTGAGATCTAAAGTAGGATCGTATTCGCCGTACTTTTGAACCATGCTGTTGATTTCTTCTTGTGATAGAATCTCTTCTTGAACTCGAGGTGTTTCAACCTTGAATTCAACTTCACCTGTTTTTTCAATGCTGGCAAATACATCATTGTCTTCAAATACCGGTTCTACTTCTATCACAACGGGAGCGGGTGGAGTGGCTGGCACTTCTTTTTTGACCTCCCTTAAGTCGGGTGGAATAAAGATGGGAGCTTCTGCGATCAATTCTACTTCTGGAAGTATTTCTTTTTTTGCTTCAACAATAGGTGCTTCTGCCAAAGGTTCAGTGTCAATAGTATCTTCTTTTTTTAAATGGGCGTAAACTTGATTCATGCTAAAGTTGAAGTTCAGCACGAGAATGGCTAATAAAAAGAATAGAATCAAAAATCCAGTTCCCGACTTGCCTAAAATTCCTTGCAGCCATAAAGTACTTTGATAGCCAAAAGCTCCTCCAGGAGCGAAATGCGATGTTTGAAAAGCGAATCCTAATGCAATGGAAGTCCAAACAAAAGCAATCATTCCAATAGTGGTCGTTCTTTTGAGGGGTAATATGTTTTTTTTGAAAAACAATCGAATCCCATACAGGGCAAGTAAAAAAGCAAAAACAAAGGAGACCACGCCAAACCATCGGTAGAAAAATACGTGAGAAACAATTGCACCCAACTTACCTAGCCAATTGTTTACAACTATGTTGCTGTCGCTAAGTAAAGTCCACCATGAGCCAATCACCTTATCTTGGTCTTCTTGCCAAGTAAAGAGGTAGGACGTAAAAGCAATGAAAAGATAAAGCGAACTCAATAAAAAGGTTAATCCGACGATGTTTTTTGTTTTTTCTCTTTTTAGAAATTCCACAAATGCATTTGGTTTGCTTTCAGTAGTTGATTCTTCAGGCAGACTGCTTTTTATGGTAGCGCCGCTTTTAGGTTTACCTTCTTTTTCGGCGTCCTTTTGCTTTCCTTTTTTTAGAGTATTCCCTGTTTCAGGCTCCTCTATGATGGGTTCTATTTTTTTCTTAAAAAACATGCTTCTTTTGAATGTGCCAAATTTAGGGAATTAAGGCAAGGGGAAGTGTTTTGTAAGAAAAAGTTATCCGCAATTTTATGTGTAAAAAAGGTTCGGCGCTTGTTTTGTGATTTTTTTTGCCGCTGTGTCCTTTGTTGTGACAAGGTTTTTTGTCTGTTTGTGATCTTTGTAAGTTGTTTAAAAATAGGTGGTAAAAACAAAACATATTTCGTTTTCTTCAACGAAATATGTTTTGTTGTGGTGAAGCAGTATTTTACAGACCAAAACCGTAGTACGCTTTCATGCCATTTGGGTATACTCCTTCTAGTAAAATGCCTCCTTTTTTATTTTTCAATTTAGAGCTCAACTCTTCTGGACTGCGCACGGCTTCGTTGTCGATGGATGTGATAATAAAGCCCTGTTTGATTCCTTGTGCTTTGAGTTTGCCTTCTTCTAATGTGGATATCTTTACGCCGTTTTCTATGCGCAGTTTTTGTAATTCTTCTTTTGATGCTTGTTCAAATTTAGCGCCTAGGGCAATGGCGTCTTTCTCAACAATAGAAGTGGTTCCGTTGGTATTTTTTAAAATTACATCTGCTGTTTTTTCAGATCCATTTCGCATATAGGAGATGCTGATTTTGTCGCCTGGGCGAAATTGGCTGATTTGTTCTTGAAGTTCAGATCCTTTAGTGATTTTAACTAAGCCAATTTTTGTTATCACATCACCGCTAACGAGTCCGGCTTCCTTGGCGGAACTTTTGTCGAAAGCCTCGCTGATGTAAACGCCTTGGATGCCTTTGAGATTTTTCTCTTCCGACAGTTTTTGGTCGATGTCTCTTATTTGTACGCCAAGCATTGCGCGCTGCACTTTACCAAACTTCAATAGATCGCTCGTTATTTTTTTTACCATATTGGACGGTATGGCAAAAGCATATCCGGTGTACGATCCGGTGTTAGACGCAATAGCTGTATTTATTCCTATGAGTTCGCCTTTTGTGTTTACGAGCGCACCGCCGCTGTTTCCAGGGTTTACCGCTGCATCTGTTTGAATAAAAGATTCAATGGCATATTGGTCCTGTAAAATATGAATGTTTCGGCCCTTCGCGCTGACAATTCCTGCTGTAACTGTTGATGTGAGGTTGAAAGGGTTGCCTACTGCGGCTACCCATTGCCCGACCTTGACTTCGTCTGAATTCCCGTAATAAATAGGGGTCAAGTTGTCGGCGTCTACTTTGATTAAGGCGAGGTCGGTAGTTGGGTCAACGCCAATTACGGTTGCTTTGTATGAGCTGTTGTCGTTTAATGTAATTTCAATTTCGCTGGCGCCATTGACAACGTGGTTGTTTGTGGCTATGTATCCGTCGCTAGAGATGATCACGCCTGATCCTGAAGCGCTAACTTCTTGCGGTGCTCTTTGTTGATTTGGGTTTCCGAATAAAAATCCTTGAAAGGGATCGATGCTTTGGTTTTCTTGACGAGATACAGTTTTAATATGCACCACTGAATTTAGTGTGGCTTCTGCTGCTTGAGTGAAATCGCTGAGTACTGCTTCATTCATAGGTGAGCTCACGAAGTGTAATGGCGTTTCTTCTGATTGGAAACTGCTGCTTCCATTTTTGCTAAAATGCAAGGCGGCTCCGGCTGCTATTAGTCCTCCAGTGAGGGCGAAGAATAAGGCGCTGAGGTTTTTTTTCATGATTGCGGAATTTAAGAGTTAAAGCAAATATAACGATGAAGTGTTTTTTAGGGTATGTCTGATGTGTTAAAATATTTTAACTTTACGGCACAAAATTATAAGAAATGTCGTTGTTGAAATTTCAAAAGTTGCAAGGTGCTGGTAATGATTTTATATTGATCGATGATCGAGAAGAGCGCTTTGACTTGACTAATAGTGTGTTGGTGAAATTTTTGTGTGACCGCAGATTTGGTATTGGGGCAGATGGATTAATGTTGTTGCGCAATCGTGTGGGTTATGATTTTCAAATGATTTATTACAATTCCGATGGCAATGAAAGTTCAATGTGCGGAAATGGCGGTCGCTGCATCGCTGCTTTTGCGGATATCATTGGTTTGAAAAAAGAACAGTACTTGTTTTTAGCGGTGGACGGTGAGCATAGCGCTGAATTAAGTTTACATGGCGACGAGTATTTGGTTCGTTTGGGAATGATTGATGTAGTTGAGGTCGAAGAAGGTGAAGATTACCTTTATCTAAATACCGGTTCACCGCATTACGTTAAGTTTGTGACGAATTTACATGCTTATCCAGTTGTTGACGAGGCTAGAAAAATACGTTACAATGAGCGTTTTAAGGCAAAAGGTACCAATGTTAATTTTGTAGAATTGGTGGATGGTGTTTTGTGTATTCGAACCTATGAGCGAGGGGTGGAAGATGAGACTTTAGCCTGTGGAACAGGTGTTACAGCGGCAGTTATAGCTGCTTTTCAATCTAGGAGAATTACTGAAGATTCATTTGCTGTAAAGGCAATGGGTGGTGATTTAAAGGTTGGTTTCGTGAAAAAAGGAGGGGTTTACACATCTGTTTGTTTAGAGGGTCCTGCTAAATTTGTATTTAAAGGAGAGATTGATGTCAACTTTTGAAATAGCCAATATAAAACCTTTGCCTAACGATGAACTCTTAAACTTCGGGATCTATTTGCATATTGTTAATGCAACTACTATACCGCCGCATTTGGTGTTGAGTATCAATGGTAAGGTGTTTTCCTTGAGTACCAAAGGACCTGTTTTGGATGGTAATATGGAGCAAAATTTGCGTTTCCTTAAGTACAAAAAAGTGAAAACATTGTTTGTGAAACTAAAGTTACCGCCTCTGGTAACGCAAGAGGAGTTGTTGCATAAAATTAGAATGATCACATCTGCGTATCCGCGAGTTGATGTTGGTGTGGCGACTTGCCTCACTCCTATAAAGGATTTTTGTAAAGAAATATATGAAACGGATGCTTCTGGCGTGCAGCTCATATTTGATTTGCTGCCGCGATTGTCTGATAAGGAATTGGTGGAAGATGTATTTCACCTGCACCTCGCTGAGGACTTAAATGGCGATGTGTTGTTGATGGATAGGTATTCTGTGTTTGAAGTCAATGAGTGTATCTATTCTTCCTATGAACTGAAAAGAGCATGATTTTGGAGTCAGATCATATTGCCTTGAGAGCTTTGGAGCCAATGGATATAGGGGTGTTGTTTGATTGGGAAAATGATGTTAGGTACTGGTCTTTAAGCACTACATTGCAGCCGTTTTCGAAGCATGTGCTTGCTAAGTATTTGGAAAATGCGACGCTTGACATCTATGAAGCAAAGCAATTGCGTTTGGTGGTGGATCGCAAGTCTGATCGCAAAGCCATTGGTCTCATTGATTTATTTGATTTTGATCCTTTTCATCAGCGTGCTGGCGTGGGGATTTTAATTGCCAGTGAGCAGGAGCGTGGGAAAGGTTATGCGTTTGAGGCGCTATCCTTGTTGGTTGAATATAGTTTTTCTCATTTGCAGTTAAAACAATTGTATTGCAGTGTTGGAACTGATAACGTAGCAAGTAGAGCTCTTTTTGAAAAATCTGGTTTTCAACTCGTTGGCATTAAGAAGGCTTGGGTTAAAACGCCTCAGGGCTGGAAGGATGAGTTGATGTTTCAGTTGATAAACCCTAATTTTGAACTAAAATAATAAAATGGGCAAAGGATTTAAAATATTGGCAGTGCTTGTATTGTTGCTGGCTGCTTTCGGAATTTATTTTTGGGTGGGAGTTGTAAATCAAAAAATACAACTCGATTCGGCGGAAGTTAAAATTTATATTAAAAAAGGCGATGGCTATGAGCAACTCATGCAGCAATTACAGGAAAAGAAGTTGATTGGATCTGTCTTTTGGTTTCAAAATATGGCTGACATAAAAAAATTACCTACTCATGTTTTTGAAGGTCGCTATACCATTAAGCAGGGAATGACTTACAATCAGTTGATCAATTATTTTCGTTCGGCACAAATTGACGTCGTAAATGTTGATTTTCATTCTATTCGCACCAAAGATGAATTGGCTGATCGTGTTGCCAAGCAAATTGAGGCGAGTAAGGAAAGTATATTGGATTTGCTTAATGATACCAAATACATGAGTCAGTATGGTTTGAATGCCGAGAATGCTTTGGTTCTTTTTTTGCCCAATAAGTATGAAATGTATTGGAATACAGATGCTGATCAGTTTGTAAAACGCATGGCGAAAGAGTTTAAAAAATTCTGGACGCCGGAGCGCAAAGCAAAGGCTGAAAAACTAAATTTAACTCTGGCTCAGGTGGTGATATTGGCTTCTATTGTGCAAGCGGAACAAAGTAAATTGACGTCGGAATGGCCTGTTATTGCGGGTTTGTATTTGAATCGATTGAATATAGGTATGCCTTTGCAATCTGATCCTACGGTGGTTTACGCGCACGGTGATTTTGCTATGAATCGAGTGTATCGAGTGCATTTGGAGATTGATTCTCCTTACAATACCTATCGCCATACGGGCTTGCCTCCGGGGCCAATTTATTTGGCGAGAAAAGATGTGGTAGATGCGGTTTTGAACCGGGCTCAACACAATTATTTTTACATGTGTGCTTCGGGAGATGGTTCATTTGGACATAATTTCGCGAACTCTTATCCTGAGCATTTGCGCAATGCGCGAATGTATACTCAGAAGTTGAATCAACAGGGAATTCATTAGTTTTTAAATCATAAATTATTGAAAATGTAAGGAGCGCTGTTGCGCGTTACCTTCTGTTAATGCTTAGTTTTGTCGTATGAAAATAGGAATTGTTTGTTATCCCACATTTGGGGGAAGTGGTGTTGTTGCTACGGAGTTGGGTAAAGCCTTGGCAGCTCAGGGGCACATGATACATTTTATTACTTACAGCCAGCCTGTTCGTCTTGATGAGTTTAATGCCAATATTGTCTTTCATGAAGTATTGGTGTCTGAATACGCGTTGTTTCAATATGAGCCCTACGAGGTGGTGTTAACTAGTAAGATGGTGGATGTTGCTAAGCACGAGGGGTTGGATTTATTGCATGTGCATTACGCGATACCTCATGCTTCGGCTGCATTCATGGCCAAGCAGATTTTGAAAGAGGAAGGCATTGATTTGCCTGTGATTACGACTTTGCATGGAACTGATATAACTTTGGTTGGGAAGGATCCTTCGTTCGAGCCTGTTATTAGTTTTTCGATTACGCATTCAGATGTGGTGACGGCGGTGTCAGAAAGTTTGAAAGCGGATACATACAAGCACTTTAGAACCAAAAAAGACATAAAGGTGATTCCTAATTTTGTGAATCTCGAAAAATACAAACCTTCTGAGAACGGCTGTACGCGATTGAATTTTGCCAGCAAAGAAGAAAAGATATTGATTCATATTTCAAATTTCCGCAAAGTAAAAAGGGTTGATGATGTGGTAAAGATTTTCCAGAAGGTGCGTACAAAGGTTAAATCGAAGTTGATTTTAGTGGGTGATGGGCCGGAGCGATACGCTACGGAGCAGTTGTGTCGTCAGTTGGGTGTTTATGACGATGTTCGTTTTGTGGGGAAATTAAAAAACGTGGAGGATATTCTTTGTGCTGCTGATTTATTTTTATTGCCCAGTGAGCATGAGTCTTTTGGTTTGGCTGCATTAGAGTCGATGGCTGCGGGTACGCCTGTTGTTTCATCAAATACAGGTGGTATTCCTGAAGTGAATATTCATGGTGAAACTGGGTACTTAGCTAACGTAGGTGATGTGGATGCAATGGCTGAATTTTCTATTCGTATTTTGAATGATGAAAATTTACTGCAACAAATGAGTGTGGAGTCAAGGAAACGAGCGGCTCTTTTTTCTATGGAAAATATACTTCCCATGTATCTCGATGTTTACAATTCGTTGCTCAAAAAATGATTGTTGAAACAAAACGAAAAGAGGTCTTGTTTGTTGTGAATCCTATCTCTGGAATTCATAAAAAAAGTGATATTCAAGTTAAAGCAAATCAGTTACTTGATCTAAGTAGATTTAATTTAAAGTTTAAGTTTACGGAGTTTGTTGGACATGCTGAAATTTTGGCTCGACAAGCGGTTGTAGATGGTGTTGATATTGTTGTTGCGGTGGGTGGAGATGGTACTGTAAACGAAGTTGCGAAATCGCTGTTTAATACTTCTGTATCGATGGCTGTGATTCCGTGTGGATCAGGCAATGGATTGGCAAGGCATTTGAAGATTCCTTGTAGTATTGACGGGGCTTTGCGTTTGTTGAATGATGGAAAGGTGTGCTTGGTGGATACGGGGACAATCGCTGGTCGATTTTTTGTGGGGGCCGCTGGACTTGGTTTTGACGCGCTTATCGCTTCTCGTTTTTCTACTGTTAAAAGGCGTGGTTTCTTGACATATGCGGCCCTTTTTATTAGGCATTATTTTTCATATGAACCTAAAATTTTTAATTTAAGTAATGCAGTTCAAAATACTGGTTCACAGTATTTTGTTTTTTCTTTTTTAAATTCTTCTCAATATGGAAATGGAACTGTGATTTCTCCTAAGTCGGTAATTGATGATGGTTTTCTTGAAGTAGTTAGGATTAAGAAACTGCCTTTTTATTTGTTGCCAATATATGCTTATCGATTGTTTCGTGGCACATTAAAAAACGATCGATATTACAATTCGTTCTCGGTGAAAGCGATTTCGGTTCAAGTTGAAAATGCGTTGGCGCATGTTGATGGTGAGTCATTGGTGTTGCCTAGTGCTTTTGAAGTTAAGGTGTGTGAGAAGTCCTTGTGGGTCGTGGTTGCTTCCTAATGGCTATTTCCCTCGACTTTGAATTACGATCAGTATGGTGTGGATGATGATTTTAAAATCAACCAAAAGGGATCTGTTTTCCATGTAAATCAAGTCAAACTTAAGGCGGTCTATCATTTGGTCAACGTTTTCGGCATAACCGTATTTCACTTGGCCCCAAGATGTGATTCCGGGTTTAACTCGTTGAAGGTGATGGTAGTGTGGTGCCTTTTGTGTGATTTGATCAATAAAGAATTTACGTTCCGGTCGTGGTCCTACTACCGACATGTCTCCTCTGAGTACGTTCCAAAATTGAGGAAATTCATCTAAACGTGACTTACGCAGGAAGAGTCCGGTTTTTGTGATGCGGGGGTCATTGCTTTTGGATAGGGCGGGACCGTTCTTTTCGGCGTCAACAATCATGGTTCTGAACTTAATGATTTGAAAGGGTTTTCCGTGGAGGCCAATGCGCTCTTGTGTGAAGAAGATGGGGCCCTTCGATCCCAGGCGGACTGCGATCGCAATGCCCATGTATAAGGGAAGACCAAGTAAAAGCACTAAGGATGAGAAACTTAGGTCAAAAAGACGCTTCGTGCTCTTTTGCCATTCAGGCATTGCGTCAGAAGATAGTTCTATTAGGGCTGCGCCTAATATGGAGTTCATTTTTACTGAGCCAAGAAGGATGTCGCGCACATCAGGAATTGTTTTGATGCAAATGTTGCTGTTTTCAAGTTCGGCGATTAGGCTTTTTGTTTTTTCTTGTTCATTGCTTTCTATGGCAATGATGACTTCTTCGATTTTGAGGTCGGTAATAATTTTTCTAAGATCTATGCTGTGGCCTAGGTGTGGTATGAGTTTTAGTAAAGGAGGGTTTTTCTCGTCCTCATTAGTAGTGATGAATCCAAGTATTTTGTGTCCCATTGATTTGGGCATTTTTTCTAGTTCGTTGTAGATCTGTACTGCTTTTTTGTCGCTGCCGATGATAAGGGTGTTGAATCCAATGATTCGATTGTGAATTTTATAAGCAAGGCGCGAGGTGATTGTGAATCTGCTTACTGCTGTGAGTGTAAAGTGTATTAAGAATAATGTTGATATGGATTTGTAGTAGGTGTTGTATGAGGGGCGATAATCGTTAAGTAATAAGGTAAAGAAGATGGTGATAACGCCAAAAAAGGTGATGAGGAATGTTTGTCCTGTTTCTTTGAGTCGTGATTTTCTGAATACGTTACTGTATTGTCCTTGAAGTAGATAGAGGCAAAACCAAAAAAATGGAATGGCTAAAAGTCCTGCGTGCAGTTTTGGGTCGTGTAAAATTTCTTTAAGTATGAAGTCGCTTTGGTCGAGCTTGCCTTTTCGGTATATGAAAAATGTGCCCCAAGCAATGGTTGCCATGAGCCAGTCGCAAATGATGTACTTCAGTACTTGCTTTTTTGAATTCATTTCTGGCTGATGATCTTTATGTTGTCTAAGCGTAGTTTTGATTCCTTTTCGCTAAGATGGTTAATTTGAAAGTAAATTTCAAATATTCCTTGCGCGGCATAGTTTCCTAATGCGTTGCTGCAGTCAATATAGATCTTGTTCCATTTTAAATCGGTAGACTTAAGTGTTACAATAGATGTTGTGCTTTTAATGTTTGATGTATAGGTTATTATGCCTACTTCTGTATTGGCGCTACAAGCGTAATTGAGTTCTAAATAGCTTGCTTTTGTGGCTGCTGGAATATTTAAATTTAGATTGCTGTTGATGATGGCTTTGGGGTGAGCGCTGTCAACGGTTACTTCTCCAAAGGCATTTCCTTCAAAAG
>Ga0114969_10001765_pt1 | contig 18184 bp, 18 predicted proteins | sample M_130807_MF_Meta_FD_87316 | JGI IMG/M metagenome (GOLD analysis project Ga0114969, IMG submission 87316) | Freshwater microbial communities from Lake Montjoie, Canada to study carbon cycling - M_130807_MF_MetaG | ecosystem: Environmental > Aquatic > Freshwater > Lake | place: Lake Montjoie...
GGTGCACTCGGCCACTATGCGAGCCCTCCGTAGGCAAACCTAGCGATTATAGCTCTGATCCTCAACTCGACATTTAATCGCATCAGAAAACTAGTAAGGGTGCCTAGCGATACATGAAGAACTTTTTTGAGTTTTAGATTTACGCTTAAATTTACCCATGTAAATTTCTTTAGAACCAGTTTAAATAAGTAACTTCGCTATTCTTTAAAATTATATTTCTTCAATTAACTTTTTAATGAAATTTAATGAGTAAATTCCGTTTCAATTTCTAAAATTCATTGCTTTACTCCCCTAATTTCCTATAATTGAGCTTGCGAAACTTCCATAAAGGTCTTGGATCAACAAAAGACTTTATCCTTTTTACGGGAAAATCATAACGCCCTTGAATGGGACTTTCTGGATCACTTGAATAAAACTCTTGTTGAATAGTTGTATTGAAACTACTGTATTTTCCATTCGGAATCTTCTTTACAGAATTATCTCTTGATTCGTCACCAAAATTATAAAAAGCATCTGTAGATAAATTATATGGTTTATTCCTATATTTTGACTCATATCTATAAAAATAATCGCGGTCCTCTTCACCCATCCCTAGAAAATGTTCATCAAAAAATCCAACTTCCTCTATACAGTTTTGTGATAAACCAAAATGACTAAAAGACCTATTTATTGTCACTAATCCATTTTGAGACATTAGTTGCCTAAGTATTGGAAATATTGCTTTTAGATTTTTTGGGTAAACGTGAATATCATCATTAAAAATTAAGAAATAATCTGAGTCAGCATTCACAATTCCTGTGTTCCATAGTTCAGAACAACCATGAAATTTTGAGAAAGCTGTTGGGTAAATATCTGTAAACTTTCCCAACTCAGTAATAAATTTTTGTAACTTAAAATTATTAACTGTTTTCTTGAAATTTCCGTTAATTATCACAAAAATTGGAGTATCGAGTTCAGAACGTATTGCGGTAATTAATGGAATTGTATATTCAAAAAATCTTGCTTCAAATGTGGTTATAATGATGGAAATACCTTCAATTTCATGAAATTCTGCTGATGCATTTGCAAATCTTTCTAAATCCATCTCAATTGTGTTATGAATACTTCTTTTTTTCCTAAGAGATTTTAATAAATATAGCAAAAACATTTGAATGTTTGAATAAATTTTAGCTTTAATTTTTGTAATTGCGATCATATCTAATTATATACTTTTAAGTCAGATTTACAATGAAGGTGATTCACTTTTGAATTAAACTTTTTGGGCTAGGGTAAAACACGATACTTTCATAGATTAACTCTAAAAAACCTTTCCTAGTTTTTTAAACTGAGCAGCTGCTCAATCACCTTTGCCACACCATCTTCTTGATGCGCATCAGTTTGATACTTTGCATACTTCATTAAATTAGGGTGACCATCTGCCACCGCCCAAGATCTGCTTGCCCAAGAGAGCATAGAAAAATCATTTGGATTATCACCAAATGTCACACAATCTTTCGCCGTCAATCCATGACGGGATGCAACCTTTGCCAATGTTGTACCTTTGCTAACACCAAGGGCAGAAATCTCAAGCAGTGAATCAGTTGAATTTGAATGTGTAACAGATGCAATACCATCTAACTCTTTGGTTGCAATTGTCAACATCTGATCGGACGAAAACTCACCATTGACACATCTTGCTAACATTTTTAAGGCAGGTGCTGTGATCGCCTCCTCAATTTTTTCAACCCCGACATTGTCTGCGCCAATATCCCACCTTGGAACATACGCCTTCTCGCGGTGAAACTGTTGATTGACCTCAACAGCAAATGTAACTGAGGGTAATACTTTGCGTAATCGTTTTGCTGTCTCTAACTGCGCCTCTACTGAAAATAACCATTCTTCTAAGATTTGTTGATTAATAAAGTCATAAAGCATTGCACCATTGCCACAAATACCAAGGCCAAAGTTAAAGTTTTCTTTGATCTCAACCATCCATCTAATTGGTCGGCCTGTAACAAAGTAAATATGAATGCCGGCCTCATGAGCTGCAGCAAAAGCTATCTTGGTGCGCTCTGAGATAAAACCGTAATGGGCAACGATGGTGCCATCTAAATCTGTACCAATTAATTTAGGACGTTTGCCGGTGACTGTTTGTAAGACACTCACGCGGTAACCAGAGTATCCATCCCAAGAAATGGAATTAAAGCCTTTGGCACTTTTACGGAGCCATCTTTTTGTTGATGATTTTCTAAGATCGCCACAATTGTTCTAGGAACAGCTACTAATGTGCCATTTAAGGTGGCAACAGGTTTTGTGCCCTTCTCATCTTTATATCTAATATTTAAGCGACGTGCTTGAAACTGGGTACAGTTTGAGGTGCTGGTGACCTCACGATAGGCATCTTGAGTTGGAATCCAAGCCTCAATATCAAACTTTCTAGCCGCACTTGCGCCAAGATCCCCACTTGCGACATCAATAACACGGTATGGAATTTCAAGTGAATCAAAAAACTCTTTCTCCCAGACAAGTAATTTCTTATGCTCATCTTGCGCATCCTCTGGTTTACAAAATGTAAACATCTCAACCTTTTCAAATTGGTGTACACGAATAATTCCGCGGGTATCTTTGCCGTAACTGCCGGCCTCTCTTCTAAAACATGGTGAGTAGCCGGCATATCTAATTGGTAGTTGATCTAAAATTTCATCCATATGAAATGCAGCAAGTGGCACCTCAGAGGTTCCAACCAAGTAAAGCTCATCATCTTTTAAGTGATAAACATTTTCAGCAGCTTGACCTAAAAACCCAGTTCCCTCCATCGCTGCTGGCTTAACCAACACAGGTGGAATCATCGGAATAAAACCTGCCTTGACTGCAGATGAGATTGCGTAATTAATAAGAGCTAATTCAAGCAAAGCGCCAACACCAGTTAGATAGTAGGAGCGAGCGCCAGAAACTTTTGCGCCACGCTCTGTATCAATTGCCTTAATAATCTTTCCAATCTCAACATGATCCTTTGGTTCAAACCCCTCGGCTTTAAAATCACGAGGCTTTCCAACAGTTTCAATAAGTTTAAAATCTGCTTCACCACCAATTGGCGCACTTGGATCAATTAGATTTGCAATTAAAAGCGCGACTTTATTTGCGTCATCCTCTGCTTGCGCCCGTTTACTGTCTGCAGCTTTTACTGAGGTAGCTAGTTTTTTAGCATTCTCAAGGAGTGCGTTTTTCTCGTCTACTTTAGCTAAACCAACTACTTTAGATAATGTGTTTTGCTCAGCTCTTAAGCTCTCAAACTCTGCGATTGCTTCCCGGCGCGCTTCATCTGCTTTTAGTAATTGATCAACAATTGCTGGATCTTCACCGCGCACTTTTTGGGAGTTTTTAAAGGCCTCTGGGTTTTCGCGTAATGCTTTTAAATCGATCATATGAAAGTAGCCTACCGATTACTTTGCTTGAGGATAGGAACCTAGAAAACGAATATCCTCACAAATTTCTTTTAAGCCAGCTAATGCTGCGCTAATTGGCTTATCTTCAATATGACCCTCGGCATCAATAATGAAGTGGTAGTGGCCAAGCTGAGATCCAGTTGGACGGCTTTGAATAAAGGTTAAGTTCACCTGATGTTTTGCAAACTCATTTAATATCTCAAGGAGAGCACCGGCATGATCGAGAGCGATAAAGACTGCAAGTGAGGTTAGATCTTTACCAGTTGGTTTGCTCTGATTTCCAGGCTTTTCCACCACAACAAACCTGGTAATGGCGCCTGTGTTATCACCAATGTTTTCAGAGATAATCTTTAAGCTATAATTTTTTGCAGCAGTTGTACTGGCAATTGCCGCGTCGTAATCACCCTTACTTAATCCTTTAGCAGCCGCTGCAGTTGATGAGCTTTCAATAACCTGGGCGTTTGGATAATTTTTTGCAATAAATAAGCGACATTGTGATTCAGCATGAGGATGGGTTGCAATTGATTTAATTTCTACCAGATTTTTATCACTTAGTGTCATTAGAGAAAAACTAACTGGCAATGTAGTTTCAGCTGTAATTACTAAGGGTTGGCCTATTGCTAACTCATCTAAGGTTCTTGCAACAACACCTTCTACTGAGTTTTCAATTGGTACAAGTGCTTTTTGGCACTCACCATTTCTAACTGCATCAAGGGCGGCAGTTACATTTGCGTAAGCAATTAATTGATCACTTGGGGTGGCAATTTTTTGAAGAGCAGCCTCCGTGAATGTACCGGAAGGTCCTAAGTAGGCATACTTAATTGACATAATCCAAGCATAGTTCAAAAAATTTCCAGATGGTAAAATCTACTAAGCAATCTGTAATAATTAGAAAAAAGGTAACAAAAAATCTGTAATTAAGCGTTATAAAATTTCAAAAGCTACCGTTACCTAACCAAACTGTCTAGTGTTTTTCACTAAGGTCTGAACGTTACTATCAAAATGAAATTGAAATTAGGGCAGGTATCCCAGATAGGTTTCGTGAGGATTTTGTTGTCGCTACCGCTCATTACAACTTGAGACTAGCAAAGACTCGAACTACTACTCTACAGACAGTATTGTACTTCGTGCAGGATGGTGAAGCACTATTTAATCCAGTCTCTTCAACTTTCTTTAGGGCGAGAGAAACGTTCTTTGAACTTGAAACCGCGATTCTTGCATCAGGTGCATGGATGGCTAATCGAATAGAAGCTCTAAATGGAAGGAAGGTTCCATATTTCGATTTTCCAATTAATCGGGAAGTGTACAAAAGCTTTCCTGAAGATATAAACAGACTTACAGAAATGACTAATAAAAACAGCTTGTTTTCTACTTCAAACCAGATACAGAAAGAAAAATGGCCGATTTAGGTCTTGGAGTCTTAAGGATAGTAAAAATATTTGTTCGGAAGTCAGAATCATATCTTTTGGAAGTGCATTCAACCCAGATTCACGATTAGTTGATGAGCATCATGGAGTATTAAGGACAATAGAAGAACTTTCTAATTTATACAGTCAATCGCATCTTGATTTAGTCTTTTCTCCAACTAACCCTTCACTTATTCCTTACGAAATGTCGGCTTATGGAACCGTCGTTATTGACTACTACGAACAAGGCGATCAAACTAGAATACGTTGTGCGAAGAAATTGGAATTCAATATTCAAAAGCCAACGTAACTGACCTAGCAAGAAAAATAATTGAGCTTGTGTCTGACGAAGAATACTTTCGTAAGAGTCAGGCCAACTCTCGCCCGAAGCGAACACTTCGCAACCCTAGAAATTTCAGACCAACAGGCCGTCAAACTCTTTGTTAATTTGTTAATCAAACCTTGAAATATCAACTAGACTTACCCCATGAACATACTAATAACTGGATGCGCGGGATTTGTTGGCACAAATTTAGCCTTAAAACTATTGGAAGACCCCAATAACTTGGTTATAGGTATTGACAACATGTTAGCTGGAAAACCAGGCCACGTTAGAAAATTGTCTCAATATCTTAATTTTCGATTTATTGAAATTGATTGTAGAGATACCGAAAAATTACTTAATGAAGCACTTCCCGCCATAGATTTGCTTTTTCACTTAGCTGCCAATTCAGACATAGCGGCTGCATTAAGTAACCCAACAATAGATTTTGATTTGGGTATAGGTACTACACATGCAATGCTTGAATTTGCAAGGGTAAGCAAAGTAAAACATTTTATTTTTTCTTCGGGTAGCGGTGTATATGGTGAGAATCCAAATCAAATTTTCACTGAGGAGAGCTTTGTTGGTCAACCAACCTCTACTTATGGAGCGACGAAACTCGCTTCAGAGGCATTAATATCGGCATATTCTTTCATGTTTGACATGAGAGCCACTGTATTTAGATTTTCTAACTTAATTGGTCCGCATCAAACTCACGGCGTTATTCATGATTTCATGACAAGACTGAAGTCTGAACCTGAACATCTTCGAGTTCAAGGTGATGGAACTCAACTGAAACCCTATATTCACATTTTGGATGCACTCAATGGAGTTCTCTTAGCAATTTCATGTCAGAGTGCTTTGTTCGAAGTGTTCAATGTGAGTAATAGCTCAGCTACTTCAGTTAAAGATATCGTGGGTATCGTTATACAAGAACTAAATTTAAGCAACGTTAGTGTTCAATTTCAAGATTCTGATAGAGGATGGAAGGCGGACATCCCGAAATATATGATGAATAGTGACAAGTTGATGAAATATGGATGGGAATTACGATACAACTCTGATTCAGCAGTAAGACAAACCATTAGAGATAACTCACCTACTCCAAATTAAGGATAGAAATCATTTCCATGAAAATTCTAACCACCGGCTCGGCAGGCTTTATTGGAAGTTATCTTTGTGAGTTTTTACTCGAACGAGGTGATAGCGTGCACGGTATTGATAATTTATCCAACGGCAATCTGGAGAATTTACAAAAATCTCTTACTTTCCCAAAATTTTCATTCACAGAGATGGATGCTTGTGAGACTGAATTGTTGATCTCGATTATGAAAGAAAACAATTTTGATGAGGTATGGCATCTGGCAGCAAACACAGACATAATCTCTTCTCACAAATCGCCAATTAGAGATTTTAAAGATTGCGCTCAAGCCACAGTGTCGGTTCTTGAAGCGATGCGAATAACCAACACCAAGAAAATTGTGTTTGCTTCGTCAGGAAGTGTTTATGGTGCACTGGGAATGGGAGATTCGGTCAATGAAAGCGTTGGACCCCTAAAGCCACTAAGTACTTACGGGGCAGGAAAACTCGCATCTGAGGGATTTATAGCATCTTATGCAAATTTATACGGAATAAAATCATATATTTTTAGATTTGGAAATGTATTAGGAGATCGAATTAATCATGGCGTGATTTACGATTTTGCTCGTAAGTTGAAGTCGGATCCCTCAAAGTTGGTGATTCTAGGAAACGGCAAGCAAGAAAAAAACTATTTTCGAGTTGATGACTGTATTGATGGAATGTGGCAAATTTCTAGAAAAGAAATGAATAGCGAAAGTTGCATCATCTTAAATTTGGGAAACTCATCTCTTACGAACGTAACGAGAATTGCAGAAATCGTTATTGAAGAATCTAAGTTAATGAATGTTGAATTGGTTGTAGAAGGCAAAGATTTAGCTTGGCCAGGGGACCAACCCATCATAAGACTGGATTGTACTGCGGCGACAGGAGACGGATGGGATTGCAAAGTCGATTCGGATGGGGCAGTAAGGCAAACAGCACGGGAATTGCTCTCAAGTGCCGGAGTAATTTAATGGGAACAATTTTTTCGAAGACTATCTATGTAAAAGGTTTGTGGCATCAAGGATTAGTGGCCGCCGCCGTATGGGCAAAGCATGGGTTTCAGGTTGTTGGCCTTTGCGATTCGATCCGTGAAGCAGAATCCCTAAATGCGGGCCATGTTCCAATATTCGAACCGGGTTTGACGGATCTCATTAGTGAATCGCTAAATAAAGGAAACTTAAGTTTTCAAGTAGTAAGCAAAACATTACCTGCGCCTGACTACTTATGTTTTATGCATGATACGGAAGTCGATAATGATGATCGCGTGAGCGTTGAAAAATTCTTTGACGACATTGAAATTTTGAAATCGTTGATTGAAGTTAATGTTCAAGTTTTGATTACTTCCCAATTGCCTCCAATGACTTGCGAACTTGTTCTTAGAAATTTGTCCAGAAGTCTAAATTTCAATCCTAACTTGGCATATATGCCTGAAAATCTTCGACTAGGGAAAGCGATCGAAAGATTTCGCAACCCGCCTTTACCTGTATTTGGTCTAAATAAAGAGGAAAATTTAGAGAAATTAGCTCTTCTTTTCCCAAATATACCCAAATTTGAAAGTTGCAGTCTGGTCGAAGCAGAGTTATTAAAGAGTTCTCTAAATGTTTTTTTGGCCATTTCAGTAACATTTGGTAATGAGATTTCTGAAATTTGTGACAGTTTCGGGGCTGATGGTTCCAAGGTAATGCGTTTACTCCAACTTGAATCGAGAGTGGGAAATCAACTTCCACTTTTACCCGGGATGCCATTTTCAGGAGGGACGTTGGGACGCGATGTAAGAAATTTAGAACAGGCCCCAACTTCTAATCAAGGCGGATTGATAAAGTCGATATGGATGTCAAATCACCATCGTGGAAACTACATGATTGAAGTGATTCGGGAGACCGGGCGTAGAAATAGTTTAAAGAATATTGGGCTTCTTGGGCTGACTTACAAAACGGACACAAGTACCCTACGCCGAAGTTTTTCTCTGGAAGTTTTCTCCGGGGTACTTTCGGATTTTAATTTTATTGGCGGTTTTGACCCTATGTCTTCAATTTTCAAGGAAGATCTCCCAAAAGAGCTCACGCTTTTTGAATCTATTGGTGATTTATTTAATGAAGCTGACCTTTTAGTACTTACAACACCTTGGCCCGAAATTACTAAATTTCTAATTCATAATGGTTTGGGGAGTAAGTATCTGATAGATCCTTTTGGTGTGCTCGCCCTTCAATTCCAACATGAACCACATTACTATCATTTTGGTGGGCAAAGGAGTCTTAAATGAAAGTAGGTATAATAGGAAGTGGCCTTCAGTGTGGAAGAAGAATTGAGTCAATTATTGCAACTCGAGATGACTCTGTTTCTCTTGTCCTTGGAAGTAATAAACAAACATTGGAAATAATCGGTCATAAGTATAATGTCTCTACATCAATTGATCCTGAGCAATTATTTGCTGACGATGACATCGAAGCAATCATTATTTGTACACCTCCTAGGTCACACTATGAATATATGCGACAAGGATTACTATCAAAGAAGAAAATTCTTGTTGAAAAACCACTCTCAAGGTCTTCCAAGGAAATAACAACATTGATTAATGAGTTTGGGAATTCCGTTCAAGAGTCCATAAGATGCGGGTTTAATCATCGCTTTCACCCTGCAATTCAAATGGCTAGAAATTCGATAGTCGAAGGCAAAATTGGCGATTTACTATTTGGGAGAGCAATTTATGGTATCGGGGCTAGACCCAATTACACAGACGAATGGCGCGCCAACCCAGATTTGGCAGCAGGGGGGCAATTCATCGAACAAGGAAGCCATCTAATTGATTTGTTCCAGTGGATTATTGGTCCCGTATTAAGTATTTTTGCAAAGACTAGTAATAATATTTTTGAAGATCAAATTTTAGATGATGGAGGAATGGCTATTCTTTCTTTTCACGGAGGGATGTCTGTTCAGCTCCACACCACTTTGGCACAATGGCACAATAAATTTGAATTTGAAATCTATGGAACTTTGGGGTTCGTGAAGGTAGCCGGTCTTGGAAATACATATGGAGTTGAAACTTTTGAACATGGGGAACGGGACGACTACGCACCATTCAACAGCCATACACACCAATTTCGGGGCCAAGATAAATCTTGGATTCTTGAATGGCAAGCTTTCAAGAATTCCATTCTCGGAAAAAAGACTGAAATCGGCACCATTAATGATGGTTATCGAACAATGTTAGTTGCAGAGGCGGGATATAGGTCGAATTCAATACAGCGTGAAGTTTTGTTATGACCAAGAATATTCTAGTGACCGGATCTAATGGTTTTATGGGGAAATCTTTAGTTGATGAATTCAATCAGAATGGTTCATGTAATGTATTTGAATTACAGAGAGAAAGCAGTATTTGGAAAGGCAAGCGATATGAGAAAGTGGATCTAGAATCTCAATTGTCTGTCAATAAGCTTCTAATGCAAATTGAATTCAATGAAATTTATCACTTTGCTGGAAACTCTTCGATTATCGATTCTTGGCGTGATCCTTTAAATGCACTTGTATACAACTCAAGACTGACATCGAATCTGGTTCATGCAATCAATAGTTATACTGCCGAGACAAAGTTAATTTTCATAAGCTCCAGTGCCGTCTATGCTCGAAAATCCATTCCTATTCAGGAAATTGACCCACTAGGTCCAGATTCTCCATACGGAATGTCAAAATTAATTTCAGAGCTAGAAGTAGAAAATGTTAAAAATTCTTTAATTATCCGACCTTTTTTTGTTATTGGAAGAGGAAAAAGAGATGATGTTTTGTTTGATTGGATTAGCCAAATTCGATCCTTCAAGAGTTATAAAACAAATATTTTAGAAGTTGGGGACTTGGATATCATTCGGGACTTTATCTCTGTGGACACTTCTTCTGACGTTATTATGCGGCTTGGTTCGTCACAGAAAGGCATTTATAATCTTGGCTCGGGGCAACCAACTCCATTAATTGAAGTTGTAGACATTCTACGTGTCATATCTGGCATAGATTTTGAATTGAGACCAAACGCTCCAAAAAAGAGTCGTAGAGGTGATCGGAAACAAGTGGTTGCGGATGTTACCAAACTGAAGAGCGTCTATAAATTATCTAAACAACCAACATTGACTGAACAAATCTCCATTATTTACAAGTCATTTACTGATACATTCTAGTTAATGGATAAATTAAGCTTGATTTCAACAGGGGAGAAGATTTGTGATTGCTACTCGCAGTCCCCTGAGAATTTCTCTGGGTAGTGGAAGAGATTGTGGTATTAAATGAAATTTGTGAACAAATCTTGTTAATTATTCTGACTAAATATATTTTTAATAAGTACTCTAACAGTATTATACTGTTGACATGACTGTCGGTATATTAGGTGGTGGCATTGCAGCGCTAAGTCTCGCACATTTTCTAGGCGAAGATGCAGTTATCTTTGAGAAGGACATGACTGTAGGCGGTCTTTGCAGAAGTTTTGACTTTTATGATGTGCCGTTTGATATTGGCCCTCATATTATTTTTTCGAAAAATGATGATGTTTTAAACTTCCACAATTCATTGACTGAAATGAATACATTTAATCGATTGAGTAAAATACTAATTGGGCAGAATTTAGTTAAATATCCCCTAGAAAATAATTTATACCAACTCAATTCTATTGAGCGAGATAAATGTTTAATTGAATTTCAACAAAATCCTTACTCAGCTATGAAGCCAAAAAACATGCAGCAATTTTTTCTGTCTTATTTCGGTGAAGGTATAACTGATCTTTATCTATATCCTTACAATAAAAAGATTTGGAAGCTTGATCCCACTTTTCTTGACTTGCAAATGGTTGACAGAATTCCTCGACCTCCTTCACAAGATGTCATTGAAGGTGCACAAGGAAATCCAAAAGAAGGTTACACGCATCAGGCAATTTTCACTTATCCTAAATATGGAGGATTTCAATCAATAATTAATTCATATGTAGGTCTTTTATCCAAGAAAAATACAAAATTTGAATTAGGTTTTGAGATTGGAAGTATTGAGAAAGGTTCGCACAAATGGTTAGTGCGTTCTCAAGATAATAGAATGCACTATGTCGATAAATTAGTTTCAACCCTACCTTTGCCAAGTTTAGGTAAACTTACCAATGCTCCTGCACAAATATTGGCACAATCTTCAGAAGCGCTTTATAACAGCATACATATTGTGATGCTTCGTTATAGCAAGGATGTTCTTGAAGATCAATTTAGTTTGTATGTTCCAGATCCAAATACAATTTTTCATAGAATTTCAAGATTAAATTTCCTGGGAGACGGATATGGTGGAACTTCAGGAGAGTTAAACTTGATGGTTGAAATCACTTTTAGGCAAGGAAGTTACATTTCTAAGTTATCAGATGATGAACTTGTACAAAGGTGCGTGTTTGATCTTGAAAAAATTGGGATAATTGAGGGTAAGTTTTTCAAAAAAAGCAAGATCCGAACTTTTTCGCATTCATACGTGATTTACGATCTTGGGCATAGAGACCGAACTGATTCGCTAATCAATTATTACAAATCTCTTGGAATTACTTGTCATGGGAGATTTGGTAAATTTGAATATCAAAATAGTGATGCTGTTGTTGCAGACTCAATCGAGCTCGCTAAACAAATGAATAAGGCATAAATATAGAGTGTTTCGCAGAGCAGTCGCCTAATCATTCAGGACTTGAATGAATGTTTATTAATTCTATAGTATCAAACAACGCTGCCTATGAAGAAATCTATTCTTAAGAATATATCTCTTAAATGAATCTATAACTATGTTTAGCAGCATAAAGTTATGATACATTTCGATCTTTAGAACTATTATTCAAATCAAACAAGGTATATTGTTTGATTTGAAGTAATAAAGCAAATTTGATAGAGGGAAGATAATGAAATCTAAAGACACGGCAAAAATGAAAATCATTATTTTCGCTCCCAAAGGATTAAAAACCGGTGGCCCTGAAGGCATGCATCAGCTCGCCTGGGCACTGGATAGCCTGGGTCAGGAGGCAAGATTATTAGCTTGGCCAGGAACTAAAGGGAAATTCTCTGTAAATGAATATGAAAAATATGGGCCTAAATGGTGCCGAGTTTCCGAAATTTACAAGAAAGACATATTTATTGTGAGCGAGGGTGTTCGATTATTACCCTTTTGGTATTTCTTCTTTATATCAAGAAAAAGAATTTATATGTGGATGCACTCTGTAGATTTTAGTCTCGATAAAGATTTAAATCAATATGAAAGAAATAACTACCCGATGAATTCTGAGTGGAAAATCAGCAGTGCAAGGGAATCTAAAATCAAATTTCTTGTAAGAATAATCGGATTCCTTAGAATTTATCATAAAGTTAAACACTTATCTAATTTGTTGAAAAAAACTACATTTAAAAGGCGAATTATAATATCCCCGTCAAATTATTTATTTGCTTCATATTACGCTCTTCATACAATCGCAAAGGTTAAGAACTCTAGATCAGATATATTACTTAGTGGTTGGGTTAATGGGGTAGAGCAAGAAAGCTTAGAAGACATAGATTTTTGTCAATGCACAAAAAATCACGTAGCTTTCAATCCAGGCAAAAGCAAAGAATTAGTCAATAGAATAATTGAAATTAATGCATCGCAAAACTCTGTCATACATTTAATGCCGATTGCTGGAATAAAAACTGACAGAGAAGTATATAAATTACTTACTTCTTGTGATTTATATCTTGATTTAGGATTTTTCCCGGGGTTGGAAAGAACTCCTAGGGAAGCCATTAGGATGAATTGCCCTGTGTTGCTGGCTAAAAGGGGTGCCGCAAGATTTTATGAAGATTTTCCACTTTCAACAAATTATTTACTGGACCTATCCTTGCTTGGGCCTATGCAAACTTATGAAATAATACTGAACATTTTATCCCTTGGTAAGGAAAATAATTTAAATAATCAAAAAGCTATCAAGGACTTTGTACTTAGTGAGAAAACCACATTTCTAAATGAGGTAAAGCGTTTCATTCATATAATTGAAGAAGTCGATGGATAGAAGTGTCAAGATACGCAATCGTTACAAAATTGAATTGATCAATCTGATGTTATATTAGTCTTTTTTAGCTCTTTAGCGATTATATAATCGACAAGATAGATTCTTATATTTTAAAAAGCTGTTGAGCAATTTTACAAAATTTGCTTTGCATATAAAATCTAGAAATCCTAAGAATGAAATTAGATGGCGAATCTGCCTTAAAGTTTCAAATTTGATTTAATAGCATCTTCAACAAACATTTTTACAGTATCTCGGGAATACTCGGATAAATCCTTTCCGATTAATGGTAGTTTTTTCAATAGATCGTTAGTCAATGTGATGATATGGCAGCCCGCTTTTTCTGCCTGAAAAATGTTTAGTAGTTCTCTTGGAGATGCCCAAATAATTTCACATTTTGCTAAATTCATAATTTTATCTCTGGCTTTTTCAAACGTTTCTACTGGATCTCGACCAGTATCTGCAATTCGTCCACCAAAAATTGAAATGTAAGATGGAATGTTTGAATCTAGAGAGTTTACAACATTAGTAATCTGATCTAGTGTCATTATGGCCGTAATATTCAGCTTACACCCTTGCTTAACCAGATTATTTATTACGCTAGTTGTTGATTCTCCAGCACAATTTGATATTGGAATTTTAACGTATACATTTTCGCCCCAGCTTGCAATTTCATTTCCTTGACGCTCCATTTCGTTAAAATCGTCACTCAATACTTCAAAAGAAATTGATTTATTACCGATATTTTTTATAATCTCGCTTGCGAAAGATTTGTAGCTTGAAACTTCTGATTGCCTCATTAGTGTTGGGTTTGTAGTGAATCCTTTAATGTACGATTTATTGTTCAATTCAATAATGTTTTTTAAATCTGCGCCATCCGCAAATAACTTAATATTTAAATTGTCTGCATTCATATTTAAATTATTCCTCTAATTTCTTAACTAAGTGTAATACCGATAATACAGTTTCATAAGGAAGGTTTGGTTTAGGCTCATCATAATTATTTTCAATTAAATAAGACTTGCACCCAACTGCTTGGCCAGCGTGAATATCTCGCCATCTATCTCCGATCAGAATACATTTATTTAGAGTTAATTCTAAATCTACAGCTGCTTTATGAATCATACCTGGTTTTGGTTTTCTGCACTCACAACCATCGCTATCATCATGTGTGCACATATAAACATAATCAATTTTTAGCATTTCGCAAATTACATCATTGATTTTGTTTACTTCTTTTAAGCTCACTTTCCCTCTGGATATATCGGGTTGGTTTGTGATAATAATTGGTATATAATTTAGTTTTCTTAATTTACTAATTGCTTCCTGCGTGCCATTTATTAATTCAACTTCATCACATGAATACGGTGGGGTTGGTTTGCCGTTTCTCCAAATATTTTTATTTAAAGTTCCGTCTCTGTCTAAAAAAACTGCGGTTTTCATATAATTACCAGGTTGTTGGATTTATTTTTAGCTTTGGATGAGACACCATCAAATGCCAAACAATTTGTTGGAAGGATTCTGTAAATTGTGTGACAAATTCAGCACTTACTGTGGGTATGATAATTATTGGATTTGCAAATTTGGCAGTGTATCCGCCGTCCCTGCCAACTATTCCTGTTATCTTTGCCCCAACTGATTTTGCATAATCAACGGCTTTGCAAAGATTCACGCTGATATTTCGATCTTTATCTCCTCCCCCGACAGAAAGAATAAAGATACAATCGAGGTTTGAAAGTTTGCTAGTTTTTAACCAAGGAGAAAACACATTTTCCCAGCCTTCGTCATTTGTCCTTGCGGTTATCTCAGATACATTATCAGTTGGTGAATAAGTTTCTATCTCTGCTAGTTTTCGGAAGTCATTTACTGCGTGTGAGGCATTTGCCGCACTTCCTCCAACGCCTAAAATAAACACTCTTCCACCTTGCGATTTAACTTCATATAATAAATCGATAGTTTTCTCAATTGCTTCAACTGGAATTCGTTTTGCAATTTGAGCCGATTCCAACAGATATTTACTTGTAAATTCGGTCATAATAATTCCTTTGATAATTCTTCAAAATTTTTAGCCCCTTGTATTGATCCTACCTCATAATATCTTTGAAAAACTTCATATCCGGCAAGTTGTTTTTGAATGGCTAGATCACTCAAAATTATTGATAAATCCAGGAACCGATTGGCGTTAAATGTACTAAGAGCCTCTAATTTAAATGCGCTTAATCCATAGTCAATATATTTCATCTTGTTATTTCTTTTAATTTTGTCATACTGCAAAACAAGTTTATTTCTCAAATAAACATTGCTTGGTTCGATATTAAGATCGTTTTTTAATACTGTCATTAATCCTGACTTTTTGATATTTAAGAAGTATTCGGATACTTCTTCAAAGTTTACAGATAGATATGAATCTCCATACAATACCAAGAAAGCTTTGCCTAGATATTCTCTAGCCTTAATTAAAGCCCCACCAGTTCCTAGGCTGTAATTACCGTCGTACGATAGTTTGATGTCTAATTTTGATTTAGGTCGACTATCAAGATAATTTTTGACTAAATCTGACTTATGGCCGACACATATTATAACGTCCTTACACTTATTTTTTTCAAGAAGTTGTAACTGCCATTCTAGAAATGGTTTTCCGTTAAATTCCATTAACGACTTCGGTAAGCCTTTTGAGACAGATTGAATTCTAGTTCCAAGCCCCCCAGCTAATATTGCGACGGGCAAAACCGTCATAAGATTACTTTCGTCCCATCGAAATCAAAACCAAACCGAAGTTCTTGAAGTCCAATTTCTTTCATTACTAACCGTAATTTGTTCTTATCATGCGCATAAAATAACAAAAACCCACCTCCACCAGCACCCACAAGTTTTCCGCCAAGTGCTCCATTCTTAATTCCGATTTCATACCAATTATTTATTTGGGGGCTTGTGGTTTCTGGAAAATTGAGCTTTTTATGCTCCCAGTGTTTATGCATAATAAGACCAAATTTTTCGACTTCGCCCTTTTCTAAAAGTTCTTTACTTTGTAAACCTAATTCTTTTGTAAAGTGCAAACTATTAACTATTTGTTTATCATTCATCTCAGTTTTTTTCTTCTGATTATCTAAAATCTGCCCAGCGTTTCTAGATTTTCCTGTATAAAAAAGTAACAAATTATCCTCTAGATTCATAATAACTTCGTTTGATATTGACAGAGGTTCTGCTATAACAACACCATCCTTTTTAATCGTAAATGAAGTTATTCCTCCAAAGGCTGATATGTACTGATCTTGCTTACCTATAGACTCCTTCAATTTTAATATTTCAATTTCGCAAGCTAATTCTGCTAATTCATACGCATGAATGACTTTTCTGTTGTGAGCAAATAGTGCTTTGAGAAGGCATGTCGTAAAACTCCCGCTAGATCCAAGGCCTGTGCCAGAAGGAACGTCTGCTATTGTCGAAATCTCAAGATAAGGAATTTTCTGCCCAAATATTTTAAGCACTTCACGAATTATGGGATGTTGAATGTCATCAACTTTTTCTACTGTTTCGATTTTCGAATATTTGAGAATGATACCTTCGATAAATGGGCGTGACAGACTGACGTAAACGTAACGATTAATTGCTCCGGCAATTAAAAATCCCCCATGTTTTTCGTAATAAGAAGATAAATCTGTTCCCCCACCACCCATTGAAATTCTTAATGGGCTTCGAGCTATAATCATGGTTAGAGTTTGGCATAGATTGTCCCAAAATCATATATATCGATAGATTTATGAATAAATCTTTTGTGCTACGGTGTGAAGGTGAATGGGCAAATAAAACAGCGCTTTGCAATTACGGGTGGGGCTGGTTTTATAGGAAGTCATTTTACAGCGGAATTATTAAATAATGGCCACTCAGTATTAGTGATCGATAATTTATGTTCTGGCACAAAAGAGCATTTAAAACCTTTTTTAACAAATAACAATTTTTCTTTTGAACTTATGAATGTTGAAGATACCGAAAAACTTGCTCATCTTTTGAACAAAATCGACACTGTTATTCACTTAGCTTCGAATCCTGACATCGCTAGATCAGTATCAGAACCTAGAATAGATTTTACACAAGGAACAGCATTAACAGAATCAGTTGCCGAAGCGGCAGGCGTGCAAATGTCAAAAACTTCTTATATGCCTCTGGCAGTGGAGTTTATGGTGATGCTGGCGATGCTACATTATTTGAAACTTCGGAGTTAAATCCAATAAGTACCTATAGTGCGAGTAAGCTCGCTGGCGAAGCTTTGCTTTCTTCCTATTCGTATATGTTCGGAATTAAAACATTATCATTTAGATTTGTAAATGTAGTAGGAAATATGCAAACTCATGGCGTGAGTTTTGATTTTTTATTAAAATTAAAAAAAGATCATAGAAAATTGGAAATTTTGGGAGACGGAAATCAAAGTAAGTCTTATGTACACGTGGCTGACGTTGTATCTGGAGTACTGACTGCTTTTTCAAGATCTACTAAGTTAAATGATGTTTATAACGTTTCAACTTCAGACGTTCTAAGTGTCATGAGATAGCGCATTTAGCAATTGCTGTTTCTGACTTGGATGCCAAATTTGTAGAATTAAAATACACGGGTGGTGATAGGGGATAGAAAGCCGATGTTCCAGTGGTGCGCCTCAATTTTGACAAATTAAGTAGGATTGGTTGGAGCGCTAAATTTACAAGTCGAAGTGCTATGCAAAATGCTTTAACTGCCATGAGGGAGAAGTTATAACAGGGTTTTATCTCGAACTTGACTAGTATTCTCTTGGCTATAAAAATGCTTATTAAGCCAACGAGGCCTGATCTGCTTAAGCAAAATAATTAATGTAAATCCATTAGTTTAAAGTAACTTAATTCCGTAA
>Ga0114969_10001767_pt1 | contig 18166 bp, 15 predicted proteins | sample M_130807_MF_Meta_FD_87316 | JGI IMG/M metagenome (GOLD analysis project Ga0114969, IMG submission 87316) | Freshwater microbial communities from Lake Montjoie, Canada to study carbon cycling - M_130807_MF_MetaG | ecosystem: Environmental > Aquatic > Freshwater > Lake | place: Lake Montjoie...
ACCCATCTTATTATTGAGCACCCTTACTATGGTTGGTTAGGTATTTTATTAAAAACGTTTTGTAATGTAAAATTAATTGTACACTCCCACAATATTGAGGCGTTACGTTTTAAAAGTATGGGAAAATGGTGGTGGGGTACTTTATATAATTACGAAAAGTTAACACACAAAAAAGCAGATTATAATTTTTTTATACAAAATGAGGATAAAAAGTATGCTATAACAAACTATACATTACAATCCCAAAAATGTACCACCATAACCTATGGTTTTGAGTTAAGCCAAGCCCCTACTCAACTTCAAAGAGATGAAGCAAAAGAATATTTGCAACATAAGTATAGTATTGGAGTAAATGAAAAAATATTGTTGTTTAATGGCACATTAAACTATCAACCCAATTTAGATGCGCTAAAAATTATTCTATCTACCATAAATTTAGCATTAATAGAAAACCAAAATTTTAGTTATAAAATTATTATTTGTGGAAACAAATTACCAGCGGAGCTAAATAATTTGCAAGGGCATAAAAATATTATTTATGCTGGCTTTGTAGAGGATATTACCCTTTACTTTAAAGGTGCCGACATTTTTTTAAACCCCGTAATAGAAGGCGGTGGAATAAAAACCAAGGTAGTTGAGGCGTTAGGGTACAACCTGTCTGTAATAAGCACTAAAAGTGGTGCCATAGGCATACCTACAGAACTAACCAACGGTAAACTAACTCTTGTTGAGGATACGGATTGGGAAAACTTTATTAACAGCATATATGCTGTTAATATTACCAGCACAATACCACAGGAATATTTTGAGCATTTTTATTGGGGAAGTGTGGTGGAGAAGGCAGTGGGGTTGATTGGTTGAAGATAAGTAGTTTAAAATTTTTAAACAGTTAAATTAAAAAATGAGCTTTATAATAATTTTATATTTATATAATTAGTTTTTATCAAAAAAAATCTTTTATGAATTGGTTGAGTAAAATATTATGCTCTTGATAAAATTTCTGAAATTTTCTTTTACTAAATATATAAAAGACAATATGTAGTATGTAAAGTTTTTACCCAGTCTAATATGCATTAATTTTATCTCGTTTTTAAGCATTATCTTATTAATGGTTAATCTGTTCGTTTTTTCAGTGCTCCCATTATTGATGTGAATAATACTGGCATTTGCATAAAAGTAAACTTTGTAACCGAGTTGTTTTATTTGCCAACACCATAATTGGTCCTCGCCATACATAAAAAACCTCTCATCCAATTGTGCATCTGGCAATTCATTTAAAATACATTTCTCAAACATAAAAAAAGCGCCATTTACCCAATCACACTTCAAAATAAAATCAGATTTAAAATATTTTCCTAACATTAATTGAGCTCTTTTTTTGTATGGTAAAATAAAAAGACCAAATCTAAATAAGTCTAAAAGTTCCCATTTAATAGTTCTAAACTTTCTAGCTGTGTGTTGGAGTGTTCCATTTGGATATAACATTTTACATCCAATAATTCCATTTAATTTGTTTTGCTGATAGTAGTTAACCGTTTTACTAATTGCATCATCGATTAAATAAGTATCACTATTTAAAAGTAAAATAAAATCACCGTTAGCTTGTTTAATACCTAAGTTATTACCTTTAGCAAAGCCTCCATTCTCAGCGCTTTTAATAAGCTTTACAGTTGAAAATTTTTGTAAAAATAAATTTGCGTCGCATTCAGTTGAATTATTATCAACTAAAATAATTTCATAATCAACCCCTTTGGTAAATTGAATAATACTTTCAATACAATTACAGGTTAGTTGAAAAGTATTATAGTTTATTAGTATGATTGAAACTATTGGCATTTTATTTATTAAAAAAATAATTTTTTAAATAATTGAAAACCATATACCCTTTAGATAAGAATCCATTTTGCAATAAATTAGCTGATACTTTAGATTGTGCGTCAATAATATTTTTTATTGAAGTATATGCAGCATTGCCTTTTAAATGTAAATTAAAATCATCTAAATTTCTTATATTTAAGTTCCTATAAAGCCTCCAATAAAAATCATATACAAAAATATTTTTAAGAATAGGTTCTCCATATTTATCTATTAACGCAATGCTTTCCGGTATTTCAACACTTGCATTTTGAAATACTGCCGCAGTTACTTGGCCGCTATGCATACCTACATTTACTAAAATAATAGGTATGTACTTAAAAGAATTTCTACTCCCAAGCAAAGTAGTAAAAAAGTCAAAATCAATCAACCATTTAAAAGTTTTATCATAAAAATAGGGCTTATAATTTTTATTTATTAAAGTACAACTTGGGTTGGGTAAAAATGTTTTATACAGATTTAAATAATTTTGTTTTAACAACCTAATCACTAACCAACTACAAAAATATTTTTTTGAAGTAGCTTTATCTAAGTAAATATTTTCAAATGCACAAAATAGCAGTGTAGTTGTGGCATTTTTTTTTGCAACTTCAGCAAATTGTAGCAAACTATTTTCATGCGTATACCAATCATCATGATGCATTAAATTTATCCAATCGCCTTTACTTTTAGATACGGCGTTATTCCAGTTATTGGGTGTACCTAATGGGGTGGCATTGTGATAGTAAAAAATATTTAAGTGTTTAAAAGTTGTATTAATTAAATTATGAATATCATGATTATTGCTATCATCGCTAATAACAATTTCAAAATTGGTAAACGTTTGCTGCTCTATGGATTTTAAAAGCCGCACTAATTTTTCGCCACTATTGTAGGTAGGTATACATATTGATATAAATGGCATAATTATTTTTTGTCAAATGCATCTTAAATGAAAAATCTTTACTTAACATCAAAAATAATTAATTTTGAACCACATTACGTATAAAACATAAAATGAATTTATTAAAAGACATAATTGCAACCTATTCAAAAAAAAGAAAGCAAGAAAAATATATTGCTACTTTACGGCAAATAACCCCACCAACGAAAATACGTTCGTCTTTATTTGAAGACAAAGTAACCTTTAAACACATCGGTTTAATTGGCGATATAATCTACTCAATTCCTTGCATGCTAGCATTAGCTAATGATAAAAATATTGAGTTATATCTAGACCTATCCCAAAAGAGCATGTATCCTAAAGGGCATAAACACTACAATGGAGATAAGATATTGACACCAAACAGTGTAGAATTTTTAGCTCCTCTAATTTTAAGCAATCCTAAGTTTACTATATGCAAAGCACATGATAATGAAGCTATTGATTATGATTTAAACGAATTTAGGCGCTACCCTTTTGATTATAGAATGGGACATATTTGTAGATGGTATTTTTTTACTTTTGCTGTAAATTATGATTTAGGAAAAAATTGGATATCTGTAACAAAAAAAGAAGAATTAAGTAGAGAAATAATTATAAGCCGCAGTTTTAGATACAGAGCCCCAACAATTGAGTATAATTTTTTAGCAAAATTTAATAACATTTCTTTTATTGGGTTAGAGGATGAATACCTTGATATGAAAAAAGTAATTCCCAATCTAAAGCATATAAAAGTTTTAAATGCTTTAGATTTGGCTCAAACAATTGCAGGCTGTAAGTTTTTTATAGGCAATCAATCTTTTTCATTTGCTGTTGCAGAAGCAATAAAAGTAAAAAGGGTCTTAGAAGTATGCTATGAAACCCCTAACGTAATTCCAGAAGGGCAAAATGGATACGATTTTTGCTTTCAGCCCCAATTTGAAAAAATAGTAACGGATTTAATACATAATGCTTAATACAACATGAAAAAAATTTTAAGAAAAATAGCAAATAAATTTGGTTACGATTTTATCAAAATTAATGTGCACAGTGCTGACAAGGCTCATAAAATATCAAATGTTAAGGTAGGTAATTACAATATTTTAATGCCAGGTAATAACCCACAAATTAGTTTATATAAATATTATCCTACATCAAATACTCAACTAGCAAGACTTACTGAAATAATTTTAAAAAAATATAGTGATGCAACAATGATAGACGTGGGTGCCAATGTAGGAGATACTATTGCTGTAGTAAAAACAAAAATTGAAATCCCTATTATTGCTATTGAAGGCGATGATGCATCGTTTTCATTTTTACAAAAAAATGCTACACAGTTTAATGATATTGAGTTAATACAACAGTTTCTTGGGGAAGAAGAGAAAGAAATACAAGTTACTATTGATAAGAAAGGGTGGAATAATACCATCATCCCCTCTAATAGTGGTGAAATAAAAATGTACATAAAAAAATTAGATGATGTTTTAAATGACAAAAAGTATTCAGAAAGGAATTTAAAGCTGCTAAAAATTGATACTGAGGGTTTCGACACTATAATTTTAAGAGGTAGTAAAAAAATAATCGAAAATCATAAACCTATCATATACATAGAGTATAATGGAGAAAATATGAAAAAAATTGGTGAAGATGGGTTTACTACAATTATGCAATTAAAGGAATTTGGTTATGACTCAATACATATTTATGATTGCATTAATAATTTAATAATGGTTACTAATTTAAGCAATGAAAGTATAATTAAACAATTACATAGCTACACTCAAATGAATGGCAGTATGATTCCTTATTTTGATTTGTGCATTTTTCATAATTCGGATAAAGATGTATCAAGTACCTTTGAGGAGAGTGAAAAGAAGCTATCACAATAAAACAACGAATTAATTCATTTTTACATAAATATCCCCAGCAATCATACTTTTAAAATTGGTATGCTTTACATAGGTTATAAAATCATTCAAAGAAAGCCATTTATCTAAATTAAATTTAGTTGAAACATTTCCATTTGTAAAATTTACACTTAGCCCATTAAATTTACTTTGTAAAATATCTAAACACTGTAACAACTCGTTTGTACTTTGCGTTACAAAAAACTCAAATGATAAGGTATTAAAATGTTCATTAAGTCCTTTTAAAACCTCAATTTCAAACCCTTCAACATCAATTTTTATAAAATCAGGCTTTCCGTATTGTTTTATTAAATTATCTAACGTAATAATTTCAATCTTTTCAACTTGTTTAATCTGTGTATTCCCATATTCCTCAACAGGCAACGTATTTATCCATTCCTTATTAAAACTAGACAGTTCAAAATTAGTAGAAACATAAAAATCTTTTACTTCACTTGTTGCTCCTACTCCTTTTGCAACGATTGTGGCTTTATTGCCTATTTCTCTTTGCAAAATAGCAACACAACTAGCTTGAGGTTCTACTGCTACTACCTTAGCTCCCAATTGCAAAAATATTTTTGATTTTAAACCGATGTTAGCCCCAATATCAAAACACAAACTATTGGGTTTAATAAGTTGCATATAAAAATCAACTTGAGTATTAAAATAAGCTTTCTGCTCTTTATCAAACTTTGTAGGGAAAATTATTTTTTTTACTTTTTGTAGTTTTAAAAAAATAGTATCCCCCAAAATATTTTTAAGTGTATTATTAAGACTCACTTTTACTTATTTTTTCTATAAATAATTTTACTGATTTTAGTTTTAATAAACTTAATTCAAATTCAATATTTTTAGTGTAATAACTTCTTAAATCAAAATGAGGGCTCGTATTTTTTTCAACCACCTCCTTTAACCTCTCCAACCCATATTTATTCGCCATATTAAACTGCTCCACAAAATCAGCATCCATTTTTGTATTACTAACCCAAGCAGCAAAAACAAAAGGTAAGCCTGTCATTTCTTTCCAAGCCAATCCTAAATCGTAAATATAAGGCGATATTAAGCGTTGCTTAAAAGCTCTATCCCCTATTACTAAACCAGCAGTTGTGCCTTTAATATCCTTTTCATAATCGGCAGATGATTCTATTAATGTTGGTTCAATTTTCCAATGCTCGTTCAATAAAAGTTGTAATAAAGCGACCGAGGTTTTACTTTGATAATCTAACAGAATAGTCTCAATTTCGTTAATGGGCACTTGGCTAAATAAACAAACACTTGCTACTTCTCCATCGCATCCAATACAATAATCCGAAATTATGTAATGTTCCCTTAAAAGCGGAATAGCTGCAACAGGTATTAATCCAATATCTATTTTATTTTCGACCAATAGTTTTGCCACATTTGCAGGATAATCTATTACCAAATCAATTTCATCGGCCATCATCCCCTGCTCAAATCCGTAAATGAGTGGCTTAGTGTTTAAATAACTAACCGCCCCAACCTTTATCTTATGTACCAATTATTGTATTTTTGCTGCAAATTTACATTACATCATGGATTTAACCCAATTAACTGCAATTTCGCCTATTGATGGCAGGTATCGCAAACAACTACAACATTTAGATGAGTATTATAGTGAGTTTGCTTTAATAAAATACAGAGTAATTGTAGAAGTAGCCTATTTTTTGTTTTTAGCCGAAAAAAAGTTTTTTAAAGTTGATGTAAAAACAAAAAATTATTTGCAGCAGGTAGTAGATAATTTTAGTTTACAAGATGCTGAACAAATTAAAGCGACTGAAGCTACTACAAACCATGATGTAAAAGCTGTTGAATATTTTCTGAAGGCAGCGGTGGATAAATGCGGCTCAGGTCATTTAAAAGAATGGATACATTTTGGTTTAACGAGTCAAGATATTAATAACACTGCCATACCCCTACTTTGGAAAAATAGTATTGAACTTGAGTATTTACCTGCCATTATTAATTTACAATTGGCTATTGGTAAAATGGCTTTACAATTTAAAAATGTTGCTATGCTTGCCCGTACACATGGGCAGCCAGCATCGCCTACAAAGCTGGGTAAAGAGTTAATGGTTTTTGTAGAGCGATTAGAAAATCAAATTCAGCTGTTTAGTTACATTCCATTTACTGCAAAATTTGGTGGAGCTACAGGCAATTTTAATGCACACCAAATTGCTTACCCAAAATACGATTGGGTAAAATTTGCCAATTTATTTGTAGAAGAAAAACTAGGACTACAACGCCAACAATACACTACACAAATAGAACACTACGATACCTTAGCTACACATTTTGATGCTATAAAAAGAATAAACACCATTTTTATTGATTTATGTAGAGATATTTGGGCTTATGTAAGCATGGATTATTTTAAACAAAAAACAAAGAAGGGCGAAGTAGGTTCTTCCGCTATGCCACACAAAGTAAACCCTATTGATTTTGAAAATGCCGAAGGTAACCTAGGTATTGCAAATGCTTTGCTAGAGCATCTTTCGGCAAAATTACCCATTAGCCGTTTACAACGAGATTTAACAGATAGTACTGTTTTACGCAATATTGGTGTACCAATTGCACACACTATTCTTTCTGTTAAATCTATAGAAAAAGGATTAAGTAAATTAGTACTAAACGAGCCCAAACTTAAAGGCGATTTAGAAAATAATTGGGCTGTAGTTGCAGAAGCTATACAAACCATTTTACGCAGAGAAAACTACCCAGCACCTTATGAAGCATTAAAAGATTTAACAAGAGGAAAAACAACGATTGATAAAAAAGCGATACATACCTTTATCACTAAACTAAAGGTATCGGCTGATATTAAAAAAGAGTTAAAGAATATAACTCCACACAGTTATACAGGAATTTAATTTGTAATTTGCAAAATGCTTAGAATTTTATTTTTACTTTTAGTTTTAAATTACTCCGCCTCTGCCCAAACAAACCTTTCCCTAGGCCTTGCAGCCTACTACCCTTTTAATGGCAATACTAATGACGAAAGCGGCAATAATAACAATCCTGTTTTTAACAATGCTACCTTAACTGCTGATAGATTTGGTAGTGTTAATAGTGCCTACCATTTTAATGGAAAAAACAACTATATAAAAATTTTAAATAGTCCATCGCTTAATTCAAAAAACACCATATCGCTTTCGGTGTGGGTAAAACCTACAGGCTTTTATTATGATATTTGCCACGCTAGCCAAATACTTAGCAAAGGTGGGGGCAATTATATGGATGGTAGCTATGCCTTACGCTTCGACGATGCACTTTACACACAAGGGAACGGTTGTGGTGGCGAAATATTAAAAGATAGCACACATCAAAATTTTAGAGGTACAGGCACAGGTACTTCGCCATACTCACCCTACATTAAAAAAGGGGAATGGTACAATTTAGTTTATATAAATGATGGAGATAGTGCAAAATTATTTGTGAACTGTACACTAAAATATGCTATAAAGTTTTCCGAAATATTTACGAATAAAGACGATTTATTTATAGGCAAATCCGATGATGAATTGTTTCCTTTTTGGTTAAATGCAACGGTGGATGATGTTCGTATTTACAACCGAGCCTTAACTAAAGATGAAGTAAAAGCGTTATGTATTGAACCTAAAAAAATAAAGGAAGATAAGCCTGTTGCAAAAAAAGATACGATAACAAAGCCTATTGTTTTAGAAAAAAGAGAAAAGAAAATTTTAAATCAGTTAGAAGTTGAACATGATTCTATTAGCGTAACCTTATACGACAATGGTATTGTAGATGGCGATAGTGTAACCTTAATTTACCAAGATACTATTTTAACCACTCACCAATTATTAACCGACAAGGGTAGAACATTTATTATTAAAATAGATAAAGGCGATGCCAATAACGAATTAATAATGTACGCCGAAAACTTAGGCAGTATACCTCCAAACACAGCACTAATGGTTATTTACGATGGTAAAAAAAGGTATGAGTTAAATATTAGCAGTAGTAAAACCAGTAATGGGGTAATTCGATTTAAACTAAAAGAGTAGCATCAAAATCATTTATTTACTTATGCACTTCACTCGTAAAATGAAACTCAATAGCAGGATTATTTTGCATTTCGGTATTTAAAAACCATTCGCTTTGGGCTAAGTAAACTAAATGCCCATCTTTATCCTCTGCAATATTGCCTTGTTTAAAGCGAATAAAATCTTGTAATTTTTTATCATCTTTACTAGTTATCCAACAAGCTTTATAAAAGGGTAAACTATTCATTTGTACACTTGCGCTATACTCTTGCAACAACCTATATTGTATTACCTCAAATTGTAAATCACCTACGCAACCTATTATCTTTTTAGTTCCCCCATATTGTGTAAATAATTGCGCTACTCCTTCATCGGTTAACTGCATTAAACCTTTCTCAAGTTGTTTAGTTTTCATGGGGTCTTTATTCACCACTTCTCTAAAAATTTCTGGCGAAAAAGTTGGTATCCCGGTAAAATAAAAGTCTTCTCCTTGGGTAAGTGTATCTCCAATTTTAAAATTTCCAGCGTCGTACAAACCTACAACATCTCCTGGGTATGCATCTTCAATTACCTCCTTTTGTCTGGCTAAAAAACTATAGGGATTGCTAAATCTAAAATCTCTATGTAAGCGTACATGATTATAATAGGTATTTCGTTCAAACCGTCCACTACATACTCGCAGAAAAGCAATTCTATCTCTATGCTTAGGATCTAAGTTGGCATGTATTTTAAAAATAAAGCCGCTAAATTTTTCTTCTTCTGGCTTTACATCTCTTAATGTGGTATGCCTTGGACGTGGAGTTGGGGCTATTCGTACAAACGTATCTAACATTTCTTTTACACCAAAATTATTTACGGCGCTACCAAAAAATATAGGTGCGGTTTCGCCTTTCAAATAATCATCAACATTTAAATCGCCATACACACCATCAATTAACTCTACATCTTCTCTTAATGTAAAGGCATCTTTATCACCAATTTTTTTATCTAATAGTTCGTTTGTTAAATCGGTTATTTCTACAACATCTTCGTCATTAGCTTTTGTACCGGCAGTAAACAAAACCAAACTTTTTTCATGCAAATCATAAACACCTTTAAACTCTTTACCACTATTTATGGGCCAAGTACTGGGGTGTAGATTTATTTTCAACTCCTTTTCAATTTCTTCTAATAACTCAAATCTATTTTTTCCATCTCTATCCATTTTATTAATAAAAACAATTACTGGCGTTTTACGCATGGCAATTACTTCCATTAATCTACGGGTTTGCGCCTCTACCCCATTTACGCTATCTATTACTAAAATAACACTATCTACAGCCGTAAGTGTTCGGTAGGTATCTTCTGCAAAATCTTTGTGCCCAGGTGTATCTAGTAAATTTATTAAATGGCCGTTATACTCAAAACTCATAACACTTGTTGCTACACTAATACCACGTTGGCGTTCAATTTCCATAAAATCGCTAGTGGCATGTTTTTTTATTTTGTTGCTTTTTACGGCACCTGCAGTTTGTATAGCTCCGCCAAACAATAAAAACTTTTCTGTTAAGGTTGTTTTACCAGCATCTGGGTGGCTAATAATGGCAAATGTTTTGCGTTTGTTTATTTCGTTTATATACTTCATTTCTACAGGCCTAAATTTAACAAGCTACGCTTGTTTTTTGAGCGGCAAAGGTAAGGTTTGAAAATTTAAACGTAAAAGCCATGCCACTCATCCTAATTAGTAAATAATTATTGAACTGCTTACTGTAATTTTGAGTAATGCGTAAAACACTTGGTATATTAAAAAATTCGCTACGCCTAACTTTTCAAGAGCTGGGGGGTAATAAATTACGTACTACATTAAGTATAACGGGTGTTGCTTTTGGTATTTTTTGTATTGTTATTTGTTTATCGTTTGTAGATAGTATTACAAGAAATATTCAGGGCGAAGTAAAAAGCCTAGGCAGTAATACCATTTATATTGATAAGTGGGATTATAGTGGCGGACCAGACCAACCTATTTGGAAGTTTAGGGCAAGGCCAACAATGAAGTACGATGAAACAGGAATTATAAAACAAAAATCGCAATTACAAGGTGGCGTTGCTTATTTAATGCAAACAGGCACTAGTATTTCGTATAAAGATTATGTAATACAAACTGCCGGAGTATATGGAATTGTAGAAGATCAAATAGAAATACAGCCGTTAAAATTTGAACAAGGAAGATATTTTTCTACCAATGAATTTATAGGAGGGGCTAATATATGTATCATTGGTTTTGCTAATGCAGAATCATTATTTGGCACAACCGAACGAGCATTGGGTAAGCAAATAGAGGTTAAAGGTAAAAAAGTAACTATAATTGGTGTTTTAAAAAAAGAAGGTAAAAATTTTGTTGGCTGGGATTATGATAATTGTATAATGCTAACGTATAGTTTTTGTAAACAACTTTTTGATGAAGATAATAGCAGTCCCATTATTATTGTAAAGGGTAAAGATGGGGTAACAACCTCGGCCCTAATGGATGAGCTTAAAGGAATAATGCGACAAGTACGTAAACTTGCACCAACTCAAGAAGATAATTTTTCGTTGAATAGTGTAGAAGCATTTAGCAAAGCTATTAACGAGTTTTTTAGTTTGTTTAATATTGCAGGTTTTGTAATTGGTGGTATTTGCTTAATTGTTGGCTTGTTTGGTATTGCCAATATAATGTTTGTAACCGTAAAAGAACGTACGCCTGTAATTGGTTTAAAAAAGGCATTAGGTGCAAAAAAAAGTAGTGTGTTATTAGAGTTTTTGTTAGAAGCTGTAATTCTTTGTTTAATAGGCGGTGCAATTGGTTTAGTATTTGTTTATATAGCTGCATTAATAGCTACAGAAGCTGCAGGGTTTCCTGTATATATTTCTTTACCAATGTTAATTACCACCGTAATAATATGTGTAGTTATTGGCATTATAGCAGGCATTCTTCCTGCTAGTGAAGCTGCTAAGTTAGACCCAGTAGTGGCTATACGTTCAAAATAATTAATTAGTTATAAGTGATAAATTATAAATTAATTTTGCATTTAAATATCCACTCATAATTCATAATTCATAACTCATAACTCATAATTTGCCAATTTCAATTTTAGCCATAGAATCTAGTTGCGATGAAACAGCTGCCTCAGTTTGTGTAGATGGAAAAATACGTAGCAACGAAATTGCCACCCAACAAATACATGCACAGTTTGGTGGTGTAGTGCCAGAGCTTGCTAGTAGAGCGCATATACAAAATATTGTACCAGTTGTAGATGCTGCAATGAAAAAAGCAAACTGCACATTACAACATATAGATGCCATTGCTTTTACACAAGCCCCTGGTTTAATTGGCTCTTTATTAGTAGGTAGCCAGTTTGCAAAATCACTTGCTTTGGCATTGGATAAACCATTAATTGCAGTTCATCACATGCAAGCACATGTATTGGCCAATTTAATTTTAGAGCCAAAACCAAGTTTCCCTTTTTTATGCTTAACCGTTAGTGGAGGGCATACACAAATTGTGTTGTGCAAAAGCCCAACTAACCAGCAAATAATTGGCGAAACTATTGATGATGCAGCTGGAGAAGCATTTGATAAAAGTGCAAAACTTATGGGCTTACCCTACCCTGGTGGCCCATTAATTGATAAGTATGCTGCCCAGGGTAATCCTAATCGATTTAAATTTCCTGAACCACAAATTGCAGATTTAAATTTTAGTTTTAGCGGCTTAAAAACATCTATTCTATATTTTTTAAATAATGCAGGCACAAGCAATGTTTTTAAAGAAGAGTTTAAAGTAACCCTTGAAGAAAAACAACAATTTATTGCCGAGAACTTAGCAGATATTTGTGCTAGTATACAAGATAGAATAGTGAGTATTTTGCTAAACAAACTAAAAAAAGCAGTAAAACAAACTGGCGTTACACAACTTTGTTTAGCTGGTGGCGTGAGTGCAAATAGTGGCCTCCGAAAAGCTTTTGAGGAACTTGGCAAAAAAAACAATTGGGCTACTTTTATTCCTCCTTTTGAATATTGTACTGACAATGCAGCTATGATAGCTATTACTGGTTATTATAAGTATTTACAAAACGATTTTGTGGGTTTAGGTACAAGTGCAAATGCAAGAAGTTTGTGATAGAACACTGATTTAACGGATTGGACTTATTTTCGCAGATAATAATCAGTTTTAATCAGTTTTATAAGTCAAATCAGTGTTCCAGCAAATGGCTAACTCTTATTTTCAATTTAAACAATTTACAATACAGCAAGATAGATGTGCAATGAAAGTATGTACAGATGCTTGTGTTTTTGGCGCATTTGTAGCTGAGTATTTAGCGTCACAAAAAATAAATAATTGCTTAGATATTGGCACAGGAACAGGCTTGCTAAGTTTGATGTTAGCACAAAAAAATGACATGGGTATGGATACTGTAGAAATAAATACAGAAGCGTACTTACAAGCAAAAGAAAATATTGAAAATAGTATATATAAAAATAAAATTTCTATACACAATCAAAACATTCTTGAATTTGATAACAAAGAGAAATATGATTTGATAATTAGCAATCCGCCTTTTTACGAAGGTGATTTAATGTCATCTCAACAAAATAAAAATCAAGCTAAACATAATGAAAGCCTTACACTACCAAAGCTTTTACAAAGCATAATACGCTTATTAAAAGATAATGGTGAATTTGCAGTGCTATTGCCCTACCATAGAATTATTGAATTTGAACTTTTGGCAAATGACCTTAACTATTTTGTACAAAAAGAAATACTAATGAAGCAAACACCTAATCATCCCTATTTTAGGAGCATACAAATTTATTCATGTACACAACTAATAAAAACAACATCAGATTTAATAATTAAAGATGAAAATAATTTATATACAAATTCGTTTGTAGAATTGCTAAAAGACTATTATTTAGATTTATAACCCTGCATATTCCTTCATATAGCTAAACTCGCTTGTAAGTACACCATTCTTTACTAATGTTGCTTTATCTAAAGTTAGGCTACCTCCTAACCGAATATCATCTAACACAAATTTTATTAATTGCTCCCCAAAATAACGGCTTGCATCTCTAGGCAATTCGTTAGGCAAATTACCTACGGCCATAATATCAATACTGTTTTCTTCATACGGGGCTGTCTTATTAAAACTAGTTTTATCTACGCCATACACAGGCTCATCAATAGTTGCATTGCCAATGTTGCAGGGTACACTGCCTCCAGTATCATCGGTGATATCTGCAATGGTTTTTATTCTAAAATCAGCACTTTTTAAATCTTCCATTTCAAACAAACGAGGAATATTTTTTTCCCAATAAACACCATTCATTAAAATATCTGTTTGGGGTAAAAATTGCTTAAATAGGCAAGTATAGTTTTGTGGATTGTTATGAAAATCTTCTCTGGCATATTTTTTCGATTCGAAATGCTCATACAAATCAGCACCTTTTAAATGTACATAAACAGGGTAAGAAAATGCTCTACGTAAATAATCTTCGGGCTCTACTTGATGAATTCCCATTAAATTCATAATTTCTAAAACTCCGTGTGCTACCCTCCCACTACCCGTTACAGCAATTTTAATATTGGGCAACTTTAATCCAAAATACGTATGAATGAGTTGTCTAAAATCTTTTGAAGCGGCTACTCTTTTTAAATTAAATGTTTTTGTACGATTACCATAAGCCATTATTCCATTATGTGCACCAACAATTCCTGCAAAAAAACCAAACCCAATTATTCTTGCTCCGTCTTCATGCTCTATACATTCATAATCTATTAGGGTAATTTTTTGTTCAATTATTTTTTTAAAAAGAGCTTGGTTATAGAGTTGTAATTTTTTTGTATGACTAAAAAATAAATAAGTTTTATTGGGCAGTAACATTTCTTTAGGCACTTCTTTTATTCCTAATAGTACATCGCAACCACTTAAATCTTCGTTAAGTTCTACTTTTGCCAGTTCGTATTCTTTATTTGTAAAACAACGAGTAGAGGATGGTTGCACTTTAATAGTAACATCCGTAAAGTTTTTATGTAGCCATTTACATTGTGCCGGCGTAAGTGCCACACGGCTATCAGCAGGCATTTTACCCTCTCTTATTAAACCAATATTTAGCATTAATCGTTTTTTATAAGTAGCAAGTTATACCATTTTAAATAATTATTTTTGTACTATGAATTATTTTGAACTTTTTAATTTGCCTGTAACGCTTAAAGTAGATAAAAGCCAACTTGCAAAAAAATATTTTGAATTGCAGAAACAGTTTCACCCCGATTTTTTTACACAAGCTAGTGAAGATGAACAAGCGGATGCCTTAGAAAAATCATCTATGCTAAATACTGCTTTAAAAACATTAAAAAATGAAGACGAAACACTTAAATACATTTTACTACAAAAAAATTGTTTGCAAGAAGATGAAAAATATCAACTTCCGCCAACTTTTTTAATGGATGTAATGGAGTTAAACGAAGACCTAAATAAAGAGACGACACAAAAAATAGAAGCCTTTGAAAGCACCCTTTATGTAGAGGTAAAAGATATTGTTGAAAACTATAATAATGAAACCGTTACACCTGCACAATTAGCAAGTTTAAAGGAATACTACTATAAGAAAAAATACTTACAACGTATTTTGGAGAGAATTGAGGATTAACGTAATATTGCAGCCCAACTTAAAAGTTGCCCATGTGGCGGAATTGGTAGACGCAGCAGACTCAAAATCTGCCATTCGCAAGGGTGTGAAGGTTCGATTCCTTTCGTGGGCACTCAAAAAAAATCTCTCTTCTTGAGAGATTTTTTTATTCCCCTAAATTCTCTATAAGCCATAAATTTGCTTTACAAAACATCTTGCCAAAATAAAAAATATGAATTTAGATTTTAACAAAAACGAAGACGCCAATAAACTAGCTTGGAGCAACATAAAAAAACAATTAGAAAAAATTTACGAAGGCGGCGGAAAAAAATCGATAGAAAAACAAAAAGAGCGTAACAAACTTACTGCAAGGGAGCGAATTGAATATCTATGCGATGAAGGAAAATCTTTTATCGAAATTGGAGCATTTGCAGGTTTTGAAATGTATGCAGAGCAAGGCGGTTGCCCTGCTGGCGGTACTGTTAGCGGCATAGGTTATGTAAGCGGCAGACAATGTATTGTGGTAGCAAACGACCAAACCGTAAAAGCTGGTGCATGGTTCCCCATTAGTGGTAAAAAGAATTTGCGTATGCAAGAAATGGCCATGGAAAATAAATTACCCATTATTTACTTGGTGGATAGTGCTGGTGTGTATTTACCCATGCAAGATGAAATTTTTCCAGATAAAGAACATTTTGGCCGCATATTTAGAAACAATGCCAAAATGAGTGCTATGGGCATTACACAAATTGCCGCTGTTATGGGTGCATGTGTAGCAGGCGGTGCTTACTTGCCTATTATGAGCGATGAAACACTTATGGTTGAAGGCAATGGTAGTATTTTTTTAGCAGGTAGCTATTTAGTAAAAGCTGCCATTGGCGAAGACATTGATAACGAAACCCTTGGTGGTGCCGAAACACATAATGCCATTAGTGGCATTGCAGATTATAAATTTGCTACCGAAAAAGAATGCCTTGACCATATTAAAAAAATATTTAGCAAACTGGGCAAACCCCAAGATGCTGGATTTGATAGAATACAACCCCTCACCCCAAAAAGTAACAACGGCGATATTTATGGAATTATTAGCGAAGGCAATACAAAGCCATACAATATGGTTGATTTAATTAATTGCATTACTGATGCCGATAGTTTTGATGAATTTAAAGAAGACTATGGAAAAACAATAGTGTGTGGTTATGGTAGAGTTGATGGTTGGGCTGTGGGTATTGTTGCCAATCAACGTTTGGTTATAAAAAACAAAAAAGGCGAAATGCAATTAGGTGGCGTAATTTATAACGATAGTGCTGATAAAGCTGCCCGTTTTATTATGAACTGCAACCAAAAAAAGATACCGCTAGTTTTTTTACAAGATGTTACTGGTTTTATGGTAGGCAGCCGAAGTGAGCACAGTGGTATTATTAAAGATGGAGCAAAATTGGTAAACGCTGTAGCTAATTCCGTAGTACCAAAAATTACCATTATTGTTGGCAATAGTTTTGGTGCAGGCAACTATGCTATGTGTGGTAAGGCCTACGACCCTCGTTTTATATACGCTTGGCCTACCGCAAAAATTGCCGTTATGGGTGGCGAGCAAGCCGCTAAAACTTTATTACAAATACAAGTAGCTTCTTTAAAAAGTAAAGGACAAGAAATAAAGCCAGAAGAGGAGCAAAAAATGTTAACCCAAATTACTCAACGTTACCAAGCCCAAACCCTACCACAATATGCAGCTGCAAGGCTTTGGGTAGATGCTATTATTGACCCTTCAAAAACAAGAGAAGTAATTAGCGAAGGTATCACTGCGGCTAACCAAAATGCAGATATGGAGGAGTTTAAGGTGGGGGTGTTTCAGGTGTAATAGTTAGATAATTTTAATTGGATTGCTAATTAATTACCCTATTACTAAATTACCATTATTTTTAAATTAAGTATCAAAAAAAAATTAAAAAAAATACCTCCAAAATGGAGGCATTAAAAAAAACTATTTAAAAAAATACTTTACTAAAACCACCCCTTCAATTTCCTAAACACATCGTTACCATTGGTAAATAACATTAAACCAATGATGATAAAAAAGCCTATCATGTTTATTTTTTCCATAATACGGTCTGGAAGTTTTTTTCCTGTAATCATTTCTATCAACGTAAATAAAATGTAACCGCCATCAAGCATTGGTATAGGCAAAAAATTCATAAAGGCTAGGGCTACACTAAAGAAAGCAGTAATGCCCCAAAAATACTCCCAATCCCAACTGCCACCAAAAGCTTGTGTCATACTTGCAAAGCCACCCATGCCTTTATATGCACCTGTAGAGGGTGAAAATATTAATTTGAATTGGCTAATATAATCGCCAAGTTTACTAAATGTTTTTTTAACCCCAGCACCAAAGCTTTCAAAAAAACCATAGCTCTTTTTATTTATTTGTAGCCAGCCAATATTATTTAAAGAATCTGCACCTAAATAAGCCAAGCCTAATTTTTTATTTTGATCAAGCTGCACTTTATACACCAATTCTTTATTACCTCTATTTACGGTTACGGCAACCGTTGCAGAGTCTTTTAATACTGAGGTATAAGTAGAAATATCATCCCAATAATTTATAGAAGCACTATCAATCTTTACAATTTTATCGTTGGGTAAAATACCTGCTTTGTAGGCATTACTTTCTTTTTTAAATTTATCATCTGCAATGTTTCCAACAATATTGGGCATACGAATATTTAGTAACCCTTTTTTATCTAATTTTTTGGTAGATAATTGCCCAAGCACATCAACCGGTAATGCAATATTTACATTTGCCCCATTTC
>Ga0114969_10001768_pt1 | contig 18146 bp, 17 predicted proteins | sample M_130807_MF_Meta_FD_87316 | JGI IMG/M metagenome (GOLD analysis project Ga0114969, IMG submission 87316) | Freshwater microbial communities from Lake Montjoie, Canada to study carbon cycling - M_130807_MF_MetaG | ecosystem: Environmental > Aquatic > Freshwater > Lake | place: Lake Montjoie...
AGTTTGTTCTTCACCATCGTAAACTAACAACCAATGAACGATTCGATTTACGGACTCAATCGTTTTTCCGTCTTTGTAAGAGCTTCTGTTCCTGGGTTATATGCTCACCGACCCGCGTTTCCGTTTGCTATTACGCTACAGTAACTTCAGAAGTACGGATTAATCCGATAACTTCCATTTTGTCTAAAACGTTGCCGTTTGAAATTTGAGACCATAGATTTAAGTGATAGGAATCTTCTCACTGCGTGCCCCGAATAATTAACAATGCCAGTCAATTCCAAGTTATCCCCATAAATCAAAGAACTTTCGTTGTTTCTCTATACAAATATAGGGAAAAAAATGAAAAGACCAAGCTCTGAGTATATTTATATAAAAAAAAGTTTCTAAAATGGATGAAAGTGAATTTTCTGACGAATATATAGTATTGAAATCAATTGTTGAAGGTGAATACGAGAATGATGTCGAAGTTGGTGATAATATGGAAGTTAAGCACTTTAACCAAAATAGCCCAGGTAAAACATTTATTAAATTAACATTTGAGGAAAGAGAATTCCTTAAACTAATTGATGATTTAAGTGAGTATGATATGGATGACGCCATCGAGTTGCTTAACATTCGTAGTTATTATTATCGTGAACCACGAGAATATCTTAGTTGGGATAGTGCTGAAGATGATTTTAAAGAAGGATATCATTTTGGTCAATTTGATGAGGTGAATTTGGGTATTTTAAAAGAACTTATTAAATACAGTCCTAATGTTGAGAATATTGAGGATAGCGGTGGTATTGCCAACTTTTTACTAGACCATGATAAAGAGTGGGGTTATGACGTTAGTAATATGATTACCGAATATCAAAATAGGTATAATGAATGTATGGAAGATGGGTTGGTTGACTTGGTTAAAAGTGAATTATCTGATATATTAAATCCCTACAATATTGTTGAAAAGGAATTATTAACTGAATACGTTACAATCGCTTCTAATTTAGTAAGGTTATATGAAGAAACTGATTCTCAAAATTTATCAATCAAAGAATTAATTGAAAAATTAATAACTAATCTAGATAGAAGTTTTGGTAATTATACTGAAGATGTTTGGAACGTTGGATGTCAAAATTTTGATAGAGAAACGTATAATAAAGATGTTAATTATTATTTAAAAAGAGTTCTTGAAAAGGTTGAATCATCGTTTGAAGATGGTGACGCTGATTTTGAAGGTTATGAACGAATTATGAAATACATCAAAAAATTAACCCATGTTAAACATATTAACATTCATGGTGTTAATTGGTATCCAATCCCGACAATGGAAGGATATTCGTTCACAATTAAAAATGTTAATGTTGTTAATGGTGTAACAATAATTGTACGTTCAAATTCAGGAGGTTCTCAGGAGACTAGAAAAATTAGTTTTGAGGATTTTCCAACGTTTATTGAGAACTATAAATTATTCGAATCTAAAAAGTTTAAACGTATTATTAGAGAACAATTAGAATCCACAGTAAATAACCAAGTATTGAACTTTATTAAAACTCTACCCCCGATTAAAGACAAACAACCGATTGATTTTTTAAAGGATGAAATAAAAAGATACAATCAAACATCGGGTAGTAACGTTGATTTTGAATCGGTTTTAAATGCTGGACTAACAAAGAACCCTAATTTCAAAATTGATTTGTTTGGTATTCAAATGGGGGACACTCAAAAAGTGATTAAGACATTAAGTTATAATTACAAACCTAATATTACATTTACACTAACATTAAATCCTGTTTGGGGAAAAACTTTACCAGGAGTCAATATTAAATTATAAAAATATTTTATTATTAATAAACTTTCCGTACATTTACAATATGGAAAGAGATTTTAATTTACTAAAAGAAGTTTTATCAGTACCGACAAAAACTTATAAAGAAGGACTAATGGTTGACTTCTTAGAAAAATGGTTGACTGAGAACAACTTCGAATATTACTTAGATGATATGAATAACATCTATGTAACGAAACAAACTGACGAGGTTGAGTATTTCCCTTGTGTTGTTGCACATACTGACACGGTTCATAATATTGATACTATCAATGTTAAAGAAGAAATACGACCTAATGAACAAGGTATTCTAAAACCCGCATTAAAAGCATATAATAACTCAGGATTACCAACAGGTATTGGTGGTGATGATAAATGTGGGGTATTCGCTTGTTTAGAACTATTGAAAGAACTACCAAATTTAAAAGTAGCTTTCTTTGTATCTGAAGAAACAGGATGTCATGGTTCAAGAAACGCCGACCCTAAGTTTTTCGAAAACGTCGGATACGCAATTCAATTTGACGCACCTGGTAACGTAATGGTTAGTGAATATTGTATGGGGGTCCAATTATTTGACCGTACAGGAGTTTTCTTTGATAAGTGTGACAAAGTATTAACTGAAGTATTTGAAGGTCGTAACGATTATCAATCACACCCATACACGGATGTTTACGCATTAAAGAAACAATTTGATTTCTCTTGTATCAATTATGCTATTGGTTATTACGATTACCACACAAAAAATGAATACGTTGTTATTGAGGACGTTTATAACGGAATTAAAACGGGTAAGGAAATGATTGAATCTTTGGGTAACAATTATTATCCGTTTATAAAGAAAAATATCCCTATACTCGGATAATAAATGTAATAAAAAAGGGGGGTTATTCAACCCCCTTTTTCTTTCTACCTTTTTTTACAGGTTTATCTTCTTCAATTTTAACTTCTTTATCAATCACAATTAATCGGTATAAAACATTCTCCACTAAAGTACCCTTCAACACTTCTTCTGAGATATAATCCTCAATCTTATCTTGGATAGCTCTTTTCAAAGGTCTAGCACCATACATTTCATCGTAACCAACCTCAGCAATTAAATCAATAACTGATTCATCAAATGTGAAGTTGTATTTCAATCCTGTTAATCGTTTTTGTAATCTTTCAACTTCCAATAGAACAATTTTCTTAACATCCTCACGATTTAAACTTTTGAATACAACAATCTCATCAATACGGTTTAAGAATTCAGGAGCGAAAAACTTCTGAAGTTCTTTTTTCAACATATCACGTTTTTGTTCTTCTTCAACATAAGTTTTTGCCGATGTTCCAAATCCGATGCCTGTTCCAAAATCTTGTAATTTTCTAACCCCAATATTAGAAGTCATAATGATTACACAATTTTTGAAATTAATTTTTCTACCTAAACTATCAGTTAAGTGACCATCATCTAATACTTGAAGTAATGTTGAGAAAATATCTTTGTTAGCTTTCTCAACCTCATCAAATAAAATCACTGAGTAAGGTTTGTTTTTAACTTGTTCAGTTAATTGTCCCCCTTCTTCGTGACCAACATATCCTGGAGGTGAACCGATTAATCTTGAGATATTATGTTTCTCTTGATATTCCGACATATCAATTCTGATTAACGCATCTTCAGTACCAAAAATTTGTTTGGCTAATTGTTTCGCTAAGTGAGTTTTACCAACACCTGTAGAACCAAGGAAAATAAATGAACCAATTGGTTTGTTTGGGTCCTTAATACCTAAACGATTTCGTCTAATTGATTTAGCAATTTTGGAAACCGCTTCAGGTTGACCAATAACTTTATCATTTAAATTACCTTCCATTTCACTTAATGATTTTGTCTCATCAGCGTTTAATTTAGAAATTGGAATTTTGGTCATGTTTGAAACTACGTCATAAACAAGTTCAGTACTAATTTCTTTACGTTGTTGATTTAGTTCTTCCTCAAATTTCTTTTTCTCAGTTTCTAATTTGTTTAGAATACGTTTTTCTTTATCTCTTAGATTAGCGGCCTCTTCGTAATCTTGACGTTTTACAACATCCAATTTTTCTTGTTTAATATCAAGAGCTTCTAATTTAAGTTTCTCAATTTCATCAGGAATTTTAACTTCAACTTGACTACGAGCCCCAACCTCATCTAAGATGTCAAACGCTTTATCAGGAAATTCTCTATCCGTAATATATCTTTCCGCTAAATCAACACACAATGTTAATACCTCATCACTATAAACTACTTTGTGATAGTTTTCATATTTGTCTTTAGCGTTTTTAAGAATTTCAAAAGTTTCTTCTTTGGTTGCTGGGTCAACAATGACTTTTTGGAAACGTCTTTCTAACGCTCCGTCTTTCTCAAAGTTTTTACGATATTCATCTAATGTTGTTGCTCCGACACATTGAATCTCACCCCTTGCTAATGCGGGTTTAAAGATATTAGACGCATCCATTGAACCTGATGAATTACCAGCACCAACAATTGTATGTATCTCATCAATGAAAACAATAATGTTTGGGTTTGTTTGTAATTCTTCAATAATTACTTTCATCCTTTCCTCGAACTGACCACGATACTTTGTACCTGCAACAATTGAAGTCATATCTAACGATACGATTTTTTTATCCATTAAATTTCTTGGACATTCGTTGTTGTAAATTTTAATCGCCAATCCCTCAACTATCGCAGTTTTACCACAACCTGGTTCACCAATAATAATTGGGTTATTTTTCTTACGTCTTGATAAAATTTGGGCGATTCTATTAATCTCCCTATCACGACCGATTACAGGGTCTAATTTACCCTCCTCAGCCAATTTAATTAAATCACGACTAAAGTTATCTAGGACAGGAGTTGATGAATCACCTTTTTTACCTTTACCACTATTTTCTACTGACTCTATCATACTTTTGTTTTTTAATAATTATAATCTATTTTTTTTAAAAACTAAAGATGTTGACATTTAAGTTAATCAATCCGTAATAGAATTTATTTTTCTTTAAAAATAATTATAATATAAAGAAAAATATTATGGCAATTTTAAGAGAAGAAATCATTGGAACTAAAATTATTTGTGAAGTTAAATCAAGTAATTTTAAAAGAGCGGAATACGACACTGCAACCAAACATTTAATTATTGAATTTAATACAGGTATTAGATACGAGTATTTAGACGTACCTCATCAATTATTTACCCAAATGAGAACTTCAGAATCTCAAGGTAAATTTTTTAGTGGTAAAATTGCAAAAGTATATAAATTCAAAAAACTGTAATAAATTATATTTATCAAGTATTTATTACTGATGAGTGACTTTCATAAAATATTAAAAAGTTTCAAATTAAAGGAAACTTTAAATACTGACATTTGGGAAAAAACAAATGGTAGTTATACCATGAAACCAAAAGTTAGAGAACGATTATTAAAAATTGGTAATGATTTTATCGAATTTTTAGATGTGAATCTTGTAATCTCTGATATTATAATGTCAGGTTCATTGGCAAATTATAATTGGTCCGATTACTCAGATATTGATATACATATCTTAGCGGATTTTTCACAATTTAATAACTCAGAAAAACCTTTATACGAGGACCTATTTCATTTAAAGAAATCAATTTATAATAAAAAACACGATATCACAATCTATGGTTATGAAGTTGAATTATATGTTGAAGACGAGTCTATGGTAAATGAGGTTAAGAGTATTGCCAAATATTCAATCTTAAATGACGAATGGGTTGAGACACCTGTTAGTGAAACTGTCGATATCAGTCACGGTAAAATTAAATCAAAATCACAACAATGGATGAACATCATTGATAAACTTGTTGATAATGTTAAAGATGAAGATTTTGATGACGCTAAAAAACTGATTGACAAGTATAATGAAAAACTTAGAAAATACCGTACTTGTGGATTACAAAAAGACGGGGAATATTCTGAAGAAAATTTGGTATTCAAAGTACTAAGAAGAAATGGGTATTTAGAGAAAATAAGAAATTTAAAAGACGAACTAACAGATAAAAAACTAACGTTAAAAGAGTTCAGATATTAACACCATTAAATAGAATTAATTAACATTTCTATTTGATTACATATTTATATATAAAATAATTTTTAAAAAAAAATAAGATGGGAAAAATAAGACCAATTGGTAGTGAAAAACTAGAAGGTTTAGCTAAAATAAATCGTATTATGGAAATTGCGAGATATAAAGAGAATATACCAAAACCTCTAAATGAAGATAAGTCTGTTGAGTACACTATTACTTTGGCGGATGGAAATACTTATCGTATTGATAAAGAGCGTAACGGATATGTAATCAAAAAAGGTTTGAACGAATCGACTGATTATATTGAACCGATGAAAAATAGAAAATACTATTCTTCATATTCACAAGCATTTAAAAGATTAAACTTAATTGCTAAAGAAGTGAATGTTAACGAAGGTTACGACAAAAACGTTTCTTTGTTTGAAAGTGAAGATGAGGAAATGAAATATTATTTAAAATTAAATTCAGGTGGTGGTGAAACTGATGAACAAGCGGCACCCGCACCAGCTCCCGCACCTGTACCTGCTCCCGCACCTGCCCCTGCTCCCGACCCTTCGGCAATTCCTTCTCCTGAAGGTGAAGAGTTACCTGAACCTGAAATGGGTGATGAAGACATGGATATGGAAGACGATATGGACATGGAAGAACCTGAAGATGATGAGGATGAAGTTGTTACTTTTAAATCAATCCAAAAAATCACAGGTAAATTAGGTCAAAAAATTAGAGCGTTTTTATCTGACGAAGAAAATGAAATGTCATCAAAAGATATTAAGTACGTTATCAATTCTGTATTATCTGCTTTAGAGTTAAATAACTTAGAAGAAGAAGATAAAGAAGATATCTTAGACAAATTGGAAGGTCTTGGTGATGATGAAGAAGGTGATGACATGGACATGGATATGGAAGAACCTGAAATGGGTGATGAAGAAGGTGAAGAAATGGTACCTGAAACTCCTGAAGTACCTGAACCTGAAATGGCTGAAGGATTTAACTTTGATGATGAAGATGAATTTGACGGATTTGATTTCGAAGATGATGAGATGGAAGATTTTAAACCAAAAGGTGCTAGACGTAGAAGAATTCACCATGATGATATGACTGACGACGAATCATTCCAAGTTGAGGATATGATTGAAAGTCTTTTTTCTGAATCAAGTGTTGATAGAGTATTGGGTAAATATTTTAAACCAACAAAAAAATTGGTTAAAGAAAACGTACAAAGAAAAGAAACTACATTTAACAAAATACAAAAACTTTCTGAGAGTAAATCTCAAGAGGCGGCATCTGCCAAAGTTTTAAGCAAATATCCTACGGCTAAATTAGTAGGTAAAACAGTTGGTAAAGACATCGTGTTTGAAGTTGAAGATAAAAGATTAAAAGTATCGACTAAAGGTGGTTTTAAATTACTATGAGTTATTTGATATATGTCAATGAATTAGGACCAAACTATAAGGGGGATAATATTTACGAATTTATTTTCTCAAATACTTTGGAAGAAATCTGGGGAGAATCTTGGGAATCCAAACCATCTAATGGATACCCAAGTCCTCCAAGTTTAGAATTAATTAAGAAAGTCGGGGTTTTGAAAAATGACACTATAGAAATGGAGGTTATTCAAAATTCTGACTATTTTTGTATGACCGATTCAATGGATGGTATTATCGCATTGTGTTGGGAAAAAGAAAATGATGACATTGACTTTAATTATCAAAAACGATTAGTGTTTAACTTTGGTGATGAAGAACAAAAAGTTAAAGATAAATTATATGAACGTGATATCGTTTTAGAATTTGAAAAAAAAGTTGTATATGAAAACTAACGAAAAAAAATTAAGCTTAATTGGTTATGGTTTAAAACCATCTTTGGTTATGTCTCTTAACGAATCTCAAATTAATCACTTACACGTAAGATTGGTTAAACAGAGAAAAACTGTTAAAGAACAAGTAACACAAGTACCAAGTAAACCGTCTTACAAGATTGGTGATAAAGGGGGTGCTTTACCTAATAACCCAACAGGTAAGGGGTACACAGTTAAACAAAATCCTGACAAAACCACTACTGCAATTCCTATGGAAGAAAAAGCATTATCAAAAAAACAACAAGAATTTTTTGGTGTTGTTAGAAGTATGCAAAAAGGTAAAACACCTAAAAAAGGTAAAGCTGGCGAAGCCGCTAAAGATATGTCGAAAAAAGATGTGAAAGATTTCGCATCAACCAAACATAAGGGACTACCTAAAAAAGTGGAAACTAAAGAAGGTGGTTATATGGATATGATTGGTAAAGCATCAAACAAAAACATGGGTAATAAAATTGCCGATATTAAACCAAGTTTAAAATGGGAAAGTATTTTAGAAGATGAATTCTCACAAATTATTGAAAATTCAATTTTTCCTAAGATGACTAAAAAAGATTTCATTAGAACTATTATGGAGTCTCCTGAAGTATTACCTAAACCCGATACAAAACCAGCTCCTACAATTACACCAAATCCTGATTTCGACCCATTTAATGACCCAGACCCATCTGACGACCCTGAAGCAAGAAATCCTGAAGTATTACCTAAACCTGACACAAAACCAGCACCGACAATTACACCAAATCCTGATTTTGACCCATTCAATGACCCTGACCCATCAGATGACCCTGAAGCAAAATCTGACGGATTTAGATTTTTTATGGGACAAGTTAAAAAAAATAGAATGATTAAATAATTTATAAGATGAGCTTAAACAAAAACATGGAAAAATATTTTAAAGTTAAAAAAACTTTAGAAAAAAAATTAGTTAGTGAAGGTTTAACTAGAGATGAAAAATATCTTTTAGAAAGAGTTAAAAAAGAAATTAATGAAGCCCCAATGACATTTGGGTCTGAAGTTGGTGGAGGTAGACCAAGTAGAAATTTACAAGGAAAAATCGAAAGAGGTGAATTACCACTTAGTAAATTTGGGTTAACACAAGCACAAGTTGTTTTCTTCACTTCAATGGCGTTTAAAGATTCGATAGTTCGTTTAGAAGAATTATTGGGTAGAAGTTCAGGTATTGATAGACGTTTAACAATTGCTAACCAAAATCTTAAAACCGATTCTCAAAACGCATTCCGTGTTTTCATGGGTGTTGTTGGTGACTTGATGGGTGAATTAATTTCACTACAAATGAGAAACAAAGATGAGATTGAAGAAATTGCTGCAGAATCAGTTGAAAAAGCGATGGGTATTGATAGAGAGTTCTTTAATGCTAAATTGAAATTGGATGGTAAACTTACAACAGGGTTTTTAAAACAACTTCAAGGAATGAAAGCAAAAGTTGAGAATATTTCTGATGAAGAAATTGCTGAAAAATTTGCCGACATTGACGCTGAAAAACAACAAAAAATTGAAGATTTAAAACGTGATATCGAATCTGCAGGTGTTGATTTTGATGAAGAAAAAGTTAAAGAATCTGTTGAGTCAACTTTTAAAATTTCACCAGCAACTGTTGAGAAAGCTAAGAATGAATTTTCTGATGAGGTATCAAGACGAATGATTATTAATATGTTCAGAAGAGGTATGTCATTATACTACGCAAACGCATATGAAATTTGTGCTGATAAAATTTCAGAACTACCTGGTGGTGAGAGAATTATCCAAATATCAAATGTTATACAACCAATTATGTTACATATGTATTGGTTATTTGATGACATCGGGAATGTTGGTAATTCAGGAGGAGGACAAATTGGTCAAATCCAAGTTAAACCACCCGAAGATTCTGAACAACCTAAAAGTAAATCATCTGATGATTCTGATGATTCTGAAGATTCTTCAGAATCTGAAAGAACCCCATCTCAAGAACCTAAAAAAGCAAATGGTCCTTTTACAATTCAGGCAAGAGCATCAACATTACCATTATTAGTTCACGAATTAATTAAAGGTGTTATCATGTTCTTTACATCTGCTGGTGGACCTAAAGATAAAGGACAACGAGAACTTACTAAAAAAGCAGCAACTTCATTAGAAGTTGAAGCGTACGATTTAGTATATAGTGAAAAATTCTACATCGAATTTTACAAAATTTTTAACAGAGTTGTTAGTAATGTAAATGAACAAAGAGAATTAACACCGTTTTTACTTAAATTTTTATCTAATGAAAATAAAGATAAATTATTTAAATTAACTAAATCATTATTTACGTTAGGTTTAGAAGACCCTGAATTTGCTGAGAACTATATTGGTGGATTGGTTGAAAAATCAAGAAGTCTTAGAAAACAAATGGAACAAAATCCGTCATATATGACTAAAAAACAATATGGTAATAAACCTGATGAAGACGAGGATTTTGACGATGATATGTCTTGGATGGACGAGGATTAATGTATGTCATTAACTAAAGAACAAATATTACTAGAATACGTAAAGTGTATGAGGGACACCTCATACGCTTTAAGAACGTATCTACAAACATACGATAACACAGTATCAAAATTTGTTCCATTAGAATTATTTCCTGACCAAATCACATTGTTACAGGATTATGAAGATTATAATGAGAACATTGCCTTAAAATATCGACAAGCGGGTGTATCAACAGTAACCGCCGCTTGGATATCAAAAAAATTAGCTTTTGCTAAAAAAGAAAAACCTGAGAAAATTCTTATTATCGCCAACAAACTTGATACATCAATCGAGATGGCGAATAAGATTAGGTTGTTCGTAACTCAATGGCCGTCATGGACTAATGTCGGAATTGACCCAAATAAAAAATCTACCAAACATTGGAAATTAACAAATAGTTGTGAGGTTAAAGCGGTTGCAACATCTAAGGATGCTTTACGTGGATTTACCCCAACAATACTTGTATTTGATGAGGCGGCGTTTATCGAAGCCGACAGTGACTTTTGGTCTGCCTGTATGGCGTCCCTATCTACAGGGGGTAAAGTAATTGTGGTATCAACACCTAACGGTAATGACCCAATTTACTATGAGATTTATGACCAAGCGTTACGTAATATGAATGATTTCAAAATTACGGAAATGTATTGGTATCGTGACCCTCGTTATACTAGTGACTTATATTTTGTTAAAACTGATGACGCTATTCATTATCTTTTAAATAAAGAAGAATATGACCCAACCAAAATTATTAGTTGGGCTGACAAACCATTTTTAGAAAGAGATTTTGAGGTTGCAAAAGGATTTATTAAAGACGGGTACAAACCATGTTCTGATTGGTTTGAAAGAATGGTTAAGAAACTTAAATACGATAAACGTAAAGTTTCTCAAGAGTTAGAGTGTAACTTCCTTGGTTCAGGGGATAACGTATTTGACTCAAGATTAATGCAAAAAATCCGTGAGAATTATTTAGTTGAACCCCAAAATAAAATGTTGGGTAATCAATTATGGATTTGGAAAGACCCTGTTATTGGACATAAATACATTATGGGTGTCGATGTCAGTCGTGGGGATAGTGAGGATTTTAGTTCATTTCAATTAGTGGATTTTGATACTCGTGAACAAGTTGCAGAATTTGTTGGTAAATTACCTCCTGACACTATGGCTGAAATATGTTATAAATGGGCCAATATGTATTCAGCATATATCGTAATAGATATCACGGGTGGTATGGGGGTATCCACATCACGTAAATTACAGGAATTAGGATATAAAGATTTATATGTTGATGGTGTTGAATTAGGTAACACTTGGAAATACAATCCAAAATCTGCTGAGAAAATACCAGGAATTAACTTTAACAATAAACGTGTTCAGATTATCGCATCATATGAAGAGGCGATGAGACACGATTTTAAAATATATAGTCATCGTTTGTATAATGAAATGGATACGTTCATTTACATTAATGGTAGACCTGACCACCAAAAAGGACGACATGACGATTTACTTATGTCTATCGCTATGGCCACTTATGTTGGTGAATCATCATTCAGTAATTTAACTAAAGTAACCGAATTAACAAAATCAATGTTAGAATCTTGGACTGTTAGTGATAATGAGGAAGCTGGAAAAACTTTGGATTTCAACCCCGTTGTACCACATTATCAAGATAGAATGAGACAATCCAATGGATATAACCCAAGTCGAAATGATTATGAAACTTATGGGTGGTTATTTGGTCGTAGATAATATTTATTGATTACGAGTTACTATTTAATTATTGATAAATAGATTTAAAATTACTATATGGAAAATAAACAAAATAATCTGACAGTTTGGCAACGTTTATCACACGCGTTTGGACCAAACTCATTATTAAATCAAGATTTTCCCACATATAAATTCGACAAAAAAGAGTTGTTAAAAACAACTTCAAAAGACGATTATGATAGGGAAAAATTACAAGCACAACAAACTTATTTTTTAGCTAACCAATGGTCTAAAATTGAAAGTAATCTATACACACAAGCCGTTTATTATGAACCAACACGTTTGGCATCATTTTATGATTATGAATCAATGGAGTACACTCCTGAGATTTCTGCGGCATTAGACATCTACGGTGAGGAATCTACAACAGTTGACCAAAATGGTTACATGTTACAAATATACTCAGAATCTAAACGTATCAAATCAATTCTAACCGATTTATTTAATAACGTTTTAGATATCAATACCAACTTACCTATGTGGACAAGAAACACATGTAAGTATGGTGATAACTTTGTTTACTTAAAATTAGACACTGATAAAGGTATTATTGGTTGTATGCAATTACCAAACATCGAGATTGAACGTTTGGAAAGAGGTATGGCCGCTAAGTCAGCAAATGTTGATGAACCAATCGAAAACAAAGGTTTAAGATTTAAATGGAAAGTGAAAGACATGGAATTTAATACATGGGAAATTGCTCACTTCCGTTTATTAGGTGATGATAGAAAACTTCCTTATGGTACTTCAATGTTAGAAAAGGCGAGACGTATTTGGAAACAGTTATTGTTATCTGAGGATGCGATGTTGATTTATCGTACATCAAGAGCTCCTGAGAGACGTGTATTTAAAGTATTCGTTGGTAACATGGACGATAAAGATGTCGAACCATACGTACAACGTGTAGCCAACAAATTTAAAAGAAGTCAAGTTGTTGACTCTCAAACAGGAAATGTTGATATGAGGTTTAACCAAATGGCGGTTGACCAAGATTACTTTATTCCTGTACGTGACCCTGCGGCACCAAGTCCAATTGAGACATTGGCGGGAGCTCAGAACTTAGGTGAGATTGCGGATATCGAATACATCCAAAAGAAATTATTAACGGCATTACGTGTACCAAAAGCATTCTTAGGTTTTGAGGAACCTGTCGGTGGTGGTAAAGACTTATCATTAATGGATATTCGTTTTGCGAGAACTATTAATAGAATACAGAAATGTATGATTGCTGAGATGAATAAAATAGCTATCATACATTTATTTTTATTAGGATTTGATGATGAATTATCAAACTTTACATTAAGTTTAACTAACCCTTCTTCACAAGCCGATTTATTAAAAGTCGACATTTGGAAAGAGAAAATGTTATTATACAAAGATGCGGTTACTCCAGCACAAGAAGGTATCGCACCTGTTTCAGCGTCATGGGCTAAAAAACATATTTTAGGTTTCTCAGATGAAGAAATTAAACTTGATTTACAACAACAAAGAATTGAACGAGCGGTTGGTGCTGAATTAACTAATACGGCAACAATTATCACTCATACAGGTCTATTTGATAATATCGACAAATTGTACGGTACTAAATCAGGTGGTACTCAAAATGCTACAACAACTCCACCACCAGCACCAGGCGGTGACATGGGTGGAATGGGAGCTGACATGGGTGGCGGAATGGAAGGTCCTCCCGCACCTCCAGGTCCTGAACCAGGTGGTGACGCGGGTGTAACACCTGAATCAATTGATAAAAAAGATAATTTAAAAATATTATTAGAAAACGATAGTCTAACTGAAGATGACTCTTTTATTGATTTATCTAAGGCAAGAAATTCTTTGGGTGATATTGAAACCCAATTGGATAAACTTCTAAATCGTTGATATTTATATAGAAAACAAATTATGAAATTCGGAATATTAAAATCAAAAATAGAGACATTATTGTCTGAGTCATATAGTAAAAAAACATTTAAACAAGAGTTATCTAACTTTAAAAAATATGTTTTGGAAAATAAAAATATTAGTAAATTATATTACTTGTATGATGATTTAACATCTAATAAAGGTATCAATGAATCAATCGTTGAGACATACATTAATGAGTCAATCACTAATTACCACAAAGTAGTTGGTAAGGTTAGTTTAAACGATTTAACAACCTTAAAAAATTGGGTTGGTAATATTAAAACGACAAACCAATACCAACACATTGATGATTTGTTTTCGGATAATATATTAACCATTGAGTCAAGAATTAACAGTAAAAAGCTAATATCTGAGTCGTTAAAGAAAAAACCAACAGTTCAAAAAGAATTCGCAAAAATTCCGATTAGTTCAATGGTTTCAATTGCTAACAGAACAATCACGGATTACTTAGAGAATTTAAATGAATCAGATAAAAAAGAATTGTTTAGTCTTTTATCACAAGATGATAAAACGTTAATTGAAAATTTCGAGCCGTTAAAATCATCAGTAATATCTAAATTAACTTCTTTAAAAAGAGATAACACTGATTACGAAACAGGTAAACAAATTAATGAAACGATTAGTAAAATCGAATCCGAGAAATACGATAAATTAACTTATTTCAAACTAAAAGGATTGAACGAGAATCTTTAATTAGATTTATCTTTATAATTTTTTTGAACGTACTTAGCTTTGTTGAGTACGTTTCTTTTTTTTACGGAAGTTTTTATAAATTCTTTTCTTTCGTTTAATTTAGAACTCTGTCTTGTTTTGATTATTTTTCCCTTATATTCTTTTAGGGCTTTCTCAATATTTGAGTTCTTATCAACTTTAACTATTAGCATATTTTTACTTTTTTGACTATAAAGGTAAATATACTTATAATTTAAAAAAATAAACGATTATAATATGAAAAATAATGAAAAAGGGGAAAACCTCAAAAATACAGGGATTCAATACATCTAAAATTGTATATGGTACTGTAGACTCAATTAATTTCAAATCATTGTACTTAAATTTACAAACATGGGTCGAACCAATAAATGAACCTGAGAATTGGACAAGAGTCGTTTTAAACTTAAGCCGAGCCGTTAAACATTCCGTTTATGAAACATTAGATAAAGTGTTATTTGATGACAGTTTTATTGTGGATTTAGACTTACGGTCAAGTGGTTTAACATTAGGTAAAAAATCATTTATGAACCTAGAAATCAATTTTTTATTAAACGAAGAAGAACTTGATTTTAAATCAAAAGAGATAAAAGAAAATCTAAAAAATATTGTAACAAGAATTTATGATGAGAATTTTAATAATAACGATTATTTTAATTTCACACTAACTAAAAGTAAAAAAATAGAAGAAGAGTACCAAACCGAAAGTGTTTAATATTTATTAAATAAACATTTAAGATGGATTTAAAAATATTAAGCCCAACCGATATCGGTAAAAAGGGAATTCTTATAGAATATGATGCGGGATATATATCCCCAAAAGATAAACATAATTTAAGTATGATACAGGAGTCTAAAGATTTTTTAGACCATTCTAAACCATTCGAATTTTATGCCGTACTACAGAAGTATGACACACCAAATAGAAATGGTAGAATCTATCCTAAACGTATTTTAGAACGTGAATCCGAAAATTATAAAAAATTAATAGAAAAAGGGGTGTCTTTATCTGAATTAAACCACCCCGAATCTTCTTTGATAGATTTGGACCGTGTATCTCACATGATTACTGAAATATGGTGGGAAGGTAATGTCCTTATGGGTAAATTACAACTTCTAACAAGTCCAGGTTTCCACGAGAGAGGAATTGTATCAACTAAAGGTGATATGGCGGCAAACTACCTTAGACAAGGTGTTACATTGGGTATTTCATCAAGAGGTGTTGGTTCACTTAAAAAAGTTGGAGAAAAAAATGAAGTACAAGACGATTTTGAATTAATTTGTTTTGACTTGGTATCATCACCATCTACACCAGGTGCTTATCTTTTCAATAATCCTGAAGATAAATTTAAGTACGATGAGAATCTTGAGGAAGAAAAGAAAATGAGGTCTAATACTGAAGTTTCTGACAACGGTAATAAATCACTTGACTTAATGAAAAGATTATCCGATTATTTAGGAAATTAAATTATTAAAAAATATGGAACAAGGAGAAAAATATTTCGTAGCAAAAATCTGTTCTGATTTGTTAGATACAGAATCAGGTAAAGTAAAAAAAACAAGAGAAGAGAAATTAGTTCTTGGTTATTCACCAACTGATGTTGAGGCGAAAGTGACCAAAGTGTATGAGAACTATACTATGGATTGGAGAATAACTGGTATTGTTGAAAGTAAAATTGATGAGGTGATAGACTAAATTTTTTTCAACGATAATTTTTAAAGGAGGGTTTTTTACCCTCCTTTTTTTGTTTTTAACATTTTTCTGAATATTTATTTAAATAAAAAAGTAACTGAGAATAATCTCATATTATAACTTTTTTATTATTTGACACTATTTATATAAAAAAATAACCAAACAGTAAATGGAAAACAAAAAATCTTTGGTAGAAGAAGCAATAATCCAAATTAAGAATTTGGAGGATGTTGTAGCCGAAAACGCAAAAGGAATACTTCAGTCAACTATGAAGGAAGAAATCAATCAATTAGTAAAAGAATCTCTAACAGAACAAGAAGAAGAAGGTGATGAGATTGAAGACACAGATGTGGAATTAGATGATATGGAATCGGACGTTGAGTTGGATGACATGGAAGATGATGAAACTGATAATCTTGAAGATGATGAGATGGACTCAGAATTTATGGATGATGAAGAAGAACCCGTTATTGATTTAACAGGTGAAGAGGATACTGATGAAGTACTACGTGTATTTCAATTGATGGGTCCTGATGATGAAATCATTGTTCAAAAAGACAATTCTAATAACATCAGTTTAAAAGATAATAAAACTAACAAAGAATATATGATTGTACAAGAATCAGAAGAAGGATTCGATTACGAATCTGAAGACGAACTTTACGAGTTCGAAGATGAAGATGAAGATGATGAGTTTGAATTCTCTAGTGACGATGACAATGATGACGAAGACGTAAAAAGTATTATTGACAAAGTTTTCTCAACTAACGAACAATATGAAGAAGACGATGAAGACATCGTAGATTTTGGAGATGACGAAGAAGATGAAGACGAAGATGATATCGTTTACGAAATAGAAATGGAAGATGAAATGGAAGATGAAGATGAAGATGACGAAATGGAAGATGAGGAAGAAGATGAATCTTACGACTTAGACTCAGTTATGGAAGCCAAATCTTTCAAATCAAAAGGATTAGGTTTGGGTAATCCAAATAAGAAAAAAATCTATTCAGCAAAACCTAACCAAGAAGGTGGTTTTAAAACTGTTAAAAAAACAGCTAACAAAACTATGGGAACAGGAAGTGCGAAAAAAGGATTTTCTTACAAAGATGGTGAAAACTTAGACGGTGAATTTAAAGTGAAACCAAAAACTAAAAAGGTTGAAACTAAAGAGGCCGCTCGTACTTACGGAAATGGTTCTAAATCAGGACGTGGTTTGAGAAAAGGAATAACACCTAACAGAAATCTTAACCTTGAAAACGTTAATAGTAGTGAAGTAAAAGTTTTAAGAGAAAAAAATGAAGAATACAGACAAGCATTAAATGTATTTAGAAATAAATTAACTGAAGTTGCAGTATTCAATTCAAACTTAGCATACGCTACACGTTTGTTCACTGAACACACTACAACTAAGAATGAAAAAATTAATATTCTAAAAAGATTTGATACTGTAGAAACAATTAAAGAATCTAAAAATTTGTACCAAGTTATTAAAGACGAATTATCAAATACTAAAACACAACCAATGAACGAGTCTATTGAGAGAACTTTTAATAGTAATCCATCAACAGGTTCAGCGGTTAACTTAATCGAGTCAAAAACTTACGAAAATCCTCAATTCTTGAGAATGAAAGATTTAATGACAAAATTAAGATAAAAAATAAAATAAACAAATAAAATAAAAACAAAAACTAAAAATGGGAGCATTATTAGAATCAGGTCTTGTAGGTAACATCGGGTTAAAACACCTTAAAGTTATCAAAGAAGATACAATCAACAAATGGGATAAATTAGGATTCCTAGA
>Ga0114969_10001772_pt1 | contig 18135 bp, 16 predicted proteins | sample M_130807_MF_Meta_FD_87316 | JGI IMG/M metagenome (GOLD analysis project Ga0114969, IMG submission 87316) | Freshwater microbial communities from Lake Montjoie, Canada to study carbon cycling - M_130807_MF_MetaG | ecosystem: Environmental > Aquatic > Freshwater > Lake | place: Lake Montjoie...
TATCGTGCGACAAGTTTTCGCTAATCATTGAACTTGGATATAGTGATGCATAATCTACGCATGCTACAGGATTATCCAAGTACAAGTCGCATTTTGGGTCCAATACGATAGCCCCCTCATAGCCTTCGTCAAGGTCGCCCTTTTCTATTACAGGCATTAATGTCCGCTTTTCTCGGCACTTTTTTGCAATATAACTTGTCAGCTTGATTCCCTGACCACGCATAACCAAGAAATTTATCGGCACGCTACAGATCTTGGCCATCTCAATAAACCCTGTAAGTATATCCGATTTATTAAACAAGTAATGTACCAGATTACAATCCTGAATACAGTATTTCGCGATAACGGATCTATCATCCGCAGTTCCGTTGGTCATCCGAAATATATCCTTGGGAGTAACGTCGTCCTTGGCCAAACACCACCTAACCTTCTTGCTAAAATCAGGGTTAACTGAGCCATTAATGACGAACTTGCACGCGACCTTATCCACATCAGTTACAAGATACTTTGCACCGTCAGCGTAGTAGTCAACCGAATGCCCGATTTCTTCAAAGTGGACATAACTCCCATTTAATAATCCGGTCATGTTTGCGGTTTTAATCGTGGTTGTAGACTCGTCGGCGTGTTCTATACCCTTGATAAAGTCGCCGATAAAATTGCCTGCAACATAATCCAGCTTATATGAAATCAGGTTTGCCTCACGACGGTAGAAGTTATACAGATCAACCTGAAGACGCCCATTCATTTTAATAAATCGTAAGTCGTGCTGACCGCTCGCAAGTTGAAGGCTACTTTCTTCAATCTTGTACTTTCCGGTGCCATATCCATCTTCCGACTTTATGGGCGTTCCGCAGACTTCGTCGTGGTTGCGCGACAACTTTAAAAACTCCTCCGCACAATCATTTTCTTCGGCGCGTCTAAACATAAACTCGTAATCAAATCCAAATATGTTGTAACCGATAACAATGTCGGGGTTTTCTCGTTGAACCAGTTGTTGCCATGCAAGTAAAACCTCCTTTTCCGTACTATAGCTTTCAACCACACTGTTTTCAATTGGCATGTCAGAGCATGTGTTCAGGACAATGCAATGGTTAAAGTGAGGATCCTTGTTTCCATAATTCATAAATGTTGAACCGATGAATGTACACTTGTCGCCCTCTAACTTGGGGAATACCCGTTTCAAGGACTCGTTTAGTTCAAGTAGCTTCCCCTCGCGCTCAAAGGTTTTATCGCAAAGGATATCCGAGATTGTCGCCTTTTTGTCTGTGTACGTTTTAATGTATTTCCTATGTTCATCAGCGTCGTCTTCGTCCATGCCCATTTTTTCAAACATAGATTCAATTGTGTTTGCCTCTGCGTTCGCATCAGACGACTTTAGGTTTCTTACCTGGGTTTCAAGCCAAACTTCACAGAGTCGTTGGACTTCTGGTTTTGAGCCAGGGTGTTTTTTGGGGTACACCAAATCAATCTGGTCCATTTTTTCATAACCAAAGGCTGCGAGAACAATTCGTCTTAAAATATTCTTGCACAGGTCCTTTGTCATATCCATTTTAAGACCCTCAAAATACTCTATAATGTTTGTTGCAAGTTTTTTATATGTTTTAACCGGGACAGGGAAATCTCCGTGACTGCTGCTTGCCTCAATATCAAAACTCATTATCTTGTAAGGAACCCGCGTTTCCTTATTATTCAACGGAATGATATTTTTATAATTGGTAGTGAAATCCACATTGCAATTCACGCGCTTCATGTCGCCCTTATTTTCAGTCGCCTGCTTCTTTGGGACTGCGACCCATCCGGAAGGACTAATGTCTTTAATGTGGAAGAAACGCAGAAGTGGCGGAATATTTGCTTCATATAGCTTGGTATCGGTGTTATTAAATTTATATCCATTTGGAAGCAATGTGTGGCCGTTCTGATAATTTGTATACCAGAAGTTCTTGGCCTTGTTAAACGCATTTAGGTTCGCAAATTCAAGAAATATGAACTTATGTTCCTTCCCTCCGTCGAACCCGTACAACTTTTTACGCTTTATAATTTTACACTCTGTTATGGAGTCTTGGTAATATTTACCCATTTTCTCCTTTAGATGGGTAAGGAAGTCCTCCTTCATTGAAATCGTCCATTTGTCGTTCACCATTACGTAGAAGAATGGCTTGTATCCTTCCGCTATGACAGAGTATGTTTTCCCCGATTCGTCAACCCCAAACATCTGGATCATAAAACTATTGGAATCTTTGTATGTGTTTTGCTCTTCATCTGACGACTCCATCGCCGAACCCTTAGCATTGTACACGTTGAAATCTAAAATTCTGAAGACGTGCTCCATTCTTAATACTTGTAATGCGTTATGTTTATCTTGTTTAACGGGATTCAATTTTATTTAATTCTTTAGTGTATAAATTTGCCGCAGTGGATAATAGTATTTAATAAAAATAATATTATTCTGTACATGCACTACCGTCTACCATATTTACAATGCTGGCGCTGAGAGAAACCTCTGGGTTTTCGGCAATTAATGCTGCGTTTGTATTTTAAAGACCATTTGCCACCGCGATGTCGTTTAGTTCGGCCGCCCATATAGCGGCGAGTTTTAGATGCAGAACTGCGCTTATTGTGATGACTACTATGTTTGTGACCATGGTGTTCATGGTGACCAGGATGTTTATAATGCGTTATATCACTTTCGCCGAGTTTGTTCTCAATCCATTTAACAAACGAATCAATCTGTCGGTCTTTAACGTCAATCTTGCAGTCTTCGTAGTTTTCCGATGTATGACCCGAGTTGGTTATATACCTCATTGTTGGGAAACTTGATGGTTTGGGGTTGAGGTGGGTGATATTATCTGCCATTATATGGTCTACGGAAACAATTGCAACATCCGGTCTATTTAAAAAATCGGCCGGCAATACATTCTGTAATTTTTTCCACTCTGGTCTTGTGGCATTACACGGCCCGCACCCTTCCATGAAAATCAGCATGAATGTTTTATTGTTCTTCGCACCCATGATTTTATTTAGTTCGGCAATTGTCCCCTTTCCGCCCATATTAGAAGGTTTATTCTCAATGTGCAAATATACCATTATATAAATTAAATAGAAAATAAATTATAACATTTTTATCCTCGTAGTATATAATGACACCCTTAACATTTGTCTTTATATTAGTATTTTTAATTGGTCTATATTTTTACGCAAAAGGAAGCAACCCGGAGGCATTCACCAATAAATATTCTAAGCAGCCGAGGTGTCCTAATCTGCTCATTCAGAAGGGGTCGCGGTTTTATCTATATAATTCTAAACTGGCGGAGGTGCCTGGCGTGAACCCGATTGAATTTGATAATTTAGAAGATTATACCGAGTTCTTGGATTGGCAAAGAAGTCAGAATATTCGTTGCCCGGTATTGTATTTACAGGAGACATATGATGCGCAGGGTAACAAGGTCTACAAATCGCGACCGAGCGTGTCAGAACCTCAGGCCGGTCTACCCCCGTCTGCCGCTTCTCCTGTGGGCATTGCTTCACAGATTCCGCCTATTATGGAAACGTCGTTGGAACCTGTCGGCGATCAAGCATATCCGAATCCAACGCTATTGGTTGACGCGACCAGAAATGACCCTCCTTATAACCAACAGTCATACCCTGCACATGACCAGACCAGTTATTATATTGGGACCACAACGCCCTTAGATAAGATGGACTTTGACCAAGAATCGGCCAAGGTAAGCCCGAACCCGATGGACCCCAACTGGGGTGGCGCAACATACACGCAGAACCTTGTTGACAAGGGGTACTACAAGGACGACGAAGTCCAAATTTACATTCCTTAAAATAATAAAACACTTATAAAATAATAAAACACTTATAAAATAATTAACTTGATTAAAAATTTAATTATTTTACTTCTATTTAACTGCTGCCATCCACAAACTTCATGACACTATTTAATGCGGTCTTTGCTTGTTGCAGACTTCCCAACTTTTCAATTGCAGCCATTGGGTTGTTACGATGGTCAACCGATAATGTGGTTTGTAACATCAGACAGTTGATGAAATCCTCTACATTAAGAATGGCGGTTTCATAATCGGCCCGATATTTGTTAATTAACAATACGTCCATTGACCGAATATTTGAAGCCTTTATTGCGGCGCCATAGGCTGCGGCGTTCCCTGCAACGCCATTGTCGGCGGATGCTGCTGCATTATTTCCGGATGCGTCGGACATCCCCTCCATACCATCAATATTGCTCGGGCTAAAACGTCTAAACATTAAATAGGCCAGAAAAAATAATAGGACAAATAATCCCAAGTGTACGATTTCGTTCATAATATATAATTTTATTTTTTCACGAGAAACTTTACAATATTCGCAATGCTGGTTTTATTGATTCTTCGCGTCTGACCCTTTGCATTTGTAGACGTTATATTGTGTAGGCAATCTGCGTTCGTTTCCAGTTCCTTTATCAAATTTGGCAGCGTTTTGTATTGGTGTAAAATGGCCAATGCGGTAACTGCACTTACACCAGGTATTTGACAGAGCATGATTTCTCCAATATTGTCGGGCGTAATGTTTTCCTTCTTGACCTTCTTAATAACACTCACGTAGTCTTTTTCGCTTTGTTCGGCTTCGTCTGGTTGTTTCACGCTTTCAACTGCAGCACTCCCCCCTTGTTGTGGCTCCGATGTAACTGGAATAGGAGTGCAAGGTTCCTGAATAGAAGTCGGAATAGGAGCAACTGGCATTAACGGTTTATTTGAGTAAAACGCCCTCTTATCTGCAGGCTCCTTCGCCAGTTTATAAGCCATATTGCAGATAATAGTAGCAGATTCTTCTAAAGAGAATGATCTAAACATCGAAAACCCCTTGTAGTAGTTAAGAGAGAACATTGCCGAATATGCGGTTAGTTTATCTACTCTATTGTCACTTTTGAACCGATTCGCCTGGTTCACATCTCCCTCAACAAGATAAATGATATTATGGTTGTGATGATTCAATCCATTTAGTCGATAGGATTGTTCTTCGTACCTACCGTCCTTAATGCTCGCAAGTAGGTCCGTTATAGACTTTCTCTCTATAATCAATTTGTCTTCATTTTCGTCTGCAATAATAATATCTCCAATAGGTAGTGTCTCGGACTTTATTATAAGTTGTTTGAATATTGGTATGTTCGCCACCAAACCATTAATATGACGCAAGAGGTCGCTTTCCCGAGTATCAACCTTGATAATCATAAGTTATTAAATTATCTAATAAATTCTTATTAAATCATTTAACGTATAAATAATTTATCCACAAATTCGCTAAATAAATACCGAACTGTTTTAACCCATATTTCCACCATGTGTAGCATGGTATCCATACTTTTGGGTCTGGATTGTCCTGTTAGGGACGCAGATGAGAGGGAGTCTTTGAGGAGCTCCAATCAAATTGGGGTTGCTCGACAAAAACCAACCAACACGAGGGGCAATTCCCGCCTTTTTTGGGCCGCCGCACACGTTAGTTCTGTTCACGATTGACGCTTGATTGCGAGCGGATTTTCCAGCACTCATTAGCACCATAGTATATACTACAAAAATATTAAAATTTTATTTTATTTTAAATTAATCTAAATATTTGAATATAAAACCTCCGGCTGTTTTTCTACGATTTACTAAAACCCCCCTTATATTAGTTTTGCCAATATCCAACTCTTTTGAAGCGTCTATAATAGATTTAAACTCCTTAATTTTATTCATTTCTAAATCATATTGAACAATTTTTCTGGTGTAATTATTTCCTAAACCAATTTTAAACTTGTGAATCTGATTTTCACTATTGGTAACCCATTCAAGATTTTCTACTGAATTGTTTAATTTTTTGCCGTCTATGTGATTAACTTGCTCTTTATTGTCTATATTTTCAATGAATGCCAACGCAATTAATCTGTGTAATGCATAAGTTTTATTGTAAATGTATACTCTAATATAGCCATTTTCGTTAACCTTGTAATTATCCATAATTATTCCCAAACTATTCTTAAATCTTCCTAAGGACGAAACATGATATCGTTTATCCGTCGTATCAACATTTTCTAAAACAACTTGTTTCCAAATTTCATTATCTAAGTCGCCATTTTTATTGTCATATTCCCATTTAAATTTGTATGCTATTTTGGACAACCCACTTAAACAATTTCCTATTGAATTGCGACCATTATGAATTGTTTTTGTATATCCATTGTTGTGCGCCCAAGTGCCTGCTAATTCTATTGAATTATATTTGTCCAATATTTCATTTGTAGTTGCATCTATTCGTAGCACAACCTTATTCTTGTTAGATGTAATTTTCGCACCTTCGCATCTATGAATATTGTTTTCTCGTCGTGTCATCCACTCCAAATTAGAGATACAACTATTTAACTTATTCTTATCCTTATGATTTACCTCCAGCTTATTTTCAGGATTTTCAATAAATGCCAGTGCGACTAACCGGTGAACCTTAAATGTTTTTCTATTTGTGTCATTTACTAAACTAACGTGATAGTACCCCGACTTTACACCTATTTTCAACGGCCTTCCAGTGTTATTATTCCGGATATTTCCCAGAGATGACACATCATAATTCGGAAATTCCGCAATTGTCTTCCAATCTTCCATAATGGGATATATAATATACCATCCTTATATTTAAGCCGCTAACAAACAATATATTGAAAGGGTTTAAAATAAACCAAAGATATTGTGTATAGCAGAATGTCTGACTTCAAAATTAACCACGACGATGATATTGTCCGTACCGAAGATGGTCTTATTTTTAACCCATATAATCCTCTAAATGTTAAGATTACATTGAGCGAAGTTCAATCTATTCTTTCTAAATATGGATTACCATCAACGGTAGATAATGTGGCGCTTTATGAAAGGGCGTTTGTGCATCGGTCCTACACAAAGCGGCCCGGCTTTGAAAATATACAACAAAACATTACCATTGTTGATCGCCCGCCAGATTGCATGCCACTTAGCAGTAAATCTAATGAGCGATTGGAGTTTTTAGGAGACGGAGTTCTTGAATGTGTAACCAAGTATTTGCTTTATAGACGTTTCCCTAAAGCCGACGAGGGGTTTATGACAGAGAAGAAAATTGCCATTGTAAAGAACGAGGCCATCGGTAAAATCGCGCTTGAAATGGGATTGCACAAGTGGCTAATTCTTTCTAAACATGCCGAGGAGAAGAAGATTCGTACCAATTTGAAAAAACTTGGCTGCCTGTTTGAGTCCTTTATTGGAGCGCTTTTCTTGGACTTTAATAAGGTCGTTGTTAAGGATGATGAAAATTGGTTTCAAAACATGTTTGTCACCGGACCAGGGTTCCAAATGGCGCAGAAGTTTATTGAAAGTGTCTTTGAGAAGCATATTGACTGGGTCGCCCTGATTCAGAACGATGACAATTATAAAAACATCTTGCAGGTAAAGATCCAGAAGGAGTTTAAGGTTACCCCGCATTATTTGGAAATTGAACATGACGTTGATTTTGGGTATAAAATGGGCGTATATTTATGTGTTGGACAGGCGATTCACACGGTTTCATATAGAAATGCCGTTGATATATCTGTATTTAAGAACTTCCGCTCTATTCAAGAACACATTGCAGAAAATGGGCGCGCGTTTATATTTATGGGCGAAGGCCAGCACAAGATTAAGCGAAAGGCTGAGCAAATTGCATGTGACGAGGCAATTAAGTTTATTGAAGCAAACGATAAGATTTAAGAAAATATAATTAGTAACGTTTTGTCCTTTTAGTTCTGTTCCGTTTGCTTCTATTTCGTTTGGTTCTTTTTCCACCCGATTCGTTTTTGCTTATAAAACGAAATTTAGAAACTGGCTCTCCTATATTTAACATTTTTTTAACAAAATCCATAGAAGTGTTTCGCTCTTCTATCTTGACATTGTTAGTTCTGTTTTCTTGTTCATATAATTCAAAAATGTAACGATGGGTTCCGGTTTTTGGCGGCGGAGCAGGCCCAGTATATAATAGCGCGTCTTCTCCATTTTTAACATCATTAAATATATTTGTTACTATCCAATGAAACCGATTCCCATATACCGAGTCGGGGTCATGCATCAGCAACGTATATAATTTGTTATTTTCAAAAGGATATTTAATTTGAGGTTTAAATTGCGCTGCACTCGGTTTTAGAAATTCGTTATTTTTTACAAATTTACTATTATAGAATACTTCCATTTATAATATAATGCGGTAAATAAAATACTTACAATGATTAATTTTTCTTTAGTAATATATTATTAATATATATATATAAATGGCAAAGCAAATCCATTCAAGAAGCCGATTAACTCGTAAGGCCCGACGCGGAGGGAGTAGCTCGTCGTTGGGAGCGGAGACGCGTGAAGCGAGACTTTTTTCAAGACCGACGAGTGCTAAGAGCAAGTCCAAGAGCAAGTCCAAGAGTAAGAGTAAGAGTAAGAGTAAGAGTAAGAGTAAGAGTAAGAGTAAGAGTAAGTCTGCAAGTAAGAGTAAGAGTAAGTCTGCAAGTAAGAGCAAGAGCAAGAGCAAGAGTGCGGAAGAGGACGTGATTGACACATGCCCTATCTGCTTTGATCTTCTATCCACAGGCCCTATTGTTACCACTAACTGCAAGCATACTTTCCACGAGGAATGCTTAAGTGGGTGGTGCAGTGCTCAACGCGGCAATAAAACATGTCCTGTCTGCCGCGCCAACATTAAAGACACCTGCGACGCTATAGGATCATTAAATGCTATGGAAATATTCCGATACATTGAGGATAGATGGTCGCCACGTCGCGCTGAAAATAATGAAATGGCCGCCCGCTTGATAGCCAATCCAAAATTTAACCCAAATGTACGCGCTTCATACCATGATTCGATGGGGGATTTTTCATTATTCTGGCACCTTGCGCGCGACGATAACTGGGAACTACTAAAGAAGTTGCTTGCCCGTCCAGACCTGGTAATCCCTGCCTCTGACGCCGCCGATTTTGCGGGTGACAACAGAGTTCGTAAACTTCTTATAGAATACAAGAAGGTCCCGCCAAAATTGAAAAAGCTGTGGATGTAAACCTTAAATTTTGATATTTTTCTTTACAATATATTATTAATATATATAAATGGTTAAGCCGTTTCGTTCAAAAACGAGAATGACTCGTAAGATGCGCCGTGGTGGCGATAGCTCATCGTCCAAAGGGGTTGAAATGACTCGTCATGCGAGTGAATCAAGAATTTTTTCCAGACCAGCGAGTTTAAAGTCAGCAAGCAAAGGTAAATCAAAGTCATCAAGCAAAAGTAAGAGTAAATCAAAATCAAAGTCATCAAGCAAGAAATCTGTAAGCGCCGAAGAGTACATAAATGATACCTGCCCAATCTGCCTTGATCCTCTATCTCTAAGGCCTACTATTACGACTAAATGCCATCCGCGTCCGCATACTTTCCACGAGGATTGTTTAATTGGGTGGTGCGGCGCGCAACGCGGCGGCAAAACGTGTCCGGTGTGCCGTACAGACATTGCATCAACATGCACCGAAATATTGCCATTTAATAGCATGGAGATATTCCGATACTTTGGCCCGTCTGGAGAAGGAGGAGAGAATTGGGATTACAAATATGACAAGACTGTAGGGATTATAACCAACCCAAAGTTTGACCCAAATGTACGCGCAACATACTTTCGTGGTGATCCAGAAACATTTTCATTCTTCTGGCATCTTGCGCGCGACTCCAACAACGCACTTGGGGCCAGACGTTACGGTATAAGCGTGAACCTACTAAAGATGTTGCTTGCTCGCCCAGACCTGGTAATCCCTGCCTCTGACGCGGCCGATTATGCTGGTTGGGATAGGATAAGAAAACTTCTTATAGAATACAATAAGGTCCCCCCAGAATTGAAAAAGCAGTGGAAGTAATCGGCGTCTTATATTATATAACCATGCGCTCTCTCTGCAGCTACGCCTAACCGCAGATATAACTGATTTATTATTTTCCATTTGTTAAATAATAAAAATTTATATATTCAAATTATATAAGCAATGAATCCTTTAGCCAAATTAAAAGAAAAGTTAATGGTAAAACCTAATGTTGTAGATAGAGAACGAGTTGCTGTTGTTATAAAAGGGACTAATAAACTGCAAAAACCCGCGAATGCGAATCCAATGGAACAGGAAGGCACTAAGGCGGCCCCTTTAATTGTAGATGAAACTCAAATGGGCTTTAACCGCGACGACCTTTTCAAAAAGCTGGCAGAAAATAAAAAACTTTCTGTAACGGTAAAACGAGTGGCGAAGGATTCTGAAGAGAGAACGGCTATCGCATTACCCGCCGCTACTGCCAAGAAGGTTAAAAAATTGGAGACTAAAAAGCGGCTCATAATTGAAGAGGACGGAGACGAGGACCTTGAAGCTGTTAATCCGCCCGCCCCAAATGAAGACGAGGCCGCGCTTGTATTGAAGCCGAAACCAGGTGCAGACGAGGAAGATGAGGTTATTAAAATTACCGCACCTAAAAAGAAGACACGAATTACGAATAAGATTGAAAAGGGAGTTGCCGTTCTGGGACCTGAAACGCTTGTTGAAATAGGAGAAACATCACTTGCAGACCGTTTGCCGCGACCATCGCCTCCAGTATTAATCAAGGCATCAAGCTACTATATGAATAATCGGGAGATTTTTGTTAACTTTATCAATTCTCTTTTTGAACCATACCGCAAGGAGCTCGCCGAAAATAAGGATGCGATTTCATGTGATTTCATTGGTCAAACAGGAACTGATTTCTCTCTATTAACCCATCAGAAGATAGTCCGCGACTATATGAACCTCTATACTCCTTATCGCGGTTTGCTCTTATACCACGGTCTTGGTTCCGGAAAAACCTGCACCTCTATTGCAATCGCAGAGGGCATGAAAAGCGCAAAGCGCATCATTATTCTGACACCAGCATCTTTGCGCGCGAATTATATTGAAGAACTGAAGAAATGCGGAGACTTCCTATATAAGAGAAATCAATTCTGGGAGTGGATCAACACGAACAATAATTTGCCGTTACAAAAAACAATTTCCGCGCTGTTAAATTTGCCGGAAGATTTCATTATAAAAAACGGCGGCGCGTTCTTCGTAAACGTGAAAGAAAGTTCAAACTATCATACACTTGACGACGTTAAGAGGAAAATCCTTGAAGCTCAGTTGAACGAGATGATTAAACAGAAATATCAGTTTATAAATTATAACGGTCTACGTTCCCGACGTCTGGCCGAGATGACTTCTAATTTCACGCGGAATATATTTGATGACGCTGTTGTAATTATTGACGAAGCACACAATTTAATCAGCCGAATCGTGAATAAGCTTAAACGGGAAAAGGACGTGCCGGAAGAAGAGAAGCGAAAAAGGAAGGAGAGTGGGAAGGAGGGGGAAAAAGAAGGAGTCTTAGAAGAAGACAATCTCTTCGGTGAACACACCCCGCTCAATTTGGCCAGCAAGCTGTATTACATGTTGTTGAGAGCGAAAAACGCCCGCATTGTGCTATTATCAGGCACTCCGGTTATCAATTATCCTAATGAGTTCGCCATTATGTTTAACATTCTGCGTGGTTACATCAAAACATGGAAAATACCACTGGTCATTAAAACTGCAAATAAGATTGATAAACAGGCACTTAATAACATGTTACTTGGAGAGAAATCGCTTGACTATTTGGACTACTCCCCTACCAGTAAAACGTTAACTATTACGCGAAACCCGTTCGGGTTTAAAAATAAGGTTAAAAAGGGAACAGGATATCAGGGCGTAACCAATGTCAAGAAGGACGAGATCGGAGACGCTGTGATGGACACCGAGTTCACCTCCGACGACGAATTTGAGAGAAAAATAATCAGCATTTTAAAGCGAAATGACATTGATATTGTCCCGCAAGGAGTCCGAGTCGTTAATAAAAAGGCGCTCCCAGATGACCTAACCACATTCTTGAATAACTACATTAACGACAGCGACAAGAAACTGAAAAACGTGGACGCATTAAAGCGAAGAATCATCGGGCTGTCCTCCTATTTTAGAAGTGCACAGGAGGGATTGCTCCCCCGGTATAGTAAGCAACTCGGCGTTGATTATCACATAATCAGAATACCAATGAGCGACACACAATTTCGCATCTACGAAGGCGCCCGTAAAGAAGAGAGAGAATATGAAAAGAAGAAGAAGGTCCCATCCGATACCGCAGATTTGTTTGAGGAAAAGGCCTCTACATACCGCATATTCTCCCGTTTATTCTGCAATTTTATAATGCCTGATAGACCGGTTCCGTTTAACAAGAGGAAAAAGGAGGACGAGGAAGAGGGCAAAGAAGGCAAGGAGGGCGAGGCAAGCGATATGGCGCGCATAATTACCGAGGGCGCTCGCGTTGAAGCGACACAAGACGTTGAAGACGAGCGGGAGGGTGAAATTGAAGGTGATGAAGTTCTTGAAGCAGTCGGAGGTGTTACATACAAAGAACGACTTGAAACTGCAATGAAAAATATCAAGGAACACGCCGATGACTTTTTGACCCCCGAGGCGCTTCAAACTTATAGCCCAAAATTCCTGCACATGTTAGAAAATATTCAAGACGAAGACAATCAGGGGTTACACCTGGTGTATAGTCAATTCAGAACCGCTGAAGGAATTGGTATTTTTAGCATGGTGCTTGAAAAGAATGGGTTCGCCAGGTTCAGGATTAAAAAGACACCACTAAATGTGTGGGAAATTGACATGCCCGATGTAGATGCAGGGAAGCCAACTTATGCATTATATACTGGAACGGAAAGCAGCGAAGAAAAGGAAATATTGCGACATATCTATAATGGTGAATGGGGCCAAATCCCGGAAAGCATTGGTAGTGTATTAAAAGCGAAATACCATAACAATAATATGGGCGAGGTTATCAAGGTCTTCATGATTACATCGTCTGGTTCAGAAGGTATTAACTTGCGAAACACACGATTCGTTCATATTATGGAACCTTACTGGCATCCGGTGCGCTCAGAACAGGTTATTGGCCGCGCGCGACGTATTTGCAGTCACAAAGACCTGCCGCCAGCTCTACAAACCGTGGAGGTTTTTGTTTACCTAATGATATTCTCGGAGTCACAGTTAAAGTCAGACGAGGCGATTGAATTAAAAAGAAAGGACTTGAGCAAGGCGATACCCAAGTTTCCAATTACAAGTGACCAGTACCTCTTTGAAATTTCGGAAATCAAGGCAGGGTTGACTGCTCAACTCACTGACGCGGTTAAGGAGTCCTCGTTTGACTGTTATATTTACTCAAATGGCAAGTGCGTAAATTTTGGAGACCCGTCAAACGACAAGTTCTCCTATGTACCTGGATTTACGGAACAGCAAAATGATTCTACCGTACGTGCCAATAAGGTGGCGGTTGAGTGGATCGGAAAACCAATCACGATTAATGGGGTTGAATACATATACAGAAGGGTCGGCAAGGATGCGCTTGACCTTTATGATATGGAAATTTATAAGCGTGCACAACTTGACGGCTCTATTGCGCCATTAAAGGTTGGAACATATGAGATTAATGAAAAAGGAGAGAGAGTCGTAAAATTGGGTGGTCTCATTTAGCCGACATTAATAACTGTATTAACGTGTCCATTTTAGAAGCTAATGCCGCAATTTGCCTCTCCACATTGGCGAGTCGGTCATCTTGTGAGGAAAGCTGTATGTTATTTTGTGTGGCGGGCTCTGGTCCGACTCGTTTCAGCTTTTTGAAAATATTACTCTCCAATTCATCATCATTTGAAGATAAATTAGTTGCCAATATTTCATTGTTTGCACCCCAAGTGACATTCTTCTTTCCCTGGTCACCACCACTGCTCAGTTGTTCGTCTGTGTTTAAGAACTTAAACCGCGAAGTTGTGTCTGGTGCGGGGAACTTATCGGTTTTGACAGACGTTTCTTGCGGTTTCAACCAGTTGCTCGTTTGATTTACGTCTGACGTATAATTGCGGTTAATCTGTTCAACCTCATAGTTTCTTTTGGCGGTCATCTCCTTGATAAGCCGGTCCATCCCTTCTATGGGTTTATCTTCCAGTTTATCAGTGAAGTCTGGAGCCTGCGGTGCAGCCAATGTCATTGTGCGGGTAAATTCATCTTGGCGTCTGCTTAAATCCTTTTCAAATTGCGATTGGCGGTCCGTTTGGATCTCTTCATATGTAATTAATTCCTTTGTAGTCGGCTCGTCTGATATTTTGATTTTATTCGGCATTTGCGGGACAAAGTGTTGCTTAATGTGGCTTAAAATCAACATGATGTACTTTTTGTTCATGTCAACCAAATTGGTCGTTTTTGCCTTTTCTGTCTCAAAAAACCCCCGGATATTGTTCAGAAAAACCTGTGATATTTTAGACTGAGAATCCTTTGGTAAAAATTTGAAAATCTCCTCGTCGCTAATTACTTCCCATAATGTTGAAATATTGTCCTGATGCAAAAACCCTGCACTATTCATTAATATATAACTACGTATTGTTGTATTTATATATTTTTTAGAGCGAATCGTTAAAATAAATGTGTCTGAACTTATTCATATATTCGTCCTTCAGTATGTGGTTTTTTAAATAGTGCCCCGTCATCTTGTCTTCAAGCATGTGCACAATAAAATAGAGTGAATAAATGCCACACTCAGTATTTCCATATTGATGTTCAATTCCTTCATTACTATCAAATTTAAAGTTAATTGGGGGAGACATCTCAGCCCCTTGCTTCTTTAATCGGTCTACCAATGCCATAATTTGCGGCATGGGCTTGTCTCCGGTGCTGTCATAGAAGAAAATCTTCTTCTTTTTAATATTAATAAACATTGAAATCCAGTGTTGGCCAGGCTTGTCATGCGGATCTGTATTGAATATAATGCCAATCTTCGTTTTCCCGTTCTGAAGCTGTTGGCTAATGCTTAGATTACACAATTCGTCCCACACACATTCACCATATAACTTCCTTGTGTCAAAATCAATCGGACTCGGACCAATAAAATCAAAGCACTTATATGCCTTTTCATACTGTTTCATAACATTCATTATATCTATGCTTGATAACCACTCGTTGGGGTTTTTCTTCCACTCAGCTGGCGACTCAGGTGCAAATGAATCGGCCATATCGCTTTCAACCGGACCAAAAACGGCCCGCTGTCTAATCCAGCATGACTCCTTATTACAGACACCGCTCAAATACTGCGCTATTTGGTGATGGATTTCCTTAGGAGAGGTTGACGTAATTTTCACATCTGGGTGGCGAGCATTCCACAAGTCGCGTAATTTATAAAGCGACTTATTTGTATAACATGAAAACTGATTTATCTCTCCCTTTGGCTTAGGACTGCAATTTACCTTTGCCAACTTGGCCGTTTTATTATGTCTTGGACCCCGACCTCTTTGAATGGTTCTTTTTCGTACATGTGTTCTCATTTTTCTTCGTTGTGTGTGTGCCCTCATAAATTATACTGATATTATTCTTTTTTCAGACCTTTTGTTTTTAACCCAGGGTCGTGCAAGTTGATGTCTTTCTGTTGCGGCAATAAAACCTCGCTCTTCTTTTTTGTCCTGGTTCTTATAACATATTTGTCTAAAGTTGGGGTCTCTATTTTTATTGAACGCATCATACACATATCCGCGTCTAAACTACTTGCTAAATTCACAGAGCAATCCGCTTGTGCTGGTTCAGATGCTGTTTTATCTGCTGGCGAGTCAAGTCCCGCGTACTCGGCCTGTATTATATCCGAATTGTCAATAGTCTTAAAATAATTGACCGCCGCGTTTACAAAATTATCGTATGCGTACTTTACATCTGGAAACAGATTTTCCGGCGAATTCTTATTAATCATCTCCTTAAATAGATTAAGCGTTCGCTTACGATAAAATCGTTGCTCCTCTTTGTTTAATTGTTTTGCCTGTTTGCCACGGACCTGGCTTTTGTATAATTCTTTGTTTAATAGACAATCCAGCGTCACCTGATTTACAAATGCTTCTGACATACAATTTGTTCGTATAATAATTTGAGGGTTTCTCCTCACTAATAAACGTATATAAGCAAATATATATACGTTTGTTGTCGTCGCCATTATGTCATATGTGCCATAATATAATTTTTAACATTTCTGTTTTGTCATATTGCGCACCTGAACCCGCGTGTTATTATTAAATAACCCATAGCCAACAGTATTTGTGCTGGGATTTGGGTTGAATTCTTGAAAGCTTTCATTGCGGAACAATAATTCGTGCGGGTTTGGTTGTGTTTTTGTTTTGAAATCGTACTTGTACAAATCACTTGTGCTGTTAGGGACATACACTGACTGGCTGCACTTTTGAAGCGCGTACACTTGGTTTCTTAATTCGGATTCCGTATTTATGCTTGATGCGAAGCCTGACCACGGCGACGTTGTGTTACCCGGGTTGAAGGTCTTGTGAACATTATATGTGGGCATCTGCTCCATCGGAACATTAATCGGCTTTCTCGGGTCAACAATGGGAAAATACGAATATTTTGTCATAACCGGCCTGACCTCTAAATATGGCTGTAACATTTGGGAAGGGATATTTCTATCATAAATTCTACTATTGGTTTCTTTGCGTATTTGCGAACTGCACAATTTACTTTGTTCATAAGAATTGTCCATTGATATAAATAGGGTATATTATTATTTCATTCAAAACATATAATCTAAAGTAGATACTATTATGCCTAATGCAAGCTGTGTTTCACTTGGCGTCCAAATGGACTAAATAATACGTCTATCCTTATCCACCCCATTTATGTGCCGAAAAACAAAATAAAATATCATTAATTTATATAAATGATATTCTACGATAGCGTCCAATCAGCACACGAGAAATTTTTTACGGGGGTTTTATTCGCATCATATATATTAATATTCGTCTCATTCTTCGGGCTATCAAATTCCGCACCCGAGTACCTTGCAACATTGGATTATTACATTAGAGTATACACCTGTTTGTTCTTGATATGGCGCTTTAATCCATTTAGAACATTGGACAAGTTTACAGAACTTGATAGAAAAATAACCTTTAGCGCGGGTCTGTTTATACTCACAACAACCGCACTAAATAACTATGTAGTTATGATAAATGATAAGGTACGCAATATTATTCAGCCTTAAACGCTGCGCGAATTCACATGCTTTTTCTTGGTCTTTGACCTGCCGCCGCGGGGCATGTTTCTTAACGTCTTCGGTTTCCGCGGTTTGTTAAAAAACGCATCAAGGTGGCTAATAATGTATTTTCCTATAATTTTATCCACTTCGTATTCTTTAGAATCCTTATTATTGCACTTGTAATTATAAAGTTTTATGTTATTCATTATTTTCGCGTCAAATTTGTCGTCGCTATTAATGACTCTTCTGCCGACACCGCTATTCTTAAACGTATTAACCATATATTCAAACTGTAAATCGTGGAAATAAGGTTTGATATTAATATAATATATTTTATCGTTTGTCATCCCAGGATAAAGCGTGTCGTCTAAGAAACAAATTTCGGCATTGGGTGGTATTTTTGAACACCGCACAAGGTCGTCGTATGTCTTAGAAGAAGTGGTCCTGCCAACTTCTATAGTTTCACCGTTTACTTTAAATGCCGCGATAACCTGGTCAATCAATTTATACTTGATCTTATTTTCAAAGTACTGTACGATCTTCTGTGCCCATTCACGCGGCCCATTATTGTTCGTGTATACCATCATTTTATGGCAATGGTTCGCGTTCTTCCGGTCCTTTAAGTAGGCTAATATATTTATTATATTAGGGCGGATAACCTCAGGAAATAAATCCAATGTGTCATCAAAATCGCTCTGGGACAATGTTTCATGGTTTTTACTTTTTGCATAAGATACAATGCTGTCCCAGAAAATTCCAAATTGTGTAAAGTACCCGAGCGTTTCGTCTAAATCAAAAACAACAATTTTCATACTAATATATATATATTTTTTTTGATTTGAAAATATTTGAATTATGCTGAATTGTACCGAAATATAATAGAACAATTGCGGTATAATTATTTTGTTTGTAAATAGTATAGACAAACATGTCCGAATTAAATATTAATGATTTTAAACAAATTTTAGAATACTATGGCGA
>Ga0114969_10001775_pt1 | contig 18088 bp, 18 predicted proteins | sample M_130807_MF_Meta_FD_87316 | JGI IMG/M metagenome (GOLD analysis project Ga0114969, IMG submission 87316) | Freshwater microbial communities from Lake Montjoie, Canada to study carbon cycling - M_130807_MF_MetaG | ecosystem: Environmental > Aquatic > Freshwater > Lake | place: Lake Montjoie...
CACGCGGTACAGTTGTCTCGACCAGCAATAGCACATTGATCAAGTTCTATACCACGATTCTTTCCAACACCAGTGTTAATGTTGGGGACAGTTATGGCGATACTGCCAAGCGATCATTCCGTGATGGAGAAGTCGTTCGAGGCGAACAGTCTGGTGCCACGGGTACGGTGTTTACTTCAAATGCCACAACGAACGCTATTTCATTCGGCGACATGGACAACAAATGGTTCAGTGTCTCGGATTCCGTGATTGGCATTACACGTATCTTCCTTCCGTATGATATGGGCGGAGCGACGAGCGGAGATATTCTGTTTAATCCACAAACACAATTCAATATGAGTTTGATGTCGACCTTCAATCAAGGTTCGATCATTCCATATGTCATCGGTCGAGAATATCTTCAGATGATGAATGATACTTTTCGAGGACGTCCCGGCATTCGTTTTTCACGGCACATGAACCGTTTGTTTGTGGATATCAATTGGGAAACACAGTTTCGACCCGGTCAGTGGATTGTGATGGAAGCAACACGCACCATCGACCCTGATGCGTTCACCGATGTCTGGAGCGACCGATGGTTGCAGCGATTCTCGATTGCCCTAATCAAACGACAGTGGGGTCTCAATCTCAGCAAGTTTGGTGGATTGTCATTGCCGGGTGGTGTGACTCTGGATGGTCGATCAATATTGTCTGAGGCGAATCAGGAAGTTCGTGATTTGGAACTTGAAGTGCAGAATACATACCAAGAGCCTGTCTCTTTCATCACAGGCTAGTTTATGTCTGTCAACCGTTACTTCAACCATACGTCGTTTGCATCAGAACAAGGTCTGGTGCAAGATTTAATTGACGAAAGTATTCAAATCTACGGGCACGACGTATACTATATTCCTCGGGACACCGTGAATCTGGATACGTTCCTCGGCGAAGACCCGTTGACCGCCTTCACGACGACGTATCCGATCGAGATGTATCTCAAGACGTTGGAGTCCTTTCAGGGACAGTCTGAGTTTATCAGCAAGTTTGGTTTGCATATCGAAGATCAAGCGACATTCATTGTGTCGCAACGACGGTTTACCAGTGCAGTCGTGGATGCCGTCGACTCTGCCGTGACCGTTCTCTCACGACCGCGTGAAGCGGATCTCATCTATATCGAGATGACTCCAAATAATCGTTATCTATTTGAAATCAAATTTGTAGAAGACAAAGAACGACTCTTTCAGTTAGGCAAACTGTATACGTACGAATTGCGCTGCGAACTGATGAACTTCACCAACGAGAAGGTCAATACCAATGTCGACGATATCGATGAGGTGGCACAGAAGGAAGCCTATACCATCAACATCACGATGAACGCCGGCGGCAGCGGCACCTTCGTGGTTGGAGAATCGGTGTATCAGGGCAACACCTCGTTGGCCACAGCGACGGCATCCGCAGAAGTCTACGAGTGGACCCCGTCGACACGCGTGCTCGCCGTGCAGCGTGTGGTTGGCACTTTTGCGGGCAGCACTGCCGTCAAAGGCAATACAAGTGGTGCGCAGTGGACATCCGTGACTACTGCGGCCGCGACGGCGCCGACCATTCATGATCCAATCTCAGATAATGCATTCTTGCAAGGTAATCCACTGAGTGTGGTGAAATCTCGTGGCACGCATATGTTAGAGGACTAATGGAGACGCATTTCAAACATCTGTTGCTGCGACGCTATCTCCTGTCCTTTGGATCGTTGTTTGACAATATCACGCTGACACGAGAAGATAACACTGGTGATGAAGTGTATCGTCAGGTCGTGCCGTTGGAGTATGGCCCCAAAGAACGTTGGTTGACGCGATTCACACAAGACCCTGATCTTACTCGTGGTGTCGGACAAATTGTGCCGCGACTGTCCTATGAGATGAGCGGGCTGTCGTACGACGGCGGCCGCAAACTCAACAGCCTGGAAAAACTCACATATGTCGGCTCGTCGCCGAGTGATCGTGCGAGACTCTATGTCGGTACGCCATATACCCTCGGTGTGCGTCTGTCCATTCTGACGAAATTGCAGCAGGATGGCATGCAGATTGTCGAGCAGATTCTGCCCTACTTTACTCCCGACTATACGATTGCGGTAGAACCGTTGGACAACTATCCTGATTTGGTGGATGTGGTGCCCATCACATTACAGAGTGTTTCGCAGACGGATAACTACGAAGGCAACTTCGAGGCACGCCGCATCATCGTCTGGGATCTCGACTTTGCGATGAAGGTATATTTTTACGGACCGATTCGGCAGAAGGCGCGCATTCAAAAGGTCATCGTCAATCTGTATAATTCAAACAGTGCGGATTTGTCTGCACCTGATGCGAATACGTCTTCTCCACAGATTGCGATTACGGTCGTGCCGTCGGTGTCACTGTCTGCGTCTGCGAGTCCGTCGACCGAAGAAACTGCGGTCGTGCTCGGCAGAGACGCTGCCATCACAACCGTCATTGAAGACTTTGGGAAGTTTGCGCCGTCGTTGAGCCCGTCGGCATCAGCGAGTCCGTCGGCATCACGCAGCCCGTCAGCCTCACGCAGTCCGTCGAGTTCGACATCCTTGTCGGTCAGTCCGTCGGCATCACGCAGCCCGTCGGCATCAGCGAGTCCGTCGAACTAAATATATTCAATGCAGCATGAGCAACTTCAAAAACAAACATTAAATAAAATTCTCGAACTCGACCCCGCAACGACAGAAGAAAAAACCATTGTTCTGCCTAAGGTAGTGCAAGGAGAACTTGTATCAAACTCCGGCACGGAAACTTTCGATGCGGACTTCAACTATGCACGGAAGGTCGTGCGCGAGAGTATTGATCAAGCTCGCGAGGCAGCCGTGAGTGCGATTGAACTCGCACAAACTGGCGACAGTTCACGGGCCTACGAAGTCGTCGCGTCGATGCTGACCGCAATCGTCAATGCGAATAAAGAACTCTTGTTGCTGCACAAGACCAAAGAAGATACTCAAGCCAAGTCTCGCGAGGGCACGACATCGGGTCCCGGCGTGACAATCGAGAAAGCAGTATTCGTGGGGCGGGCATCGGATTTGATACGCGAACTTCGTTCGTTGGGCAAGATCGAACAACCATAAAGATGTGTCGAGGTAGATATGGCTCTAAAATTTCAATATTGGAATGAGGTCCGCTCCGTTGCGGAGTCGCATCATCTCGATCCAAACCTCGTGACGGCGATATGCATGATCGAGTCCTCGGGTAATACGAAAGCCTATCGGTATGAGCCGGGGTTCTGGTCACAATATATGGCGAACAATCCCAAATGGAAAGATGCCGATCCAAAACGGGTTAGTGCCTCCTATGGGTTAATGCAAACGATGTATCCTGTTGCGGTCGAGCACGGTTTTCCGACAACCGACGCCCCCGACAAATTATATCTTCCTCTTGTGGGTCTTGACTACGGCTGTCGTGTATTTGCCAAACTTTTGGTGTGGGTGAATAAGGCGGCGGCAGATATCAGTGCGGATGCTCGTCTCCGCGCCGCCTTAGCGTCTTACAACGGCGGCAAGGGCGGTAATGCCGCCGATCATCTGCCGGATCGCAACGCGAAATATGCTGACAAAGTATTGGGCATGTTGACACGCGTTCGTAACGGAGAATTTTCATAATCATTCTGCCGGCGAAAGCATAACCATGCCTAAAAACTCATTTAATTCCACTTCGGGATATAATGGCAATCCCAATCTTCCTCTTCCTAATACTCAAATATCTCTGACGGCGGACGAACTTAAAGAGTATGTGCGGTGTGCAGAGGATGTCTACTACTTCATCAATAACTATGTGAAGATTGTGCACGTCGATCACGGCATTGTGCCGTTTGCGATGTGGCCTTTTCAACGCGAGATTATCAAAGCGTTTGAAGATAATCGTTTTGTTATCTGCAAACTTTCCAGACAGTCCGGCAAATCAACTGTCGTGGTCTGCGGCTACTTTCTCTGGTATATTCTGTTTCATGCTGATGTCAGTGTTGGCATTCTAGCTAACAAAGAATCGACAGCGATCGAGCTATTGCGTCGATTGAAACAATCCTATGAGCTTCTGCCGATGTTTCTGAAACAGGGCATTCTCAAATGGGATCAGAAACTTATCATGCTTGCCAACAACGCGCGTGTCCGTGCGGAAAGCACGAGTGCAAGCGCGATTCGAGGAGACACGTTTAACATTCTGTTCTTGGATGAATTCGCGTTCGTGCCTGAGAATATTGCTGGCGATTTTATGACCTCGGTGTTCCCGACGATTTCGTCAGGAAAGACGACCAAACTGTTTATCGTCAGTACGCCGAACGGATATAATCTCTTCTTCAAAATTTGGAATGATGCCGAAGAAAAACGCAATTCTTACTTTCCCATTGGATTTACTTGGCGTGATGTGCCCGATCGTGACGAAGCTTGGGCCGCAGAGATGCGGAAAAACCTCGGCAGCGAACAAGCCTGGCAGCAAGAATTCGAATGCTCGTTTCAGGGCAGCGCCAATACACTGATTCCCGGCCATAAGCTGGCGTCGATGTCGTATATGACGCCGCTCGAAATTCGAGGGGATCTCAAAATCTATGCGAAGCCGGTGCGTGCCGATGATACAGGACCCGCACATATCTATGTGGCGATGGTCGATGTGTCACAAGGACAAGAACAAGATTATAGTGTGATCAATGTCTTTGACGTATCAATCTCGCCATTTCGACAAGTCGCCGTCTATCGAAAAAACGATATCACCCCACAACTATTTGCACCGATTGTACGTGATATTGCTGCGTATTATTGCAATGCCTATACACTGGTGGAAGTCAATGATGTGGGCATTCTTGTCGCCGATACATTGCATGCAGAATTAGAGTATGAGCACATTCTGTTTGTGCGTATGCATCCCAAACGTGGACAGATGTTGGCGGGAGGATTCCACGTCAAATCTCGAATGGGATTGCGTCAGACGCAAGCTACGAAACGGATTGGCTGCGCGTCGCTGCGAGCGATGATTGAGAAAGACCAGCTTCTTATTTACGATTATGACACATTACGTGAACTGACCACATTCGTCGCTCACGGGCATAACTATCAAGCCGAGGCCGGCGCACATGATGATTGTGTGATGACCTTGGTGCTTTTGGGATGGCTGACGTCGCAGACGGGATTTGAAAACTATGTGGGATTATCCATGCGAAAGCTGTTGATTAATCAATATGAGCCCGTTACGCTCGATGAACCGTTTGTGGGATACTTAAGCGATGAACCCACAACATCGTGGGTCGACGATGGTGATATTTGGAATCGAGCCGATGTTGATAACACACAAGACTTCTGGAAATGATGAAGTCAGCAAAAATCTAAATACAAGTAACTGCTATCACTGAGATTGGTAGTCCAAATTTTTGCAGTGTTGCGTTTTTCGATTTAGTCCCCCGAAGGAGATAGCTTTATGTCATTTCAGGTTTCGCCCGGCGTTAATGTTTCTGAATTGGATCTGACCGCGGGTGTCGAGAATGTTTCGGCATCGGCAGGCGGATTTGTCGGGCCCTTTGGCTGGGGTCCATGTCTTCAGGTGCAGAACGTTGCAACCGAAGAGGATCTGGTCGATCAGTTTGGTAAGCCGGATGAGAATACCTTTGCACATTGGTATTCTGCGGCATCTTTTCTGGCCTACTCGAATACACTGAGGGTTGTGCGGGCGGTCAGCACAAATGCGTTGAATGCGACGTCGACTGGTAAGACACGCACGGGAACGATTTCAAATACCTCGTCCACGATCATCACCGGCACAGGCACATTGTTCACAACCGAATTGGTGGTCGGTCAGGTTCTTGAAGCCGCTACTACGGGTGAACAGTTTACCATCTCTGCGATTGCGAACGCTACTCAACTGACCGTGACCACCGCGTTGACGGGTGCCATCACCGCAAATGCATACTCGTCCTACGGAGTGCTCATTCAGAACGATTCTCAGTGGGATGCGAGTTTTTCCAGTGGCGCATCAGGTCACGGTGTTGCGGCCGCAAAGTGGCCGGGTGATTTGGGCAATTCAGCTAAAGTGAGTCTTTGCCCATCAGCCGCCGCATTTCAGGCCAATGCGACCGGTACACTCTCGACGACTGCGGGAAGCGCAACGATCACGGGTACGGTGTCGTCGGCGTTCAATACGGATCTCGTGGTCGGTGATTTTATTCAGCTTGGTACCGCAACCACGGGAACGACAGCGACCGGTCAGACACGGTATCAGGTCAAGACACTCACTAACTCCTCGTCAATGATTATGGAGTCAGCGGTGTCAACAACCGCAACATACTCGACCACCAATTGGCAGCGTCAGTGGGAATACTGGTCCTACTTTGATCGTGCGCCGGGTACGAGTCAGTTTGCGACCGACCGTGCAGCATTGACCGACGAAATGCATATCGTCGTTGTCGACGAAGATGCAAAGTTTCTTGGCGTAGTGGATAATCCTATCGAGAGGTATGCACACGTTTCGAAAGCCTCGGATGGCAAATCATTGAACGGCGACAACAACTATTATGTCAATAAGCTGAATCGCGAATCACAGTACGTGTGGTGGTTGTCTCATGTTGGCACCACAACTAACTGGGGTTCAGCCACGCAGGGATTGACATTTGGTGGCGCCGCGTTGCCCTATACCAAGTCTTTACAGGGCGGCAACGACGATAACGAGAACCTCACTCTCGGTCAACAGCAAACCGCATGGGATCTGTTCAAAGATGCAGACACGGTTGATGTTGCCTTGCTCGTCACTGGTCCCGCGACACCCGCAACGTTGGGCACCTACGTCGTCAGCAATATTGCTGAAGTGCGTAAGGACTGTGTCGCGTTCTTATCGCCACTGAAGGCGAGTGTTGTCAATAACCTTAACGGCGAGAAGTCGGCTTGTCTGACCGATAGAAACAATCTTCCTTCGAGCAGCTATGCCTTCATGGATTGCGGTTGGAAATATCTCTACGACAAGTACAACGATGTCTATCGTTGGGTGCCTCTGAACGGTGATATTGCTGGATTGGCGGCCCGCACCGATCAGACGAATAGTCCGTGGTTTTCGCCCGCAGGTTTCACACGAGGCAATATCAAGAACGTGGTGAAACTGGCGTGGTCGCCGAAGCAGGGTGAACGTGACGACCTCTATAAGGTTGGCGTCAACCCCGTGGTCAGCTTCCCCGGTCAGGGTGTGTTGCTGTTTGGTGATAAGACTCTGTTGAGCCGGCCGAGTGCGTTTGACCGTATCAATGTGCGTCGTTTGTTCATCACGCTCGAAAAGACAATTTCGCGTTATGCGAAATCGAATCTGTTTGAATTCAATGATGAATTCACACGTTCGTCTTTTAAAAACGTGGTTGAGCCGTTTCTGCGCACGGTCAAATCGGGCCGCGGTCTTACTGACTTCGCCGTAATTTGTGATGCCTCAAATAACACGGCTGATGTTGTTGACCGAAATGAATTCGTCGGGAGCATTTTTGTGAAACCGAGCCGTTCAATCAACTTCATTCAGTTGAACTTTGTTGCTGTCCGCAGCGGCGTCTCATTCCAAGAAGTTACCGGTACGGTTTAACATTAAATATCAGTAAAGAGGAGAAGATCAATGGCATTTAATCTCGATGAATTTCGCAATAGTATGGCTGACGGCGGGGCTCGCGCATCGTTGTTTGACATGACAATTGCGTTCCCCGGCACAGGACCGGATCGGCGCGCCACTTTTCAAACGAAGATTTCGGAAATTCCAGGCTCAACCGTTGGTGTGATTGAAGTTCCCTATTATGGTCGCAAACTCAAAATTGCTGGCGACCGGACATTTGCTACACTGTCATGCACCGTGCTCAACGATGAGAATTATCGTCTTCGTAAAAGGTTTGAAGATTGGATGAAGAGAATTGCCAATCATGACAACGCACGAGGCGCTACTCGACTTGATCAGTATCAGACCGATTTAGGACTTCAGCAGAAGAGACGCAATGGTTCCAACGCGGCCATTTATACTTTTGTGAATGCATTCCCGACGTCACTGGGCACCATTGCACTGGACTGGTCGACGACCGATAACGTTGAAGATTATACGGTGGAATTCCAGTATCAGTACTGGACAAATGTCGTCACTAATCCCGAAGACGCAACTCTGGCGGTCAGCGTAAATGTTGAGGTGGGGTAGTAGAATAATACCTTACGGTTAAACTCGATGTTATAGCCCGTTGTGGCTACTGACTAAATATATCGTTCATGTTTAACGGAGGGGACCTAGGTCCCCTCCTGAAAGTGAGTTTGTTTATGAGAGTTTTTTTCGTTCCAGAGGTGTGTTAAGTGCCCCGCTTATTTGGATTTGAATTTGATTTCAATAGGCGGTCATCGGCACCGCTGTCTGTCAACAATACACCGGCATCGAATACGGTCAGCTTCGTACCGCCCGATAATCAGGATGGTGCGCTCAATGTTCAATTTGGCGGTGCCGGTGGTCATTTTGGCTACTATCTTGATCTAGACGGCGGTATCGTCGACGATTTTCAACTGATTAATCGCTATCGCGAAATGCAAATTGTTGCGGAAGTCGATGAAGCCATTGATCAGATTGTCAACGAACTTGTTGTACAGGATTCGGATCGTTTACCTGTTTCTCTTAATCTCGATTTTGTCAATCTGACTCCTGTTCTCAAGTCACGCATTCAAGCGGAGTTCATCGGTCTCTTAAAGATGATGAATTTTCACCGCGATGCGTATAGCATTGTGCGACAGTGGTATATTGACGGACGACTCTATTTGCATTTGGTGGTAGACTCGGGCGATACCAAGGCAGGCATTCAAGAATTACGCATTGTTGATCCACGTACGATTCGTAAGGTCCGAGAAGTGCAGCGCAAACGCCAAAACGAAACACAGTTCGACATCATCGAAATTGCGCGCGAATACTTTGTCTACAATCCGATGGGTTTTATTTCTCCGAGTGGTGCGGCTTCAAGCCCCAACGGCGCAATGATGAACTATAACGGTGTGCGTATTGCCGCCGATTCCGTTGCGTTTTGTCCGTCTGGCCTCTACGACTCGAACAAGCGCACGGTGTTATCGTGGCTGCACAAAGCCATTAAGCCGCTGAACCTTCTACGAATGATCGAAGACTCGACTGTCATCTATCGAGTTTCTCGTGCGCCCGAACGTCGTGTGTTCTATATCGACGTTGGCAATCTTCCAAAAGCTAAAGCGGAACAGTATCTCTACGACATCATGCAGCGGCATCGGAACAAACTGGTCTACGACACCGCCACGGGCGAGGTGCGTGACGATCGTAAGTTCATGAGTATGCTCGAAGACTTCTGGCTGCCTCGACGTGAGGGTGGTAAGGGTACAGAAGTTACCTCATTGCCAGGCGGACAAAATCTTGGTCAGATGGAAGATGTTGATTACTTCCGTCGTAAATTGTATCGCGCATTGAGTCTGCCGCCTTCGCGTATTGATCAGGGACAGGGATTCAATCTTGGTCGTGCGTCGGAGATCACTCGCGATGAACTTCGATTCAATAAGTATATTCATCGTCTGCAAATCCAGTTCGATTATTTGTTTGATCAGTTGCTGGAACGGCAACTTCGTCTGAAAAATATGTTGACGGAAGACGAATGGTATAGAATTAAAGATAGCATTCGTTATACTTGGCAGCAGGATTCATATTTTGAAGAATCGAAGATGAATGAAATTCTGACCTCCCGTATGAATCTGGCGGCACAAGCCGATGCATTTGTCGGGCGATACTATTCAGAGGCATTTATCAAACGCGATATTCTCAAACTTACAGATGATGATGTCGTACAAATTGCGAGCGACAATCGAGAGAGCCCTCCAAAGATTAAGAATGGCGGATTGTCTGACGGGGGTGACGCATTTGATCTCGAAGCAGACGAAGCTTTGCGGCAAAATAATTCACCGGCAGGAAAGACAAATGTTAATTTCTCACCTTCAGATGATGATACGAACAGTTCATCTCCGAAGAAGAACACAGACAGCTAAATAGGTATAATCTATGTCCATCTCGACAGGAACCGCTAACGTTCACATTCTCTCAGAGAGCGCACAACATGTCGTCGCGCGCTGTTTGTATTTTACTAACAACGGCACCGATGAAGCCGATGTGCTGAAAGTGAATACTGCGGCGTTGACCTTTAAAACAGTCAACCTCGCGACAACCACGGATACTGGTGTGTTCCTGCCGGGTGATACAGTGACGGGTGCGACAAGTGGTGTGACGGCTCAGATTGTCACTTGGAGAAACACCGGTGTCGTTTCCGGTGGCGGCACTCTAACGGTGTCTAATGCGACAGGGAACTTTACCAATAATGAAGTGATTACGGCCTTGCGCACCGGCGCATCGACCTCACTGGGTCCGAACGCACAGTCGCTTTTGCCTCGTCGATTGGCCATTCGAAGCATTTGGTATTCCATTGACGTTGATATGACCGTCGAACTGGGATTCCGTGGAAACGATGTGGACGGTGCTGCCGTTATCGTGCCTGCGGTTTTGCTGTCTGGTTCCGGCTACTTCGGTAAGAATGCTCTGTCTGGACAGATCACTTCTAATGCTACCGGCATCGGCGTTGCCGCGGACGGCAGCTTTTATATCAGCACCTACACCACAACATCCGCAAAGGCGGCGTATACAGTTATCGTCGACTTGGTGAAACTGAACGGTTATTCTCCGGCTGGCATCTAAGGATATTTCATGAATTCATTCACACAACTGGTCCAGAACGTCAAGGATACTAACTGGCAGAGCGCAGGTCAGGTTTTCAAGGAGATCATGCAGCAGAAGATGGCAGACCGTGTTGCCGTCGAGCGTCAGACGATCTTCAAGGAAGACGGCAGCGAGGCCTACAAGAAGCACTTTGACTCGATGCTGAAGAAGTACAGTGTCTCGTCACCCGCAGATATTCCAGACGACAAGAAGGATGACTTCTTTAACGCGGTCGACGCGGGATATAAGGCCAAGGACGAAGCCACAACGCCTTTGAAAGAAGACAAAAAGCCATACGTGTGGGAGTGTATGGATTGCGAGAACATTTGGCGCTCCACACAGTCGGGAAACACCCAAAATGTTAGATGCCCAAAATGTCATAGTGATGATGTCTTGCCTGGAAAGTTTACTTCTGGTCGAGCGTAATTTTTAGTTAAGGACGAACGATGAAACTCATCGCCGAAGTTTACGATTACGTCAAACCGCTGGTGGAAGCCACACAGGATGGGCAGAAAGCCTATACTATTGAAGGTGTGTTCCTGCAAGCGGAAGTAAAGAATCGTAACGGTCGCACCTATCCCATGTCGGTATTGGAGCGTGAAGTCGACCGCTACAACACAGAGTACGTCAAGCAGAATCGTGCGTTGGGTGAATTGGGCCATCCCGAATCGCCGCACATTAATCTGGATCGTGTAAGTCACATGATCACGAAGCTCGAAGCGAACGGCACGGACTTCATGGGTCGTGCCAAGATTATGGAAACTCCCTTCGGCAAGATTGTAAAATCTTTTATCGACGAAGGCGTCAAGTTTGGTGTCTCCTCTCGCGGCGTTGGTTCGTTGGAAAACTCGATGGATGGCGACGTAGTTGCCAATGATTTCTTTCTCGCGACGGCTGCTGACATTGTAGCCGATCCGAGCGCCCCACAGGCATTCGTTCGCGGTCTGCGAGAGCAGCGCGATTGGGTCTGGGACAATGGGGTGCTGTCATCCGCACAAATTGAAGCGCTTCATACCACTAGCTCTAAGGCGAGTGTGAAGACCCGAACGCAGGCCCGAGCGGTAGAAACACGCATCTTCGAATCATTCATGCGTGAGTTAAGAAAAGGCACACGAGTTAGATAGAGAGTAGCATAACGCTAAATATAACAATCTCTGCTGAACCTCGTTGGTTTAGTAGAATTTTTTGAGGACAATACCCATGGCAGAATCTCTCGTTAATCCCGTCTCAGCCGCGGCACTGAAGCAGCGTAATTCGGAACCCACACATCTCGATGCGGGTTCGTATGAAGAGCTTGGCGATGCTGCGACGATGAAGCTCGACTACGCGAGCAAGCTGAACGCAGACTCAACCATTCCGCGCGCGGTTGCCGCAGAACCCACACACCTTGCGACGGCCGTCGCCGAAGCCGACGAGGTTGAAGTTGAGTTTGGTGACAAGGAGATGGATAATGATGTTGATGACCTTGATAAGGCCCTCGATGAGTTGTCCGACCTCCCCATGACCGAAATCTACGTCAACGAAGCCGACGACGAAGACGAAGACAAGAAGAAGGAAGTCAACGAAGCCGACGAGGATGACGACGACAAGAAGAAGGTCGACGAAGCCGAAGAGGACGACGACGACAAGAAAAAGGAAGTCAACGAAGCCGACGAGGATGACGACAAGCCGGACTTCCTGAAGAAGAAGGTCGACGAAGCCGAAGAGGACGACGACGAGAAGAAGGAAGTCAACGAAGACGAGGATGCCGAAGCGAAAGAGAAGAAGGACATCCTTGCGGTACTCGACAAGGAAGCCGACGACGAGAAGAAGAAGGACATGAAGGAATCACTGAAGATTTCCATCAAGATGCCGAAGGCGTCTCTCTTTGAGTCCGCTGGGTTCAATGTCAAGCAGCAGAAGAAAGTCGCGTCAATCTTTGAGTCGGCGATCAAGAACACCACACGTCAGGTCAGCAAGCAGATTCATGAGCACTATCGGAAGGTGCATGCGAGTCGTTTGGCTGAGTCTCAGCGGCTTCTCGAAAGCCGCATGAATACCTATCTCGATGTCGTTGTCGAAGAGTGGATGAAAACAAATCAGGTGGCCGTGCGGTCATCGTTGCGAACAGAACTGTCGGAGAACTTCCTGAACGGCTTGCAGAAGCTGTTTAAGGAGCACTACATCGATGTGCCAACAAGCAAGGTCGATGTCGTGAAGAACTTGACGCGTCAGGTAGAGTCACTCAAGAGTCAGGTGAACGAACAGTATACAGAAAAGCTGAAGATGCGGCAGTTGGCCGAGACAGCTAACAAGAAGCGAATTGTTGCGACATTTGCGCGTGACATGAGTGAGGCGCAGGCAGGGAAGCTGGAGAAGTTGGCAGAAGACACGCAGTATGTCAATGCCAAGGACTTCCGCGAAAAGTTGTCGATGCTGAAAGAAAGCTACTTTGAAAAGGCGACGAGTCGTGCAACCCGTCTGCCGGAAGAGAATGTGGCAGAAGCTAAACAGGTAGGAAGTAAGAGTGAGGCGGATTTGGTTGCCGAGACTATCTCTCGACAGGCGAAGTCGAGCGACTGGTAAATCGTTTAAGTCTAAATAACAATACACATCTATTAGGAGTTCACGCAAATGGCAGACACATTTCTGACAGAAGAGATCAAGAGTAAGTGGGCGAAGGTCATCAATCATCCCGATCTTCCTGAAATCAAGGAGTCGTGGAAGAAACGGGTCACCGCGATCTGTTTGGAGAATACCTCACGAGAAGTTGGCAAAGCATCGCAGTATGTGGATCAGTCACTGCTGTCTGAAGCGGCGCCAGCCAACGCCTCGGGTGCATTCCCTCGTGCGAACTTGCAGGGTTTTGATCCGATTCTGATCTCGCTCATTCGTCGTTCCATGCCGAACCTGATCGCCTATGATCTGTGCGGCGTGCAGCCGATGACCGGTCCGACGGGCCTCATCTTCGCGATGAAGTCCAAGTACACGTCACAGGGTGGTACCGAAGCGCTGTTCAACGAGGCCAACACGGGCTTCTCAGCGAACGGCAATGCGCAGACGGGCACACTGCCTGCGGGTAACACCTCGGCACTGTCCAACTCGACGAATTACCTGTATGACACGGGTATGACGACCGCGATTGGTGAAACGCGTGGCGATTCGTCCGCGAACAGCATCCCTGAGATGGCGTTCTCGATCGATAAGGTGACCGTGACTGCGGTGACTCGAAAGCTGAAAGCGGAGTACACAATCGAAATCGCGCAGGATCTGAAGGCAGTTCACGGTCTCGATGCCGAAACTGAACTGGCGAATATCCTGTCGGCGGAGATTCTTGCGGAAATTAACCGTGAAGTTATCCGCACTATCTACTTCGGTGCCGTCCTCGGCGCGAACAACAACACCACGACTGCTGGTGTGTTCGACCTTGACACCGACTCAGATGGTCGCTGGATGGTGGAGCGCTTTAAGGGCCTCTTCTTCCAGATCGAACGCGACGCCAACGCTATCGCTAAGGCGACTCGTCGTGGTAAGGGTAACGTCGTGCTGTGTTCGGCTGACGTTGCTAGTGCGCTTGCCGCATCGGAACTGCTCTCGTATGCTCCCAACTATGATGCGAAGCTCTCCGTGGATGACACGGGTAGCACGTTCGTCGGCACCTTGCAGGGTCGCTACAAGGTGTATATCGATCCGTATGCCGCAGTGAACGATGTCAATCACTTCGTGGTTGGTTATCGTGGAACAAGCCCGTATGATGCGGGGCTGTTCTATTGCCCGTACGTGCCGCTCCAGATGCTCCGTGCGCAGGACCCCAACAGCTTCCAGCCGAAGATTGGATTCCAGACACGGTATGGTATCGTTGCCAACCCCTTTGCGAAGGCGGATGGTACCGGCACCGGTACGATTGACCACCGTGGCAATCAGTACTACCGCATCGTCAACGTTCGTAACCTGATGTAAGGTTTCAAACGGGGTTAGGGATGGGGATTCCCGTCCGAAGGGGGAGAGACTATAGTTTCTCCCCCTTTTTATTTGCCGTATTCGACAGTAACAGGAGTAACGAACATGTTACATTTCTGGCCGATCTATATCTTAGCCATTATACTTGGCTCATTGTGTGGATTATTCTGGTCGTCCTTTGTCATCTTCAAGGATAGGAGAGATGATTGTATACGATTACTAACGGCATTGGATGAACATGCGGACGATTACGATCGTCATTAATCTGTGGTATAATTATTGATGTGAATTCTCTTTTTGACGATGATGTACTCGCCGCCGATTGTCTTGAACAAATCGGCACTTGGCAAGATCCCTATCCCATTCCCGTCATAGAAATGCATGACGGCATCGCTGTCGTGCGTGATGATCTGCTTAATGCCGGCACGAAAGTGCGTGGCGCCGATTATCTCATCGGGCACGATCCTCGGTACGCCCATATTACGGAATGGGTCTATGGCTCCTGTCCGTCCACGGGTTATGCACAAATCAGTCTACCGACAGTCTGTGCTCGATATCAGAAACGTGCCGTTCTCTTTATGGCAGAGCGCCGTCTCACGACGCTACATCCCTATCAACAACGAGGACTCGACGCCGGCGCAGATGTTCGCTGGGTGCCAAATGGCATGCTCTCGGTGACTCAAGCTCGTGCTCGCCGCTATGTCGAAGAATCACCGTCGACACGTATGCTGTTGCCCATTGGCCTTGAACATCCTACCGTCTTCGGCGCCTTCATTCGCGTGGCTCGAAATCTCTCGATTGTGCCACAGTATGTCTGGTCTGTCGGATCAAGTGGCACACTCAATCGTGCGTTACAACTGGCGTGGCCAGATGCAGAAGTGCATGTCGTTTCGACGGGTCATCAAATGAGTCCTCGTGAGATCGGTCGTGCGCACTTTCATCGATCGCCGTATGCCTATAATAAAGCCGTGCCGTTGAGTGAACGACCGCCGTTTCCGAGTGCCGCAGAGTATGATGCGAAAGCATGGGTGCCGATGATCAATTGGTATCGAACAACGAGACCAACGAATTCGGGTAGCGTTCTATTTTGGAATGTTGGCGCTTAATATGAACACACTATTTGATTTGCCGGCGTCGCACACGCCCACAAAAACGATTCGCATTCTGGTGTATCCCAATATCACCTATGCGAAAGATCTGACAAAAGATAGCTTCGTGATCTATCTTGCGACGGCGATTCGTCAATTGAATCGTCTGCGTGATGATCTCTTCTTCTATATTCTGATGCCTGAGCGGCTGTCGGTGTTGGAGTTTCCGAATACGCAGCAATTGATCATGCCGTTGTCGACGCATGCGCCGGTGATGCGGGTTCATTTCGATGTCCCCGCCATACAGAAGCTTCTATCCAAGTCTATCGATATCGATCTGGTGTGGTCGCATCTGCCCGAACACACACATGCATTGGCCGCGACCTTATCGAATGTCACGCATCATCGGCCGCACATCTTCGGCTATGCGCATTGGTTTGATCTCAACTCGGTCGCGACATGGGAGGGAGGAAGTTTTCGAGAGAACGTCAGCGGGCTGCTGCACATGGATCGCTGCTATCTGAATACCAACGCACAGAAGACTTTGGTTCTACGGGAAGCGGCACAGACCTTTACTTCGGCAATTGTTCAACAGCTTGATCGTATTTTGATCGCTCAACCGCCGGGGGTCTCCGTGAATGATGTCACGTCACACATCGACACACAGACAGAAAAACTCATCGTCTTTAATCATCGACCCGCGCCCTACAAAGACTATCCGACGTTTCTGAAAATTGTACGGCAGTTACGTCTCGCTCGACAAGATTTTCAGGTATGGATTCCGCTGCTGGACACTTCGCCAGAGCCGTGGATAACGAGAGAGACGTTCACCGATAAGGCAGAATATTATGCCAAGCTTCGATCGTGCCGTGTCGGACTCTCACCGAAGCAACTATATGCGGGATGGAGTATCGCTACAACCGATGGCTTGATGAATGGCTGTCCCTACATCACGTATGATGCAGACTATTATCAGGAACTCGATCCCCTCGCAGAACGCTTCCAGACAGTCGAGGATGCGGTGCGGCTGCTGCATCGTTATCTGGATGATATGTCACATCGAAACACTCACGCTGAACGTGCTCGACAGCATGCGTTGACGGCCCTCGATGATAGATTGGCAATGCAGGACGTGAGTGAGTATATCACGGCGTCGTTGCAGTCAATGGCCCCAAGGCAATCCCCACGGGCCGCCGAACTTGTGGCACTTATTCAGCAACACGGTTCTCTCACCAAAGAACAATTGATGAAAGATCATTTGAATTGGGGACGAGGCATACCGTTTACACCATATCGGCGTGCCTTGCTATCGCATCCACATATCTATGATATAATGGGTGCTGTGCCCACCTATCAGTGGCACCCATCGGTGGATTAAATCCAAAACAAATAAACGCCCGCGTGGTGGAATAGGTTTACACGGCAGATTTAAAATCTGCTGACGGCAACGTCATACTGGTTCGAGTCCAGTCGCGGGCACCATTTTATACTAAATATCGATATGCAATCTTTTCAAGATTACTGTGTGGTCTTAGAATCTCTTGAGACGTCTTATCCTTGGCAGATGGGTCAGCGTCGAGATGCTGATGTCTATGAGGCCGTGTTTCATGTGCCTATCGGACCGGGAGTGCCAAAACCTCTGCGGTATACCGTGAGTTTTGCCAGACACAACGAAGAGAACATTCCCGGCACCGATGAGCCGTGGTGGGAATTAACATTCGCGGCGCACGGCGAAGACAGTGGTCATTCCGTTTCGAAAAATGACGCAAATTGGTCTCAGGATATTACACATACGGGACATGCATTCACCATTTTTGCCACAGTGATTGCCATCATGAAAGCGTTTATTGCTAAACGACAACCCGCAATTATTAATTTCAGTGCCTCCGAGCCCTCGCGGCAGCGACTCTATGATCGTTTCATCAAGAACGTATCTTCTGCGATCTCGGGATATCGTGGTGTTAAGATAACCACGGCCATGGCTCGCGCCAATGGCTACGGCCCCAACGGTCCTGAGTGGTTGACACCCAATGATTATCTGATTGTGAATCGTAAGATATCGCTGAAAATGGCATAACAGCCAACAAACGCAAGAGAATAGATCATGAAAAAATTTGTTGCGAACATGAAGCAAATGCTCTCGGATGATCGATATAACACAATCTCCTCAAAACGTGTGGTGACGTTTATCTGCGTTCTTTTGATGTGCGTAGGATTTATTAGCAACACGTTTTTTGGTTTGCCGGTCGCGGAACACATCTATAGTTCTATCACGTATGTGGTCTGCACGGGATTGGGCATTACGGGTATTGAGAAGTTTTCGAAACCGTGATGAAC